>Ga0187892_10002155_pt1 | contig 41149 bp, 31 predicted proteins | sample MA1701073metaG_FD_139345 | JGI IMG/M metagenome (GOLD analysis project Ga0187892, IMG submission 139345) | Bio-ooze microbial communities from a basaltic lava cave in the Kipuka Kanohina Cave System on the Island of Hawaii, USA - MA170107-3 metaG ... | reverse complement strand
TCTGGCGGCGTCACCCGTCATGGCGGCGGGCGTTGGGCGTACGGCACGAGCACGCGGCGGTCGAGCGGCGCGTGCGCGCAGCGCGGACAGCGGGTGACGTCGATGCCCGTCAGGTGGTGGAGGTGCGTCCCCCAGGAGGAGGGGACTGTGGGCGGGGCGGGCGGCGGCCGCCGCGCGAGCACCTGCTGCGCGAGCGGCAACACGGTGGCGGCACGGCGCGGGCCGAACAGCCCGCGATGACGGATTTTCACGACCCCCCGCGGGAGGACGTGCACGAGCAGGCGACGGAGGAACTCGTGGGGATGGCGCGTGACCGTGCGCCCGTCCGTGGTCCGAAACGTCACCGTCTCCGGCGTGATGGCTACGAGGCGCTGGGTGGAGAGCCCGACGCGGTGGGTGGAGCGCCCGAGATACTGGAAGAGCCGCGGCACCCCGCCACACGGGCGCTTCACGGAGACGATCCACGGGGTCGAGTAGAGGGCACCGATCGTGCGGCGCAGCGGCGGATCGGCGGCGGCCAGCGCGTCCCGGGCGCAGCGGCGCCGGAGCGCGGCCAACACCTTCCTCCGGAACAGCGCGCCCAGGACGCGGACGGGGAAGCGATGGCGTTGGCGGGCGGGCCGCCAGCGGCGGTGGGCCGCCGTGAGCCCGCCGGCCGTGACGAGGCAGTGCACGTGGGGATGAAACTCGAGTGCCCGGGTCCACGTGTGCAGGACGGCGGTGCTGCCGAGCTCGGCACCGAGCCGCGTCGGGTCCCGCCCGAGGGCGAGCCGGGTCTCCGCGGCGGCCCGCAGCAGGAGCGCCAAGACGAGCCGCCGCTGCGCGAGGGCCACGGAACGCCGCGCGGCCGGCAGCGTGAAGACGACGTGGAAGTCGTCGACGTCGAGGACCCGCGCCCGGCGCGGGGCGATCCAGCGGGCTGGCGCGAGGCTTTGACACGTCGGGCACTGGCGGTTGCGGCAGGTAACGGAGAGCTCTCCGTTACCTGCCTTGGGGGTCTCCACTTAACCGGAGTACCGGCGTAGACTGAGGCGGTGGACCACCCTCACGCTGGTAAGCACTATCCGAGGTCCGTGGGCGAGCTCCAGGCCTGGTTTCGGACGGATGCGGACTGCTTGGACTACCTGGAGTGGCTGCGATGGCCGGCCGGTTTCGCCTGCCCGGACTGCGGTCACAGAGGGGGCTGGCGGCTGGGCGACGGCAGGTTCATGTGCTCTGGGTGCGGTAGCCGGACCTCGGTCACGGCGGGCACGGTCTTCGACCGCACGCGAACGCCGTTGACGGTGTGGTTCACGGCCTGCTGGCTGTTCGCGAGCGGCAAGGACGGGATCTCGGCACTGAGCCTGAAGCGGACGCTGGAGATCGGCTCCTACCAGACCGCGTGGGCAATGCTGCATCGGCTGCGTTCGGTGCTGGTCCGCCCGGGCCGGGAGCGCTTGGTCGGGGTGGTGGAAGTGGATGAGACCTACATTGGAGGTGAGGAGCCGGGGCTACCGGGCGGCCGGGCGCGAGGCAAGAAGGTTCTCACCGGGATCGCGGTGGAGGTCCGGGAACCGAGAGGAATCGGCCGGTGCCGGATGCTGCCGCTGGCCGATGCGTCGGCCGAGTCGCTGCACGCCTTCGTGACGAACCACGTCGAGCCGGGCACCCGGGTCATCACCGACGGATGGCAGGGCTACCGCGGGGTGGAGAAGCTTGACTACGTCCACGAGCGGCGGAGCCAGCGGGCCGCCCGATCCCGCGGGGAGGATCCCGGCGAGCTCCTGCCCGCGGTACACCGGATCGCCTCACTCGCCAAGAGGTGGCTCCTGGGGACCCACCAGGGTTCGGTGGATGACGCCCACCTGGCGAGCTACCTGGATGAGTTCGTGTTTCGCTTTAACCGCCGCCGGTCCCGCAGCCGCGGGATGGTCTTCTACCGGGTGCTCGAGCTCGCGGTCGCCCACGTCCCGGTGCGCTACAAGGACATCATCGCAACCGAGCGGCCCCGGAAAATGCCGCCCACGCCGCCGCACAGGTTCGGGCACCCGCCGAGCCTGGAGCGGCCTCCAGCAAACCGCCCGTGGAGGACGGCCGAGCTCGTTTCCGGTTAAGTGGAGAGCCCCAAACCTGCCTTATGGGAAGTGATCTGTAACGGGGAGTGCGAGGCCGCCCTGACCTGAATTCCCCGGCTCATTGAAGGTTGTGACTCTCCCTTAAATTGTGGCCTCGCCGCGGTCATCTGGTCGACCGTGGCAAAGGAGGGTCGCATGTTGGAAACCTACTTTTCCGCGCCGAAGACATTCGCTCGACTACGGAACGGCCCGAGCGGCCCACACATCGATGGGTTTGCTGACGCGCTCGAACGGGAAGGCTACTCGCACGCCAGTGCGGTGAGATATGTGCGGGCGGCGGCGCATGTGGGGCATTTTCTTCACAGACGTCGCCGCGCGTTGACCGATCTTGATGCGAGGACGCTCGAGGCATTCCGCCGCCATCTGCCACGGTGCGGCTGTCCGTTATCGAACGGCGGACACGCCAATCACCACGTCGTCTTCGGAGCCAAGCGCTTCTTCCTTCATCTGTGCCGAGTCGGGGTGTGCCATGCCCAGCCCGTGCCCTCGAGCCCGGATCCTGAGCCCGCCTTGATCGCCGCCTTTCGCGAGTGGCTTCAGCGGCACCGAGGCGCTGCGGCCCCCACCCTCAGACAATACGGTCGCGGTGCGGCTGGCCTGCTCAACACCCTGGGCGCGGATCTCCATCACTGGAACGCGGCCCACATCCGGACGTTCGTGTTCGATCGGGCCAAGCACGCGGGGACGAACACGACCCAGAAATTGATCACCGCCGTCCGAGCCTTCCTGCGGTTTCTTGCGTCCGCCGGGCTCTGCCGGACCGATCTCGATCAAGCCGTTCCGGCCTTCGCCCACTGGCGGCTCGCGTGCCTGCCCCAGTGCCTCACGGCTGACGAGGTGGAGCGTTTGGTCGCGGCCTGTGACGGCTCATCCGTCCGGTGTCTCCGTGACCGTGCGATCCTGCTACTGCTCGTGCGATTGGGCTTGCGCGCGGGCGACGTCGCTCGACTGCGGCTGACCGACATTGAGTGGGAACGAGGCACGCTCCGCGTCGTAGGGAAGGGGCGCTACGAAGTCCGCTTGCCGCTGCCGCAGGATGCCGGCGACGCCCTGCTGCAGTATCTGTCAGCCAGGCCTCGTGTCAGCGCGACAGATCACGTCTTTCTTCGCCAGATCGCCCCATTCAAGCCGTGCGTGTCGAACCACTGCGTGTCGGGCGTGGTGAAACGCGCGCTGAAACGCGCCGGCCTCAAGACCGCCGCGAAAGGCGCTCACCTGCTGCGGCACACCGCCGCCTCGGAAATGCTGCGTCAGGGCGTGCCGCTGGACCGAATCGGCTTGGTCCTTCGCCATCGCAGTCTCGACATGACCGCGTACTACGCCAAGGTCGATCTCGACTTGCTCAAACAGGTCGCTCAGCCCTGGCCAGAGGTGCCCGCATGAGGTCCGCCGTAGACCGCTACCTCGCGATGCGCCATGCCGCCGGCTTTGATCTCGTGAACACAGAGTACTTGCTGCGCAGTTTCGCGCGTGTGGCCACAGCGCGGGGCGAGGCCTACGTGCGCGCGGCGACGGCGATCGACTGGGCCAGCCGAGGCCCCTCCGTCACGCAACGAGACGCGCGGCTCAAGACGATCTGCCGCTTTGCTCAGTATGTACGGCTCGAAGACGACCGGCACGAAATGCCCCCCGCGCAGCATTTCGGGACGAGCAAAACCCGGCGTGTCCCTCACATCTACTCACCGGCCGAGATCAGGCGGTTGATCGCCGCGGCTCGCCAGCTGGGCTCGCCCGAGCAGTTGCACCCTCACACCTACGCGACCTTGATTGCGCTGCTGGCGGCCACGGGACTGCGCGTCTCGGAGGCGTTGTCCCTCCAGTGGTCTGACGTGACGCCGCGTGGGCTGGTGATTCGCAAGACGAAATTCCACAAAACCCGTCTCCTGCCGCTTCACAACACGACGCACGCCGGACTCGCGCGCTATCTGGAATGCCGTGGTCACGGGATGGCGAACGGCCCGCACGTGTTTATCACCGATGACGGCCGCCGCCTGCCGTATCGCGAGGTGTACTCCACGTTTCGCACGCTCGTGAACGCGGCGGGACTCGTGCCTGACCGTGGTCATCGTCTCCGTCTGCACGAGCTGCGGCACACCTTTGCGGTCAGAGCGCTGGAGGCAAGCCCGGCTGGCCGGCGACGCGTCGGCCAGCACATGGTGGCGTTGGCGACGTACATGGGTCACGTCAACATCGGCGCCACCTACTGGTATCTGGAAACCACGCCCGACCTGCTGCGCGAGATTGCGACGGCGGGCGAAACATTCTTACACGGAGGGCAGCTATGACCCCGATCGCCCCGCACATCGAAGCGTATTTGCGAGATCATCTCGGCCATCAGCGAGGCGCCAGCCCGCACACCTGCGAATCCTACGCCGCCAGTTTTCAACGGCTGTTTGAGTTTGCTGCGACACGGCTCAAGATCTCGCCCTCGGCGTTGACGGTGGAGCACCTGGATGCGTCCCTGATCGGGTCGTTCCTGGAACATCTCGAGGATGGCCGTCACAACTCGGCGGCGACGCGCAACATTCGTCTGGCAGCCATCCGTTCATTTTTTCACTTTCTGGAGCATCGCGAACCCGTTGCGCTGGAACAGATTCGCCGGATCCTGGCGATTCCGTACAAGAAGACCGCCTCACGTCTGGTCCCCTATCTTGAGCGGGACGAGGTGCAGGCCTTGCTGGATGCTCCGCACCCCTCAACGCGTGAAGGGATTCGCGACCGCGCGATGCTGCACCTCGCCGTGTGTGGCGGCCTGCGCGTGTCGGAGTTGACCGGGTTGCGCACGGAGGATGTCCGGCTGCCGTCCATGGACATCCGTATTCACGGCAAGGGCCGGCGAGAACGAGCGCTGCCCTTGTGGAAGACCACCGCCACGGCCGTCCGGGCGTGGTGCGCGGTCCGTGGCACGCTGGCCGTCCCTGAGCTGTTCGTCAATGCACGGGGTGAGCCGATGACCCGGTGGGGATTCGCGTATGTCCTTCACCAGCACGCCACAACCGCGGGCCACACGTGCCCATCGTTATCGAACAAGCGCCTGTCACCGCATGTGCTCAGGCATACCTGCGCGATGATGCTGCTTCACGCGACGCAGGACATCCGGAAGGTCTCCCTGTGGTTGGGGCACAGTCAGCTCGAGACGACCGAAATCTACACCCGCGCGGATCCCGGCGAGAAGCTGGAGGCCATTGACGCCATCGTGCCGCCGCACTTGCGGAGGGGAGCGTTTCGCCCTCCGGACAAACTGATCGCGTTCCTCAAAGCACAATCGGCGACCACTTTAATGGAGACTCGGAGACCGTGATCGACGCGGACATGGCGGTGCTTGCGGGTTTGCACTCCCCGTTACAGATCACTTCCCATAAGACACGAGGGATACGCGGCGCGGTCGAAACCGCACCGTGCGCACACGTCGAGGTGGCCGCCCAGGGCGGGCGTCCGACAGACGGCGAGGGCGCGCAGCGCCTGCCGTTGCTCGCGGGAGAGCGCCTGCGGCTGGCGGACGGCCGCGCCGTGGGCCCGCACGATCGTCGCGACCTCGAGCCCGGGCGTGGAGGCCGGCGCGCAGCAGCCGGCGCGCGCGGGGCGCGCCATCGTCGGCGACGCCGGTGGCGCGGGGGGCACGGTGTCGAGGGGGCTGCGCACCGGGCCAATGTGGCCGGGCGACACCAGCGCAGAGCGCGCCGTGGTGCGCAGCGAGCGATACCCCAGGAGCACCGGGATCACGCGGATGCTGGGCCCTGCCTCGAGCCGAGGCGTCGCGAAGCGGTGGCGCACGGTGGGCGGCGTCACCCGCGTGCGCCGGCGCGCGCGCCGGGCGGCGCGGCGCCGCAGGTGCCAGACCGCTTTGCGCGACAGCGGCTGGCCGGGCCGTGGACTCGGGAACCGGTACGGCCCGCGCCGCGGGCGCTGGCGCCAGTAGGTGCGCAGGGTCGCCAGCACGCGCGGGCATGACGTACCGGTCCGTGGCGCCTGTCCCCTCTCGCACCCGCATGCGGATCCCGGCGTGATGCGCCGAGCGTGGTAGCGGGAGCCGATCAGGTCACGGCCGCTGCCGCGGAGCGGCTTCGTTCAACACCCAATCGCAGACACGCCCGGACCTCGCCCCGGGACTCGCCGCCACGCCCCCAGCTGGCGCGGCGCGCGTTCGAACGCCTCGCGATTCGCAGCGGGCGGCTTGGTGTAGCCGCTCACCTTGCGCACGTACTGGAGCGCCGCGCCGGCATCGTCCCGATCGTCCAGTGCTCGGCATGGTAGGGAACGCCGCCGGCGCGCCGAAGAGGGATAGACGCGCAAGCAGCTGCAGGTGTACTCTCCGGTACGGATTTCCGAGGGGGGCCACGTTCCTCTGCACTCGGCTGTGGGGCCGTTTCGTTCTCAGATGAACCGAGCGCTCGGGCGAAGGATCGACGCCTTCCGGCCCACGTTGAACCGAGCGGACGCCCCGGCTCGGGCGATCCCGTTTCAAGCAGTAGCCCAGTTCGTTCTGGCGGCGGTCCTCCAGCTCCAGACCGCCGCTGCCGTCGAGTTCGCCCCCCTCGCCGATCTGCAGACCGGCATCGGATCCGTCAGTGCGCTCACGCTCGGACCCGAGGATCCAGACCCGGCGCGCAACGCGGATGGCTGCATCTACGCCGTGAACGCCTTCGAGGGCCGGGTGCACCGCGTGTGCTTCGACGCGCGGAAGGCGGTGACGAGCCACACCGTGGTGGCGGACATCAACGGCCCGGGGGCCGTCAACGCGTTGCTCGGCATCACGTTCGACCCGCAGTCCGATCCCGGCGGCCGCATGGACTTCTACCTCGGCTACGCCGACGGCCCCGACGCGCCCAACAACGGGAAGGTGGCCCGGGCCGTGAGCGTTGACGGCGGTGCCACCTACGCCATCGACGAAGACTTCATCACCGGTCTGGCCCGTGGAGACAATTCGCCCTGGACACATCAAACGAACGGCTTGGCCTTCGGTCCAGACCGGTGCCTCTACATCGCGCAGGGGAACGTGTCCGACGCCGGGTACGATCAGGCGTACGCCGAACGCCGCCTGGCGGGCGGCATCCTGCGAGCGTGCTTCAAGGATGCCGATGGAAACGTGGCGGCTGCGTTCGACCGGTACTGCGGCGCTCGAAACACGCAGGACGCCTGTGATGTGGAGGTGTATGCTTCGGGGCTCCGCAATCCGTTCGACCTCGTATGGCATTCCAACGGCAAGCTCTACAGCACGGACAACGACGTAACGGTGGGCGGGAACTGCGCCAGTGCGGCGAACACTTTCGGGTGTCCGTGCGAGCTTCCCAAGGTGGAGCCGCCGGGAGACGAGCTCAACCTGATCGAGGAAGGCAAGTACTACGGCTCCCCCAACCCGTACCTGGCTCGGCCCCACGGCCTCCAGTGTCAGGGCGGCACCGCGTCCGGCGATGGCTGCGCCGGCGACACCGACTGCGCGGCCGGCGGGTCGTGCGAAGACCTCTCCGCGTTCTGCACCGATCCGCTGTGCGGTGAGCAGGTGCAGTGCCGTTACTTCGGCTTCGGCGAGCCGCCGATGCCGGGCGAAGATCCGAACGCCCTCTACCGCGAGCCCATCGCACAGATTGCCTCTCTTCTCGATGGCCTGACCGAGTACAAATCCACCCTCGACGATCGTTTTCCCGGCTCCTTCTGCTCCGACTGGAACGGGGACTTGCTGGTGACCGGTGGACCAGGCCGGTTGCGGCGTTTTGCGCTTTCCGCCGACGGCCGGACGGCGACGCACGAGGACACGACGAATCTTCGCAGCGCAACGGGTCTCGACGTCGTCGTTGGACCCGACGGCACCGTGTACGCTGCCGACTTCCTCGGGAGCAAGGTGAGCTACATCGTTCCCCTCACCCAGCCCGATCCGACGGCGCCCGACTTCTTCGTCTTCCAACCCGACTGCGAGGGATGTGGGACGGGCGGTTGCGGACCGCGACTGCCCCAACTCGACCGCGACGCCGATGGGGTTCCCGACGGCGACGACAACTGCCCCGATGTCCCGAACAGCCTCCAGCAGGATGACGACGGCGACGGACGCGGGGACGCGTGCGATCCGTGTCCCGGAGACGACAGCCGCTGCCAGCCCACCGTTCTCGATCTCGCCCCGGTGGCCGACACCTACATCGAGGCTGGCACCGAGGGGACGTGGGATCACGGCGCGCTGCCCTACTTCGACGTCGATCTCAGGCCGTTCGGCGTGAGCTACCTGAAGTTCGATCTGGGAACCGTCACCGCCCCGGTCCTGCGGGCGACCCTGACGCTGCACTGTACCAACGCCTCAACCGACGGCGGAACGATCTATCCCGTGGTCGATTCCAGCTGGGTCGAGGCACCGCCACCGCGAATCCCGGCGGACCCGGGATGAAGTTCGTCGAGGTGGATACCAACCGCGATGGCGTCATCAGTGCGGCGGACACCTCGCCGTACGTGCCGGATTTCGCACTGCCGATCGCCCTCCTCGGCCTGGTATCCCGCGGAGAGACGCTCACGGTGGACGTGACGGCGGCGTTCCAGAATGGCCGCGGGGGCCTCCGTACCCTGGCCATCAAGAACGACAGCAGCGATGGTTCGACCTTCTCCTCACGGAATGACCCGTCGGCGGCACAGCGGCCGCTCCTGCACCTGGAGCTGGGAGCTGCGGTGCCGGGAAACGCCGTTCGCGGCGGCGCGCTCTGGGACGCGTGGTGGATCGTCAACGGCGCGATCGAGCCGTCGGGCACGCATGCTCTCTACCCGCCGGCAGGGCAGCAGTCGGGGAGCACGACGTACCGCTGCGTCGAGTGCCATGGCTGGGATTACCGGGGGGTAGACGGCGCCTACGGGTCGGGTCCGCATTTCACGGGAATTCCCGGCGTCGTTGGCACCACCAACACGGCGGCGCAATTGTTCGATCTCATCCGGAACGCCAACCAGCCCGGCGGTCACGGCTTCGGGACTGTGGGACTCACGGACGGAGACGTCGTCGATCTCGTGCGGTTCCTCCAGGACGTGGTGGCCGGCACGAGGCTCTACGTCGGCTCGAGCGGCGATGTTCTCGGCGATCCCGCACAGGGGCAGATCGACTACACGCGCGGCACCGTCCCGTGCGTCGGGTGTCACGGCGTCGCGGGGACGCAGATCAATCTCGGCACCGCTGGGGAGCCGCGCTGGCTTGGCACCGTTGCCCTCGAGGACCCCTGGCGCATGCTGCACAAAATCCGCTTCGGAAGTCCCGGTACGGGAATGCCAAGCTTGCTCAATGCCGGCGGCACCAGCGACAGCGCCGCTGCCATCGCGCGCTACATTCAACTCAACTTCCCCTTTGCATCGACTCCCACGACCACGACCTCGCCGCCGTCCAGCAGTACGACGGCACCCGGTGTGACGAGCACGACCAGGACGTCCAGCACGACGGGCACCACGCTGCCCCCGATCACGGTGTTCGAAGTGCGGGTCGCGGCGGGCACGGACGACGCCGAGGAGCGTCCGTCCGGACAGGTGACGGTGACGAGTTCCGACCTGGAGCTGGTCGAGGACACCGGCGACCAGACGGTCGGCATGCGGTTTGCCGGGTTGCCGATTCCCCAGAGGGCACCGATCGTGAGCGCGTGGGTGCAGTTCCAGGTCGACGAGGCCTCGGCGGAGAGCACCACGGTCACGATTCAGGCCGCGCTCGAGGCGGACGCGCCGGGGTTCACGACCGCAGCGGCCGGCATCTCGTCGCGGTCGTGGACGGCGGCGGGGGTGCCGTGGAACATTCCACCGTGGACGTCCGTGGGCGCAGCCGGGGCCGCCCAGCGCACCCCCGAGATGGCTTCGGTCGTTCAGGAGGTCGTTGGCCAGAGCGCCTGGGTGGCGGGGGGCTCGGTGGTGATCATCGTCACGGGGAGGGGGCGTCGCGTGGCAGAGGCGTACGACGGGAACAGGAGCGGGGCGCCGCTCCTGCACGTCGAGTATGCCGTCGGCGGATTGTCGACGACCACATTCCCGAATCTCACGACCACGACGACAGCGACCACGCTGACATCGATCACCGTAACGACCACGACGGTGCCGCCGCCGACCACCGTCGAGATCCGCGTGGCTGCAAGCACGGACGACGCCGAGGAGCGTCCGTCCGGACAGGTGGTGGTGACGAGCTCCGATCTGGAGCTGGTCGAGGACAAGGGCAACCAGACCGTCGGGATGCGGTTCACCGGCGTGCGGATTCTCCCGGGCACTCGAATTGCCAGAGCGTGGCTGCAGTTCCAGGTCGACGAGACGTCGGCTGCCAGCACCCTGGTGACGATCCAGGGCGAGCTGGGGGCGAACGCTCCGGGGTTTTCAACCACACCCGGCAGTATTTCATCGCGGCCGCGGACAGCGGCGGCGGTCGCATGGGACGTTCCACCGTGGACGTCCGTGGGCGGCACGGGGGCCGCCCAGCGCACCCCCGACATCACTGCCGTCATCCAGGAGATCGTCGACCGACCCGGCTGGGCCGTGGGCAACGCCGTCGTAGTTCTTGTCACGGGAACGGGGACGCGGGTGGCGGAGGCCTACGATGGGAGCCGTGGAGGCGCGGCCCTGTTGCACGTGGAGTACTGACGCTCCTCCGCGACCCGCGGACACACGGTCGTCCGCGGCATGTGCGTTCGGTGCGTGCCGGCGAACGGCCGTTCTCGGTGTCCGCGGTCGCGGAGTATGGTCGCTCACCGAGGGCGCGCACCATGTTCTCGATTCTCTCGCCCAGGCGGCGCACGAGCCCGCTATGGAGCGTCCGGAGGGTAACGCGGGGGGATGTGCGAAGAGAGCGCGAGGCGCCGGCGCGAGAGCGTCTCGCGCAAGCGTGCCACCGGCAGCGGGGGCACGTGGACGAGGGTCCGATAGATGCCCCGCCGCAGGCCGTCACACAGCTCGTAGGCCTCGCGGCGGTCACACGTCTGGCGCGGCCGGTAGGCCTTTCACTTGAGCCGCACCTCGTGGGCATCGATCACGCGCGGGACGAGGCCCAGGACGGTGAGTTCCCGCGCCATAAAGAACGCGACGGTCCCCGTCTCCAGCGCCACCGGCGTCCCGGGGGGGAGCGCCTGCGCGCCGATCAGCTGCTGAAAGCCTGCCGCCGTGGTGGGGATCTTTCCCTGGCCGACCACGGTGCCGTCCGCACCTTGGATCACCAAGCTGCTCGCCTTGCTGTGGACGTCCAATCCGACGTAGTACGCCATTGAGCTGCCCTCCCTCCGTGTGTGGGGCTCCCTGCGGGATGACCCCGTGGTCCGCCGCGTGCCACATCGCGGTCGGGGGTGGGCAGCTCAATTTCATTGCGACGACTACGCCCAAGTCGGTGCCCGATGCCGTCCATCACGTTCGCCAGACTCCCGACGTTACCGGCCCAGGCGGTACAATTCGCGGATCGTCACGACGGGCAGAATCACCTCCTTGACCGGGAAGAACACTCGCGTACTGGCCGAATTGCACCGTTCAGGGACCCGCTTGTCATCGCGGCGCTCGTCGCCCTCGCGCTGGCCGTGCGGCTCACATATCAGCGCGAAGCGATCGCCGACCATCCGATTCGCGCCGACGCGGCCAAGTACTACCTCGCGGCATTCAACCTCACGCACCACGGCTTTTACTCGACCGAATGGCGCGGTTCCGAGCCCCCGCAGACGGGGACCACGCTCGCCCGCGGCTATCCGCTCTTCCTCGTTCCCTTCTTTCCAGGAAGCACGACAACCGATGACCTCTTCCGGCGCGTGACCAGCATCCAGGCTACGCTCGGGGCCCTGACCGTGGCGCTTACCTATGTTCTAGCGCGCACTGGACTCGGAGTCGCTGGATCGCTTGGCCCCAGCGTGCTGGCGGCGCTGAGTCCGCATCTCGTGGTCTACGATGCGGCGCTGCTCTCGGAGACCCTCTTTACGGCACTCTCGCTCGCGGGAGTGCTCGTCTTCGTGCTCTGCTGGCGACGAGGGCCCGCGCTCGGCATGCTCGGCGCGGGTTTGCTTCTCGGCGCCGCCTCCGCGACGCGCGAGATAGGGTTGCTGCTCGGGCCGGTGCTCGCGCTCCTGCTCCCCCGTCCTCCGGGGCGCTCGGCCCGAGGCCGCCTGCTTCTCGCGTTCGGCGCGGGCGTACTGATGGTCCTGCTGGCCGATCGAGCCTTCCTCCGTGTCATGACCCGGGGCCGTCCGGTCGAGGTGGTGAACTCCTTCTGGACCCAATTTGTGTGGGGCAGCTTCATCGGACACCCGAACGACGCCGATCCTCTCCTCGGTAGAATGGCCGGCGATCGGGCGTATGGCCTCCGCACCATGCGCGAACGGTTCGCGCGGGACCCATGGCGCCATCTGCGCTGGTATCTCGGCGGCAAGGTCACGCGCGCCTGGCGCTGGGAAGACACCTACACCGGCGACGTCTACGTCTACCCGGTGCGCCCGGCGTTTCACGAAAACGCGCTCTTGCACGCCGTCTACGTCGCCGTTCGTACCCTGCATTGGCCGGCATTCTGGCTGGCGCTCGCGTTCCCAGTGCTCCTCCTCGGGTACCCGCCGGCGCGCTCGCTGACCGCGGCGTTCCTGCCGGTAGTGGTGACGCTCGCTTACTACGCGGTGCTGTTGACGATCCTACTCCCCGAACCGCGCTACTCCGTGCCGCTCCGCCCGTACGTCTACGTGCTCGCGGCGGCGACAGGTACGCTCGGCGTGCGCTTCGTGCGGGAGCCGTATAAGCTCCGAAGGGCGTTCCGCGGCAGTGGGGTAGGAGCGTGAACGTCGGATAAGGGCTGCGTTTATCCGGCCCATGAACTTGAGCGGTGGGCACTCCCTGCGCGATGTCGTGGCGACGGCTGATGCGCGCTACGGCGCGTACTGCAGGTGGATGGGGTCCCGGGGCACGTCCTGCACGTCGTGGCCCAGGAAGGCGAGAAGGAGCTGGGTTCCCATGACGCGGCGAGCATCACGGTGCCGCTCGTCGCCGGGAGCCCCGTCTCGATGCTCTCGAGCCAGCGGGTGACTCCGACGTAGCCGCCGAAGACGACGAACAGCGTTCCCACCCGCAGCTCGACTGACGCGACGCTGAAGTTGTGCAGGAAGTAGTTGTATTGGATCCGCCTCACCAGGTTCACAGGGTGGCGGAGCAGGAATTCGCCCGCCACATGTCGAATGACGAGGTTGTCTTCCTCGGAGCCGCCCGCCGCAGGAACGCAACTCCCCGTACTCTCCGGCGGGCGCGTGCCTTTCGGTGGTGGCGCGAAGCAGGACATGCGCGCCTGATTGCGTGCGAGACCGGTGGTGGCGATAATCGCGATCCGATCTCGCGACGGCCCCACGCGGGTTCGGCGGATGCGGCATACCGTCGGCTGGCGGGATCTCGAACTCATCCGGCGCCGCCGCGCCGCGCTGCAGCGTGAATTCGACATTCGTGGTCGCTTCGATGAGCTCGAGGAGAGCTGCGTGCCGTCGTATTGCCATGCCAACCTCCTCGCGGCGGCAATGGCTTGGCGGCGGCGGCTGGTAGCGCGCGAGCTGTTCGCCGGTTCGGACTGCGGGAGCCCCATCCCGCGACCTCGAGGCGATCGTCGAGCGCCTAGTGCCGGCGCTGCGGCCCGACGGCCGCATGATCGTGTCCGGCCCGACCGAGAGCTGGGTGTACCGCCTCGGCCGCCGCATCGCCGGCTTCCAGGGGCCCTATCACATGACGACGATCCATCACATCGAACGCGCCCTCGGCGAGCGGCTGGCGCGGCTGACGGTCAGGTGCCTGCCGCCGGTGCTGCCGCTCTTCCGCATCTCCGTCTGGCGCCGTCCCCTGTGAGCAAAGCGCGGGGCGGGTCAGGACCTCGCTCGGCGCTCTCCTGTACAGGGCAGGGGTGCTAAAGGCGCCCGAGTGTCGGGCGCGATCTCCGGCGCGGCTGACGGCGGGCGCGCGGCGTCGGTGGCGAGGTGCTCGGCCACGAGGCGATGGACGAGCGCTTTCTCGTTCGGCCGCAACCGCTCGGGGCGCAGCTTCAGCCCGTATACCGACGAGACGTCGTCTGGTATGCGATCTCCAAAGGAACGCCACCAAGTGCATACTGCGAGCGGGCCCGTAGAGAGGGGAGCGATGGCGGCGTCGCGGAAGACGGTTGCAGCGAGCGGCATGCGTCCCCGGGTCGACTGGCAGATCGCCGTGGCGCTGTCGGCGGGATTCTTTCTCTATTACCTCGCGTTCACTCACGGCAAGTTCTCGGGTACCGACGAAGTCTCGCTGTACCTCACGACCCAAGCCCTCTACGAGAACGGGGATCTCGCCATCGCTCCGATCCGGAATACACATCCCGGGCGGGACGGGCGGCGGTACTTCGAATGCGGCGTTGGCCAGGCCGTGCTCGCGTTGCCGTTATACGCTGCCGCGAAGCTCGCCAGGCGGACCCTTCCGGATGCGTGGGTGCGGGCGTTGGCGGGCCCCCGGGACGTTTTGAAGGTCGAGGGAGAGTACGCCGCGGTTTTCGGCGGCGAACTCGAGATCTTCCTCGTTGGTCTCTACGCGCCGATGGCTAGCGCTTTGCTCGTGGGCATCTTCTACCTCCTGGAGCGCCGTCTGGGCGTCTCGGCGACGGCAGCCCTCATCTCCTCCGCGCTTCTCGGAGCGTGCACGTATGCTGCGACGATGTCCACCTATTTTCTGCGACACACTTCGGAGACGTTGACGGTGCTGGCGGCCCTGTATGCCTTCACGGTCTACAGAGAGACGGGCGACCCGAGGGTCCTGGCGCTCGGGAGTGTCGTCGCGTCACTGACCGTTCTCATCCGTGTTCCGGGGGTAATCGCCGGACCGGGACTTGCGCTCTACCTGGCATGTTGTGTGCGCGAACGCCTGCGGACTCACGGCGGTGGACTCGCACGCTTGTTCGCCGCCGTTGTCCTCCCATCTACAGCGCTGGCGGCAATGCACTTCTGGCTTCACTACGCGCGGTGGGGGACGTGGATTGCTTCGCCGCAGGTCTCGACCGCCATGGACCGAGCAACTCCGTTGTACGTGGGGCTGTGGGGTTTTCTCTTCAGTCCGGTGATTAGTGTATTCGCGTACTCACCACTGCTTCTGCTGCTTCCGTGGACGTTCCCGCTGCTCTGGGCACGCTGCCGAACGCTGGGGGCGGTGATCTTCTTGATGGTGACATGCTACTTGCTCGTCTTTGCCGGCAATAGATGGTGGACGGGCCTGTGGTCGGCGCCGGGCCCCCGGTATGTCTTTCCGGTCGGTGTGTTTCTCATGCTGCCGCTGGGGCTCTGGATCGATCGGGGATTGACGTGGCGGCGGTTGGCGGCCCTGAGCGTCCTCGGGTTCGCGGGACTGTGTGCGCAGGTGGCGCTCATGACGGCGAGCTGGGGCGCAACCGTCGGTCTCTCGAACTACGGGCAATACGGACCCGATTTTTCCTTCGTTTTCGTGCCCCAGGCCAGCCCGATCCTGACCTCGGCCCGCACCGCGCTCGCCGGATACATCGATCTCTGGTTGCTGGACCTCTACCTCGGTTGGCCGGGCCAACCAGGATACCCGGCGGTGGCGAGGGGGTGCGCGCTCGGACTGCTGATCGCGCTGGTGGTGGTCGTGATCTGGCTACGACGCCTCATGCGTTCGATCGCGTGATCGAGCGGTCAGTCCGCCTCTTCCCGAGTGCATGCGTCGGCGGGAGCCCACGCGTGGTCCACCGGGTGGAGCCGTTGCGCGGGGAAGTCGGGGTCACGCCACGACCGTCTGCACACCTGCCACCGCGCGTATCAGCGCTCGTCGCGTGGGCCGTCGTCATCGGGCTCGAGCGCGGTGGTGCGGTCGGACCCGCTTCTCGAAGACTTTGCCCCGCCCCGGTCCGAAGCGGAAGTAGCGAACCATCTTGGCACTGCTGATCACCGGGGCTATCTTCTCCCGGGCATGGCACTGACCGCACAGGTGCTCACGGTGCGCCCGAGCCGCAACTCGAAGCGCACGGAGCAGGTCAAGTTCCTGGTGGATTCCGGCGCCGTCTACAGTCTCGTTCCCGCCGCGATCCTTCGAAAGTTGGGCCTGCGCCCGTACCGGGAGGTGAGCTTCTCCCTCGCCGACGGGACGATTGTCTCCCGGAAGGTCGGCGACGCCTACTTCGAGATCGACGGCAATCGGGGTCCGGCACCGGTCATCTTCGGCGAGGAAGGTGACGAGCCGCTGCTCGGGGCCACTACCCTCGAGAGCCTGGGCCTCATTCTCGATCCCTTCAAGCGGCGCCTGATTCCGATGCGCATGGTCCTCGCCTGACGGCACCACCGCGCTGCTCGGTCTAAGTAGCCGAGGCTCGCACTGGCGGATCACCTCGGCCGCAAACCACCACCGCGGGGATGGCGTTGATGGCCGCCGGGTCCGCAGGCCGTCACCGGCGTGCCACGGGCACGTCGCTGACCGACAGTACGAACTGCACCCGACTGATGGCGACGCCGGCCTGCAGCAGCACGCACGCAAGCACGGTCGAGAACGTCGCCAGCCCGGGACGTGCCGCGCAGGCTCGGGCGAGCGGGAACAGCAGGAAGCAGGCGAGGAATATCCAGAGCCGCTCCACTTCGCCTCGCGTGATACCCACCGCGTCCAGTGCGCAGAGCACCAGGAGGCATGAGACGGACAGAAGCGTTGCGGGATCGAGTATCCTGCCCCCGCGGCCGACGTCGCCCCTCACCTGAACACGCCGCAGGTCCCGAAGGACCCCACCGAGAACGACGACGGCCTGACAGACCCCGAAGTTGACCCAGAAGTCGACGAGATTCCGCCACACCCAGATCGCGTACGGGCGATCGGCACCGCGGTGAAACCTCAGCGCGTTGCGGACGATTGACAGCAGATCCGCAATCAGATCGTAACCGGTAAGCACCCGGACGACCACGTGCAGTGCGCCGAGCACCCCCGCGGCAACAGCGGCCAGCCTCCAGAGGTCCATGACATCCACCTGATTGGTCCGCAGGCCCCGTACGAGGAACGCCGCGAAGACGATCCCCATCGCGAGCGGGAGCGGCTCGAAGAAGACGCAGGCATACAGGGATGCCCCCAACAGCGCCGCGTATCGCCAGTGTGGATCCCGCAAAAAGCGAAGCTCCAGGTAGAAGCAGAGCAGGATGAACACGGGAGAGACCGTGTTCAGCAGTGGAAAGAAGAAGAGCTTGCAGGGCAAGAACAGGTAGAGGACGAGCGCGAAGAGTGCGCTTCGCCGGTCCCCGAAGAGCTCTCGCGCGATCAAGTACACGAGCACGGCACCGAGATTCGAGAAAGCGATGATGAGAAGCCCGAGCATCTCCGGGGAGCGTGTCATGGCTCCCATGAGGTAGTAGAAGACCACCTTGCCAGTCATGTTGGCACCCACGTGGTGGTGCCGCGGGATCACATCGAAGTTGTTGAGGTACTCCAGGAATCCGTACTCGAGCGTCTGACCGTAGTACCCGTTGGCAACATTGCTGCGTATGATGACGTCGAGCGGGGCGAAGTATGGCAGGCGAAGAACGAGCTGGAGAAGGAAGCCGGCAATCAGCCCGACGAAGATCACCAGGTGTTCGCGCCGCTCGATCTGGGCGTGTGTCAGGCGCGCGAGAGCGAGCGCGCTGGGTATGGCGATGGCCAAGCTGAGCGCGGCGCGCCACTCATCAGGGGGAAAGTAGCGTAGAACCCACCGCCCCGCTTCGGACCCGAACGTGAACCGACCGCTCGCGATCAGCCCCGTGATGACGGCGGTGAGAACGGCGCCGATGAGTGCGAGAGGATCGACTCGGCGGCCGGAGGGACCTGCCCGTGGGCCCCGGGCGCCGACGACCCCCATCGCCGCCGACTATAGGAGGGTCAGTAGCACGGCGGCAAGGTTGAGGAGCCGATTGTCCGGGCGCGCTGCGAGCGGCGCCGGCTGCGAGGCGAACACCGCCCATGCGGAGCATGAGCCGAGTGGGGGGATCGGAGGTTGCGACATTCCCAGGAAAGTTTCCACGCGGGAAGTCCCCGGTCACGGCATGCCCGGGGCTCCTACCACAACGACTTGGGAGCGGAGACGCTGTCGTGCGAGATCACCCCTCGGCGAAACGTCTTGTAGGCCGTGCCCTCATGAACGATCCGACGGGTCCTGGACCAGGAAGGAGAACATCGAAGCCCCGCCGGACGGCGGTGGCCGCCAGTGCCTGACGTCACCTCTGCGGGCCGTACGTCCACTTCGGCGCCGGGGTGAGGTCTCGGGCTCCGAGGTCCTTTTGGCCACCCCCCCGTCACCTTCACTCGGGATGCCGAGGGCGCGTTCCTCCAAGATCCGGATCCGGTCCCTGAGCTCGGCGGCGCGCTCGAACTCCAGCGCCCGGGCGGCCTGGCGCATCTCGCCGCGCAGTCGCTCCACGAGTGCCGGCACCTCCTGCGGGTCGACGTACGGCAGCTCGTCCTCCTCGACGCGCGGCACGTCGGCGTAGTCCGCCTCACACACCGCGATGAGCGGATCGTCGATCGCCTTCTCGATGCTGCGCGGGCTGATCCCGTGGCGGACATTGTAGTCGCTCTGCACCGCGCGCCGCCGATTCGTCTCGCCGATCGCCTGGCGCATCGATCGGGTCTCGCTGTCGGCGTACATGATCACGGTGCCGTGCAGGTTACGCGCCGCGCGCCCCACCGTCTGGATGAGCGATCGCGCCGAGCGCAGGTAGCCCTCCTTGTCGGCGTCGAGAATCGCCACCAGCGACACCTCGGGAAGGTCGAGCCCTTCACGCAAGAGGTTGATGCCCACGAGCACGTCGAAGACGCCGCGGCGGAGGTCCCGAATGATGTCCACTCGCTCGATCGTGCCGATATCGGAGTGAATGTAGCGAACGCGGATGCCGACATCGTGCAGGTAGTCCGTGAGATCCTCGGCCATCTTCTTGGTGAGGGTCGTCACCAGCACCCGCTCCTGCCGCTCGACCCGCTTGCGGATTTCCTCCAGCAGATCGTCGACCTGGTGGCGAGCAGGACGCACGATCACTTCCGGATCCGTCAGGCCCGTGGGGCGGATGAGCTGCTCGACGACGCGGCCGGGGCTCTTGGCGAGCTCCCAGTCGCCGGGCGTCGCCGAGACGTAGATCGCTTGCTGCACCCGCGCCTCGAATTCCTCGAAGTTGAGCGGCCGATTGTCGAGAGCCGATGGGAGCCGAAACCCGAACTCGACCAGCGTCTCCTTGCGCGAGCGGTCGCCGCGATACATGCCGCCCGTCTGCGGGATCGTGATGTGACTCTCGTCGATCAGCAGCAGATAGTCCTCGGGAAAGTAGCTGAGCAGTGTGTACGGCGGGGCGCCGGCCCGGCGGCCGTCGAGATGGGGGGGGGAAATCTCGATGCCCGGGCAGAACCCCATCTCCCGGAGCAGCTCGAGGTCGTAGCGCGTGCGCTGCTCGAGCCGCTGGGCCTCGAGCAGCTTGCCCTGGCGGTGAAGGGCCGCCAGGTGCTCCTCGAGCTCGGCCCGGATGCTCTCTACCGCCGCGACCAGCCGCTCCTCCGTCGCGACGTAGTGGCTCGCCGGGTAGATCGCCACCGACGCGAGCCGGCGCACGACGGCGCCACGGAGGGGATCGATCTCGCTGATGGCCTCGATGGCGTCGCCGAAGAGCTCCACGCGCACGGCCCGGGTCTCCTCGTACGCCGGGAAGATCTCGATCACGTCGCCCCGTACTCGGAAGGTGCCACGATGGAAGTCGTAGTCGTTGCGCTGATACTGCATGTCCACGAGCTTGCGCAGCACGTCCTCGCGGTCCATCGCCACCCCGGTCTCGAGGTAGAGGAGCATGTCGAAGTACGTCTCCGGCGAGCCGAGCCCGTAGATGCAGGACACGCTGGCGACCACCAGCACGTCCCGCCGCTCGAGCAGCGCCATCGTCGCCGCGTGCCGCAACTTGTCGATCTCCTCGTTGATGGACGCGTCCTTCTCGATGTAGGTGTCCGTGCTCGGTACGTAGGCTTCAGGCTGGTAGTAGTCGTAGTAGCTGACGAAGTAGCGAACGGCGTTCTCGGGAAAGAGCGTACGGAATTCACTGTAGAGTTGCGCCGCGAGCGTCTTGTTGGGCGCCAGCACCAGCGTCGGGCGGTTCACCGTGGCGACGACGTTGGCCATGGTGAAGGTCTTTCCGCTCCCGGTGACCCCGAGCAGGACCTGATGGCGAATGCCGTCGCGCACGCCGGCTGCGAGGCTCGCGATGGCTTGCGGCTGGTCGCCCTGCGGAGCGAAGTCGGCGGCGAGCGCAAACGTTCCGGGTCGGCGAATGCTCGACATCGCCCCAAACTATATCAGACTCCGGCCGCCGGAGATGCTGCCGCCGCGTTGCAATCGGCGGGCCGCTGTGAGAGATTGCTCGGCCTCGTATCCGCCGACGCACACGCAGGCTGACGAGCGGGGCGGCGCGACACGCGTGCCCGATCACGGCGAGAAGCGAAGGAGCCAGGCATGCTCAAGCTGGTGAAGCGTATCGCGTGCCCATCTCGGATCGTCGCCGCGGTCGGCGCGACGGCACTGATGCTGCTCGCCGGCCACGGGCGCGTCTCCGCGGCCGAGCCCGATCGCACCTTCACCATCGTCAACGTCGAGTACGAGGGAACGAAGATCTGGCTGCCGACGCCGTTGATCGTGAAAAAGGGCGAGCGGGTCCGGGTGAATCTCATCAACAAGGTTCCGACCGATCCGAACCAACACGGCTTCGCCATCGCCGCCTTCGGCGTTCAGGCCGTCGTCACCCGAGGGGAGCCGCAGACGGTGGAGTTCGTCGCCGACCGGGCGGGAGTGTTCCCGATCACGTGCCAGCTGCACCCTGCGCACGTCGGCGGGCAGCTCCTGGTCGTGGAGTAGGCGCTCGCGCATCGGATCGGGAGCGCGGCGCGCCGCGCTACCGATCGGGGCCTGCGCCGCCGCCTTGCTGCTTCCAGTCCCGATAGCCGTTATCGAAGCGCTGCCGCTCCGTTGGATTGAGATCCCGGTAGCTTTCGTAGTTCTCGCGCAGGCGCTCGCGCTGCTCCGGCCGGAAGTTTTGCCACCGCTGGTAGCGCTCGTGTATCCCTTGCCGGTCCTTCTCCGGCAGCTGCTGGAAGCGCTCGTAGTTCCGCCGCGCCCGCGCCCGCTCCTCGGGACTGAGCCGCTGCCACGCCTCGGGGGACGGCCCCTGCGCCCGCACCGGCAGCGCCGACAGCGCTATCCCCGCCACCGCCCAAAGCACGAGCGTTGCGCAGGCGCTCCGTCCCATGCCGCACCTACGCCTCGTCCGCTCATCCACCACGCGGCCTCCCGCCGTGCTCGTTCGTGACCGACCAGATGCTGTCGTAGTGTTCAAACTTGTCGAGCTCGTCGATGATGGGAAAATCGACGAAGAGATCGGGCGTGTGGCGGAGCTCGGTCGGCAACTCCTCGGTCGAGGATACGCGCGCTTCCCCTGCGCCCCCCAGCGCCGCCTCGCCCTTGGTGGGATCGGCAACACCCTTCTTGCGCCTCGGCGCCGCCGCGAGCTGCGCCGATGTGGCCGATGTCGCGGAGCCATCATCGGAAGGCTCGACCACCAGGCCTGCCTCCGGCGCGACGGCGGCGACCTCGTGCTCACCCCGCTTCGCGCCGGGGCCGGTCGGATCGCGCCCCTCGGTGACATAGGTGAGATAGAGGGCGAGCCCGGCCGCCGCCAGTCCCGTTGCCCACGGCAGCAGCCAGCGCCATCGCGGCCCCTCCTCCGCCGCAGCCTCCACCCCCCGGATCCGGCGCATGGTGGCGTTCTCGAGGGCCGTTGGCACCGTCCCCGAAGCATCCGCCCGCGCCATGCCCCGATCGAGCATCTCGCACAGCCTGCGGACGGCAGCGAGCTCTCCGGCGCAGCTCGGGCACCGCTGCAGGTGAGCCCCCACCGCCGCGTACTCGGTGTCCGTGAGTCTGCCGTCCACATACGGCAGCATGCGTCGCTGAACCCCGCGGCATCTCATGCGTCGATACTCACCTCAGCGCTCCCCCAACAGGTGCTGCAGATCGCGCTTGAGCGTCTGCGTGGCGCGAAAGAGGAGCGCCTTGACCGCTCCCTCGCTGCACCCGAGCACGCTGGCGACGTCGCGGTAGGCGAGGCCGTCCACACGGCTGAGAAGAAGCGCGCTTCGTTGTTTCTCCGGCAATCGCTGCAGCGCTGCCCGCAGACGCCCCTCCAGCTCCTGTCCGGCGACCACCTCCTCGGCGGTCGGGGCCGCGTCGTCGACCGGGTCGAGGATCGGGTCGAGCCCGGATTCCCCTTCCTCCTGCCTGTCGGACCGCACCCGCAGCTGGTGCTCCGGGCGCCGCCGCTCGTTGCGGCAGACGTTGAGCGCGATCGTGTACAACCATGTCGTGAATCGCGCCTCCGGACGATACCGTTCCCGCGCCCGGTACATCTGGGTGAACACGTCCTGCACCAGCTCGTCGGCGATCGCACCCTCGCCCACGTGCCGCCGGACGAAACGGAGCACGTGAGGGCAGTGCCTGCGGAAGAGCTCCCGAAAGGCGTCTTCGTCCCCCCCTCGCACACGCAGCATGAGGGCGACGTCCGGGTCTTCCGATGCGCGGCTGAGCGGCACAGGTGGGCTCCAGCGTCCTGTCCGAGAGGGAGCCTGCCAGGGTACCGTGGCCACAAGACCCGGGCCAGTCGCATGGTTCAACACGCATGAGGTCGGGTAGTTGCGCCCCGGCCAGCCCCATCCGCGGCCATCCCCCACCCGGGCTGTCATTCTACCCGTCGAGAAGCTCCTGGCGATAGGCATCCGCTTTGGCCAACACCTGCTCGTAGCGCTCCGCGTCGAGGCGCCCCCGCATGAGCTCCATCCGGAGAAAAAGGAAGTATGTCTGGATCACGTCCCGGCGGCAGTAGCGGGCAATGTCCTGGCGCCGGCCTGCCTCCCACAACCCCTGCACGTCGCTGCCGGCAATCTCTCCCTTGCCGGGCAATCCGATGAGGCGGGCAAGGAGGTCGAAGCCTCCCCGGAGTCGCGTCATTCCGAAGTTGCTGAGGAAGTCGTAGAGATCGTAGTGGCCCTGCTCCGAATAGCGGTGCCGGTGCCCATAGCGCTCGTTGAAGTACCGTGGAGCCCGGCAGCCGTAGCGCAGCGCCTGCAGCTCGAGAACGGGGAGATCGAAGCTGCGGCCATTGAACGAGACGAGCGTGCCGCGGAATTGCTCGACGCGCTCCCAGAAGGCCCTGACGATCGCCTCCTCGCCCGCCTCCTCTCCGCCAACCTCCTCCACGCCCGTCAGCTCCCAGTCGCTCGTCACGTTGCCCACCAGGATCACGATGGGCACGTGAAACGGCGGCGGAAAGAAATCGCTTCCGTGCTGCTCGAGCAGCTGCACGCGGGTCCGTTCGTAGGCCTCCTCTTCCGAGATCTCCTCCCGCGACGCATAGACCGCCTTCACGAGTCCCTTGTGGATTCGCGTCTCGATGTCGAAGACTGCATAGCTCATCGCTGACGCCACTCCTCTGCCACCAGTGCCACGACTGCACCCTCCGGAGCTGCCCGAGGTACGCTCGGTTACGAACAGGATCCCAATCCTAATCCGCCTAGCTCCGCCTCCAACTCCGGGCGGCACGCATCAGGTCCACTCGCAAGGGGAGACCTTCCTCGCGTGTACGGACCGTCCTGCAACTCATGCGGTACCCTGCTCGTTCGAGATCGACATAGAACCCCGCCGTGTCCATTCGGTGCGCGTCGCGAGGAGCACAGCGCCGTCGGCGGCCAGTCACCTCGGCACCCGCCAGAGCCGCCACCACGCCGACGAGCCCGAGGCCGCAGCGGAGATCGAGCGCTCGACGTCCACCGAGCATACCTTCCGCGTCGATCCGGCGCGCCAGCTCGATGGCGCCGGTCCAGAGGTAGGTCCAGTACGGCGGCTCGCACGGATGCTCCCCGGACAGCAGCGCCGCGCGGTCGACCAGCGCATCGAGGTCCGCGACCTGGAGCAACGCCACCGAGCGCCTGGCCGTTGCCACGGTGCCGACGGCGACGCGATAGCGTTCGCACACCGCGCGCACGGCCTCGGGACCGCCCGGAAGCGTGATCGTGCCCGCCGGCGGCGCCATCGGTGCTGCAGCACCCGCGGCCCTCGAACCGGGGGGTTTGCGGAGCCCCGCACCCCGTTGCATGCCGTCACATTCTCGAACGGCCGCAGCCCTCGGGTCGCATGCGAAGGACAGCACCACCCAACCTTGCCACCGCAGCGTCCGCGCCGGGGCTTTTCGAACGTTCGAGGAGTCGGTAAACCCGATGGCGGCGCGTCTATCCCACGCCGAGCCGCAGGGCAAGCGAACGCTGACGCGACCGCGAGCAGACCATGGCAGCCACGATCGACCGGGCGTCCGCCGCACCGATCTCACCGGTGCACACGCCGGTGCTCCTGGACGAGGTCATCGCCCTGCTCGCGCCACCTCCCGGCGGGCGTGTCATCGACGCGACGGTGAACGGCGGCGGCCATGCGCGCGCCCTCCTCGAGACGATTGGACCTGATGGGCGCCTTCTCGGCCTCGACCGTGACCCCGCGGTCCTGGCGGAGCTACAGCGCGCTGCAGCCGAGGAGATCCGCGTGGGACGGCTGCGCCTGGTCGCCACCAGCTTCGTGCGCATCGCCGAGGTCGCCGTCACCGAGGGCTTCGGGCGCGCCGACGCCATCCTCTTCGATCTCGGCCTCAGCAGTTTCCACCTCGAGGCGAGCGGTCGCGGCTTCTCGTTCGAGCGCGAGGAGCCGCTCGACCTGCGCTTCGACCCCGATGATGCGGGCATGCCGTCCGCCGCCGAGCTGTTGCGGCGCATCCCGACAGACGACCTCGCGCGCATCATCCACGACTACGGTGAGGAGCGTCATGCGCGCCGCATCGCGCGCCACATCGGCCGGGTCCGAGGTCGGCATCCCTTTCGCACCGCGGCGGACCTGCGGGATTGCATACTCGATGCGCTGCCCGGGCCTGCCCGTCGACACGGCAGGCGCAGCGTCGCCCGCGTGTTCCAGGCCCTGCGCATCGTCGTCAACGCCGAGCTCGACGCGATCGAGCGCGCGCTGCCCCAGGTGCCTCGCCTCTTGCGACCAGGGGGGCGGGTCGCGGTGATCTCCTTTCACTCGCTCGAGGACCGTATCGCGAAAACCTTCTTTCGCGCTGCCGCGGGCGCCGGCGAAATGATCGTCGTGACCCGAAAGCCCCTGCGTCCCGGAGCCGCGGAGCTGGCACGGAACCCGCGGGCCGGTAGCGCGCGCCTGCGCGTCGCGGCGCGCGCGTGACTTGACCGGCTCGTCGGCGCCGGAGCCCGGCGCCTACCCCGTTTCTCACAACGTCGGGTCGAACTCGCGCGTGACGAGGTTTCGAAGGCGGAGATTGAGCGCCTCGCGATTCTCGAATGGAACGCCCTGGGTCAGAATGGGTTCGCCAAACACGATCCGGATGCGACCGCCCGGCCGCACCAGCACACTGCCCTTCGGCATGAACTTGCGCGTCCCGCTGATGCTCACGGGAATGAGGGGCAAGCCGGTCATGAGCCCGAGCGCAACCGCTCCCCGCTTGAACGGCCCGATCTGCCCATCGACGCTTCGCGTCCCCTCGGCGAAGAAGCACACCTGAACGCCACCGGGAAGCGTCCGCACGGCCCGCTCGATGGCGCGCTTGGCCGCGTCGGGATTCGCGCGGTCGATGACGATCTGTCCCGACGCGCGCACGGCCTGGCCGAAAAAGGGAATCCGCGTCAGCTCTTCCTTGGTCACGAACCGGGGCAGCTTGCCCAGCACCTGCACGAGGGCACAGATGTCGATGTAGCTCTGGTGATTTGCGACGAGGATGTAGGAGCCGCGCGCCGGCAGCCGCTCCATGCCAGCCGTCTCGACCTGCGCGGCGGTCGTCCACAGCACCAAGCGGCACCACTGCCTGGTGAGCCACTCGGACGCGGCTGGTGCGACGTACGCGGCGACCACGATGGGCGGCGCGAGGAGTATCGTGTACAGCACGACCGCCACATCGGCGGCCAGTCCCCAGGCGAGCTGCAACAGCCGCGCGCTCCCGCGTCGTCCCCCGGACTGAACCTGGCCCCCGCTCTCGGCCCGGGCTTCTGCTGGCGGCGATCTCCGCCGCAGGTCAGTCCCCGCCACAACCCTGCCCTCGCGAGGCACGTCGCCCCTCCGCGGCCGATCTGATAGACGACATCTCCCTTTGTCAAGCGGAACTTCGTGCTGCGACTGTCTGCACGACAGCACGTTCGCGCTGCCGCAGCCGCGCCCCGCCGCCGCTGGAGCGGCGCGCGGACACCAACGAGCTGCGCGTCGCCTTGCACTTTCACCGGCGCTGGGTTAATGACCCGGCGCTCTCGCACGACTGTCACGGCACACGGATGGGCGGGTTGGCGGTAGCTGGGGTTCGGATTGCGCGCCTCGCCCTGCTCTTCGCCTGCTTGAGTCTAGGCGGCTGCGCCGGCGAAGGCAGCGACCAGGCGGGCGTAAACGGAAACGGCGGGGGCAACGGCGACGACTGCGTTCCACCTGCCGATCCGGTCATCTCGTTCACCCAGAACATCGCGCCGCTCTGGGCCATGCGCTGCGCGATCCCGTCGTGCCACGACGCGGCGTCTCCGCAGACACCCAATCTCGAACCGAGCGTCAGCTACGCCAACACGGTGAACGTCGCGAGCGTGCAGCAGCCGGCGCTCGATCTCGTCGTGCCGGGAAGCTCGGACGACAGCTACCTCTTCAGAAAGGTCGACCTGACGCAGCAGTTTCCCGTCACCGGGGGGCTCATGCCGCTCGGGTGCCCATCCGCCCCGCCCGCGGGGGGCTGCCTGACGGCCGACGAAGTCGCGGCGATCGAGCTATGGATCACCGAATGCGCCCTCGATGATGGCTGAGCATCGCCCCAGCGCAAGCCGTAGCGCCCGGACGGACGCGGTGGTCTGGGCCGCGGGGCTGGCGTTCGCGGTCCTCGCCCCCGCCGTCCTCGTCACGCCCGTCGCGGCGGAACCCTATCTAGCCGTCCGGGCTGGCGCGAAGTGCAGCGACTGCCACACGAACCTGAGCGGCGGCGGCAAGCGGACCCCGTTCGCCACCATTCACGCCCACGACATCCTCCACGACCTCGACCTCATCCCCATCCCCGCCGGGGTGCGGCCGTTCAGCGGAGAGATCACCGACTGGTTCTCGGTGGGGGCCGATCTGCGCGTGCGCAACACCTACGCGTTCAAGGACGAGCCGGACGCCGACGGACGCGTCAGCAACGACCGGTTCTTCCGCGACGACCTCGACTCGGTCGAGATCGACATGGAGCGCACCACGCTCTACTCCCAGCTCGACCTGTGGCCCGACCTCCTGACGTTCTACGCTGATGTGCAGGTGGCCCCGGGCGGGGCGAACGCTCGCGAGCTCGTCGGCATCCTGAACAACGCCCTGCCGTGGGGAATCTACCTCAAGGCGGGGCGATTCTTCCCCACCTACGGCGTGCGTATCGAGGACGATACCTCCTTCATTCGGAGTCAGACGGGGTTCACGTTCGACAACCCCGACGACGGCGCCGAGATCGGCATCATCCGTGGCCCCCTGTACGCGGGGCTCTCGGTCACCAACGGCACCTCCGGGGACAGCGACGTGCTCCTCACCGGTAACTCGTATCTCCTCTTCGACGACGTGCCCTACGTGCGGAACGTCCTCGCCGGCGCCTCGATGGCGCGACAGAGCGACGACCGCTACGAATCGGCCTTCTACGTCGGCGCGAATCTCTGGCGCTTCACATATCTCGGGGAAGTCGACATCATCAGCGACAGTAACCCCGACACCAGTCCGCACGACCAGCTCGCCGCTTATGCAGAAGTGAATCTGTTGCTGTTCGATTGGCTCAACGTCCGCGGGACGTTCGACTTCGTCAAGGTCCAGGGGGACAACAATCAGAACCGCTTCGGCATCGGCCTCGAGCCATTCATCAGACGCTTCCTGCAGCCGCGCCTCGTCTACCAGGCATCAAACGGCCCGGTGCACGATCCCGAGGGCATCTACAACAACGCCAACCTGTTCCTCGAGCTGCACATGTTCTTCTGAATCGCGGCCGCACCTCGAACCGGCGCCCCGCCGCCAGCTCCGGCTACTTCTTTTGCACCGACGACACGATCACCGCCGGCAGTCCGCCGCGGTTGATGCGCTTGCCGGTCACGGTCACCGTCTGCGCAGCATAACCCTTCAGTTGCTCGTACGGCTTCTCGTCCGCGTGATCGGGGACTAGCAACAGCATCTCCTCTTTCTCGGTGAGCAGTCCGATCGGGAAGATCTTCTTCTGCACGCACTCCTCGGCGCAGCGGCGATGTCCGGGCCCTGCCCCCTTGCGGCCGTGCGCGACGTAGCATGCCGCGTCGAGGACCTCTCCCGTCAGCGTCACGTCCTCGCCCTCGCCCTCGCCCGCCGCGTGGCCGGCGGCGGATAGTCCGGCCGCCACAGCCACGGCCAGCGCCAGCGACAGCGCCAGGCGGCGCCAGGCTGTCCAGCTTCGGTCGTTCCCCGGGCGCCGAAGGTCAATCGTTCTGAGCGAGTCGAGGTTCGCGCCGTCGTCACCGATCGAGATCATCTGGCTTCCTCCTGGCGCCGTGTGCCCTTCGCCGCACCGCTGCGCGCCTCGATTCGTATAACGCGTCGATCATCCGAGCGCCAGGCCATGGGTCGGTGGGCAGGACCCTCATGACACCACGGGCAGGAACCATGGTCCGTCGGGTCGGATCAATTCGGATCAATACTGATCGAGTGAGTGGCGAGCGATGTTGTGGTTCTTGGTCACCGCTTCGAGCGCCGTGGTGCCGTTGAAGACACCAAGGTCGGTCGAGGTGGAGGTGCTCAGATTGGTCGTCTTGCTCGCCGACACCGCCGGTCCGCTGCCCGCCTGCACGCTGCAGGTGAGCGACCCGGCAACGGTCCAGTCGACGATGAGAGTGTACTCCGTGCTGACGGCGACCGACGTCCCCGTAATGTCCACACACGAGCGATTGGTCCCGTCGCCGCTGCAGCAGCGCCATGCGCTCGAGATGCTCGTGTCATAGCCGAGGGCGACGAAGTGCACGGTGCTCGCCGTGGGCCCGGTTGCATGCGTGATGGCCGTGAGGGCCGCAGACGCGATGCCGAACCACATACGCCGAACCGCCGTCCCGGTGTCGCTGAGCACGATCCCGACGAGGCGCGGCTGGTACTGTTGCCGCGTCTGGCTGAAGGGGCCGCTGAGCCCCACGAGCGCCCCGGAGGTCGCGGTCGCGTATCTGATGTACATGCGCGTTGCGCCCGTGAGCGCGGGCTGCGCGCTCGCCGTGCCGCTGGTGTTCGGGGCGCTCATGCCCACGGCCGTGAAGGTGGTGGTGGCCGTGGTAGCGGGCAGGATGCCCCAGTATCTGCGAGTGGCGTCCGCGTCGCCGGCCGCGCCCGTCGCCCCTGTCGCGCCGGTGGCGCCGGTTGGCCCGTCCGCTCCGTCGATCCCGCCGAGACCATCGAGACCCGACGGTCCCGTCGGGCCGGTCGCACCGGTCGACCCGGTAGTACCCGTGGCGCCGTTGCTCCCGGCCGCACCGGCCGTCCCGGTTGCACCGGTCGCGCCAGTGGGCCCGGCTGCGCCCGTCGCCCCCGTGCCACCCGTCGCGCCTGCAGGCCCCGTCGCGCCGTCGCTGCCGTCGACTCCCGCAGCTCCGGTCGGTCCAGTCACACCCGTAGACCCTACCGCCCCTGTCGCGCCGGCTGGTCCCGTCGCGCCGTCGGCGCCATCTGCCCCCGCAATGCCTGTCGCACCGGTCGCGCCGGTTGTGCCAGCTGTACCTGTCGCCCCGGTCGCCCCAACCGCTCCTGTCGGCCCCGTTGGCCCATTGGCCCCAGTCGGGCCTGTCGCCCCAGAGGGTCCCGTGGCACCGGTCGCGCCGATCGCACCCGTGGCGCCGGTCGCTCCGGTCGATCCCGTAGCGCCCGTCGGACCCGACACACCCGCCGGCCCGGAATCCCCGGTCACTCCACTGATGCCGGTGGGTCCGGTTGGGCCGGTCTCCCCGGTTGGCCCAGTCTCCCCGCTGGGACCGGTCACGCCGGTAGGTCCGGTAGCACCCGACTCGCCAGTGGGTCCCGCAGGGCCGGTCACCCCGGTCGGTCCTGCCGGTCCAGGCTCGCCTGCTCCCTCCGGAAAGGTCTCGTAGACGACGAGCAACTCCGGATTCGGGTACGGCGCCTGCTGCGAGGCGAACTTCAACCGCCGCTCACCGGCCTGCAGCGCGACGCCGTGGTTCGTCGATGGCGCGCTCACCCAGAGCTGGACCAGCTCCGTCAGATCCCACTCGACGTACTTCAAATCCGAATCCGGCCCCACCTCCACCGTTGCCTCGATCAGCGGCTGCACCGACGGCGCGCTCCTCGCCGTCATCGTCGTCTCGTCCCACTCGTCGGTGATCTCGTGCGCCGTCACCGCGCTGGCATCCCGTCCCTGCCGGTACCCGATCAGAAACAGACGGAGCTTCGCCTCGCGCACGAAGGCCGACTCCGGAATCGCGGAGACGTCGAACTTGAACATCCCCGTGAACTGTCGGCCCACGGGGACGTACCAGTCCTTCCCACGCGGTCCGCTCGTCGCGCCCTCCTCCGTGAACGAGTCCTGTGACGCGCCGAGCGTCGTGACGGTGACCTGGCCCCGCGCTACCGATGGCCAGGCGAGCGCGATCCCCACTGCGGCGATGCCGACGGCGAACCGCCACGCCGTCGCAATGCGGTAGCGCCGACCGACGACGCGACTCCCGGCGTCGGTCCGGACCGCGATCCGACCACGCCACGGAGCTTGCGCCATGTGGTCTGCGTTGTGCATTCCTGTCGTGCCCTCTGCGGCGACGCGCACGGCACGTGCAGTGGTGCCCGCGCGCCGCTACCGTAGCGCTCAAGAATCGAGCAACGCACGTGCCAAGGCGCTCGCAGGCGCAGGAGCGCGTATCGCCACGGGAAAGCCCCGTGGCGCCGGATGGGGGACCGTCGGGGCGGTGTCGGCGGCGCGACAGTTTCGACGGCAACCAAGCCCGCGGCCGTGCTAGCGATGTGCGGGCACGGAATCTTCGCCCTGCAAGGCAGGAGAAAAGACGACGACGGCCACGGCAGGGTCGCGGCCCGTGTTGCTGACGAAGTGGTCACGGCCACGGGCAATGAATACGACGTCGCCGGCGACGATCGCGCGCTCGTGGCCTTCCACGGTGAGCGTCGCCGTGCCTCTCACCATCATGACCGTGAGATCGTGGCGTCGATGGATGTGGGGCGCCTCCGCGTCCCGTACCTGTACGAGATGATGGCTCACGGTTTCGCTACGCCCCAGCTCGAAGGCCCGGATGTTCGTTCCCGGTGGGAGCGGATTTGCCGCGAGGAGCGCGTCGAGCTCGGTATCGATCGGAGCAGGACCCGCATCGCCGTAGTCGAGGACCAGGCGCGGCGCGCCTCGCGGCGCATGCGCGCACGCGATCGCCGCCAGCGCGCATGCGAGGATCGCAGCGGCGCCGCGAGCAATGCCGGCGCCGCTCGCGGACTGGACCTGCGCTCTAGATTTCGCCATAACGCCCGGGCGCCACGACGACGAATCGTGCGCAGCTTCCCGCAGCCGCAGGCTAGCATCGTGGGCCCGTCCGCATCCACCGTGATGAAGCGGGAAGCGATCGGCCTGGTGGCGCTACTGCTCCACGCCGCCTGTTCCGCGGAAACGCCGGAGACGACCACGCCGTACCGCGCGGTGCCCCCGACGGCGCGCATGGAGATCGTCGAGACGCTCGAGGAGGACCTGCGCGCCGCGCGTCATCCCGCAGACGGCGGCGGCTCGGTATGGATCGAGGACACTGGCGGCGAGAAGGGCGCCCGGGTGTCGACGCCCGGACGCTGGACCCTCGTCTACGAGGCCGGCCCACTCGGTATCGCCGCCGGTGGAACGCTTTTCTTCCAGCCCTCCCCGTTCTGGGGCTGGAGCAGCCCTCAGACGACCGATGCGGATGCCTTCGGCTTCACGGATCTCAGCACCGAGGCTCGCGGCGTGGAGCTCCTCCCCAAATCGCTGGGGAACGAGCTGCTCGCCGTCGAGATCGCTGGCCGCGCCCTGGCATCGGGTGAGCGCGTTCGCCTCGTCTACGGCGCCGGATCCCGCGGCGCGCTCGCGGATCGCTACGCGGAGCGCGGCTCACGGCTGTGGATCGCGGTCGATGGCGACGGAGACGGAGTGCGTGCGCTCGTACCCGACTCGCCGCGCCTCGACGTTCGCGCCGGCCCACCCGCCCGTCTCGAGATCGTCCTGCCGACAACCGCCCGCCCCGGGGCCGACGTCCGGGTCGTCATCGCGGCACTCGACGCAACCGGGAGCACCGGCGTCGACGTCTCCGGCGTCGTTCGCTTCGTGGATGTGCCCGCCGGCATCGACATCCCCGCGACCGTCCAGCTCGAACCGGGAGTGGGCGGGCGCGCCGTGCTCTCCGCTCGGGTTCACGGGCAAGGCATCTACCGGCTCCGCGCCGTCGGCCCCGAGGGCCTGACGGCGGAGAGCAATCCGCTCGAGGTCTCCGCCCATGGCCCCCGGATCTTGTGGGGTGATCTCCACGGACACTCCAACCTGTCCGACGGCACCGGCGTGCCGGAGGACTACTTCACATACGCCCGCGACGTTGCCGCGCTCGACGTCGTCGCGCTCACCGATCACGATCACTGGGGCATGCAGTTCATCGACCAGCACCCCGAGCTGTGGACCGACATCAGCGCCCAGACGGCGCGCTTTCACGACCCGCATCGATTCGTGACGCTCCTCGGCTACGAGTGGACGAGCTGGATCTACGGGCACCGCCATGTGCTCTACTTCGCCGATTCGGGCGCGGTGCACAGCTCCCTCGACCCGGCGACGACGACGCCCGCAGGGCTCTGGGCGGCCCTTGCCGGCGTGGACGCCGTCACGATCGCGCACCACTCCGCCGGCGGGCCCATCGCCGTGGACTGGACGGTGGCCCCCGATCCGCGCTTCGAGCCGGTCACCGAGGTCGTCTCGGTGCACGGTAGCAGCGAAGCTGCGGATTCTCCGTCCCGGATCTACGACGCGGTGGCGGACAACTTCGTCCGCGACGCGCTCGACCGCGGCTATCGCCTCGGCTTCGTAGGGAGCGGCGACAGTCACGATGGTCATCCGGGCAACGCCCATTTCGCCGGGCCCACCGGAGGACTGGTCGCCATCCTCAGCGAGGAGCTCACGCGCACCGCAGTGCTCGAGGCACTGCGCGCGCGGCGCGTGTACGCCACCAGCGGGCCGCGCCTCCTCCTGCGCGCTTCCCTCGGGGGTACGCGCATGGGCGGGGTGCTGTCGACGGCAACCGCCGGGGGCGCGCAAGACCTCGCCGTCCGCGCGGTCGGCACGGCGCGCTTGAGTCACATCGACGTCGTCAGGAGCGGCGCGATAGTCGAGACGCTCGCCTGCGACGGCGCCCTCGAGTGCAGCGCGCTCAGACCCCTGGCCGGCCTCGGCGCCGGTGAGTACGTGTACGTGCGCGTGGTGCAAGAGGACGGCGCGCTCGCCTGGTCGAGCCCGGTGTTCATCGACTAGCCTCGTGGCGGTCGCCGCCCTGGCCCGACGACCATGGTCGCGGAAGCAGAACCGGCAGCTGAACCGGCGCGATCCATCGCGCCCTCGGGCTTCGTGCTGACGCGACGGCTGTTCCTCTGCGGCCTCGGCGTCGTCTACCTGATCGCCTTCGCGTCGCTTGGTAACCAGATCGTCGGTCTCGCGGGCCGCGACGGCATCGCTCCGGTCACCGAGATGCTCGCGCGCGTCACGGCCCGTGCGGGCCCGCAGCGTTATCTCGTCGCACCGACGCTCTTCTGGATCGACGCCAGCGACCGCGCTCTCGAGACCGCCTGCTGGGCCGGGGGCGCGGCCGCACTCCTCCTCATCCTGAACGTCGCCCCCGCGCTCGCGCTCGCGGCGCTCTGGGCGCTTTATCTCTCCGTGCAGACGTCATGCGACGTCTTCCTCCACTATCAGTGGGACATTCTGCTGTTGGAGACTGGGTTCGTCGCGATCTTCCTTGCCCCGCTCCACGTCGTTCCTCCCCTCCCCTTCCTCGCCTCCCGCCCGTGCCGGGAAACCACGCCATCCCGCATGGTGCTCTGGACGCTTCGCTGGCTCGTCTTCCGCCTCATGCTGCTCTCGGGACTCGTGAAGTGGCTGAGCGGGGACCCGGCGTGGCGCGAGCTCACGGCGCTCGAGTTCCACTACGAGACGCAACCGCTGCCGACCTGGATCGGCTGGTATGCGCACCAGCTGCCCGGATGGTTCCAGCGGTTCTCGGTGCTGGCGATGTTCATCGTCGAGGTGGCGCTGCCCTTCCTGGTCTTCGGTCCGCGCCGGGCGCGCCTCGTGGCTTGTGCAGGATTCATCGCGTTTCAGGTGGTGATCATGGCGACCGGGAACTACGGCTTTTTCAACCTGCTGACGATCGTGCTCTGCCTCACGCTGCTCGACGACGGCGTATGGCCGCGGCGCTGGCGCGCCCGCTACGCCGTGCGATGGCCGCCATCGCACCACGCCCGCCGCCGCTGGCCGGCCGCCGTCACGGTGCCCGTGGCGTGCGCGCTCATCCTGCTCTCCGTACCGCCCGCGTTCGGCCGCCTCGGCATCGCCGTCCCGTGGCCCGCCGCGGTGCGCACGGCCCTCGCCGCAGTCCAGCCCTTCCGCCTCGCGAACGCCTACGGGCTCTTCACGGTGATGACCAAGCGCCGCGCGGAGATCAGCGTCGAAGGCAGCACGGATGGCGAAACGTGGCGGCGCTACGTGTTCCACTGGAAGCCGGGAGACACGAGCGAGCCACCCCGCTTCGTCGAACCGCACCAGCCACGCCTCGACTGGCAGATGTGGTTCGCGGCCTCGGCGAGTTCGATCGTCAGTTCTGGTTCCAGCGCTTTCTTCTGCGCCTGCTCGCCGGCTCCCCGGACGTGCTGGCGCTGCTACGGCACAATCCCTTTCCGGACGCGCCTCCCCGCTATATCCGCGCGACCATCGCCGACTACCGCTTCACCGACCTGGCAACCAAGGAACGCAACGGGCGCTGGTGGGACACCGGCCCCGAGCGGTTCTACGCACCAGTGCTGTCCGGTCCGGTGTCCGCACGCTAGCGCTTGTCGCAAGCGGGGTACCGGCCAACTACGGGCGCTCGCGCTCGCCCGATGCGGGCCGCACGCCCCGCGCACGACGCCCACCGTCGACGCGGCTCGCGCACGGCGGTTGCCGTGCGTCCGTGCCCGGCATTTTCGTAGCGGTCTGCTGCGTCCTCGACGCGCGTGCCACTCACCGCTGGCGCATCGCAGACACGCGGCCGAAGCCCGAGATGCCACGGTGGCTGGCATGTGCCTTGCAGCCTCAGACCGCGCGGCAGTCCCGAGATCGGAGGCGACCTCCTGGATCGCGCGCTGCCCGCTTGCCTCGCCGAATCGGACGACGCGATGCGCTCGATGCTAGCCCCCGCCACCGCGCTGATGCGGCGGCTCAAGTATCCCGAGAAGTTCGCGCTGGTCGGCAGCCTCTTCATCATTCCCCTCCTCGTCGTGTTCGTGCTCCTGATGCGCGAGGTCCACCATACCCGCGCGATCGCCGAGCGCGAGCTCGCTGGAACACGCTATCTTCGCGCCCTCAACGGGCTGCTGGGTCATCTCCAGCAGCATCGTGGCCTTTCGGCGGCCGTGTCCGGCGGCGCCGCGTCCCTCCGCGACGAGCGCGCCGAGAGCGAGCGCCATCTGGACGACGCCATCCGCAGCGTCGGCGAGCTCGACCGGCAGCTCGGCGCCGTGCTGGCGACGAGAGGACGCTGGCTCGCGCTCGAACGCGAGTGGCTGGCGTTGAAGGACCGCTACCGGACGTTGCCCGGGCGCGAGAGCGCCCGGCAGCACACCATCCTCATCGCCCGCCTGCTCGACTTCGTCCGCTACGTCGGCGACTCCTCGACCTTGCTGTTGGACCCGGAGGTGCACAGTCACCACCTCATGGAGGTGGTCGTCAACCGCCTGCCGATGCTCGCCGAGCACGTCGCCCAGCTCCACGGCTGGGGAACCGGCGTCGCCGCCCGCATGACCCACGGAGGGTTCGATCGCGCCGAGCTACTCGATCTCAACGGCCTCATCGGGGCCGAGCTCCTCAACACCCGGCGCGACTTCGGCGCCGCGTTCGAGGGCGCCGCCGCGCTGCGTCCGCTTCTCGAGCCCGCGTTGAACGAGATGGTCACCGACACGCGCAAGTACGTGCGCCTGGTGATGGGCCGGCTCGTGGCGGCTGGAGGTGAGCAGGTCGCCGCCGAGGAGTTATGGGTGCCCGGCACCGCGGCGCTCGAGCGAGTGTTTCGTCTCTACGATCGGACGTCGGCGGCGCTCGATCGCATCGTCGTCGCGCGCATCGCCACACTGCGTCGCCAGGAGAATCTGGTTGGGATCCTCGCGCTGTGGGCGCTCCTGGCGGTCACCTATCTCTTCGCCGGGTTTTACCGCGGCGTGATGGATACGCTGACGAAGCTCGACACGTTCGCCAAGCGAATGCTGGCCGGCAAGATGCGCGATCCGGCGCCGCTGCCCGATTCCACGCGCGACGAGCTCGTGATCGTCAGCCGCGCCTTCGCCAGTCTCGCCGAACGCCTTCGCTCGGAGTGGCTCGCCGCGCAGGAGAAGCACGCCGAAGCCGTCGCCGCCGGCGTGCGCCTCCAAGCGAGCGAGGCCCACACGCAAGCCATCATGGATACGGCGGCCGACGGGATCATCTGCATCGACGAGGGTGGTGTCATCCGCTCGTTCAATTCCGCCGCCAAGATGATGTTCGGCTACTCCGCGGCGGAGGTGGTCGGACAAAACGTCTCGCTCCTGATGCCGAGCCCGCATCGCGAGCGGCACGACGGGTACGTCGCGCGGTACCTGCGGACCGGCGTGCCGAGCATCATTGCTCAGCGGCGCGAGGTCGAGGGCGTGCGCGCCGACGGCAGTCGCTTCCCGATCAGCCTGGCCGTCAGCGAGATGATGTGGGACGGGCAGCGCATGTTCACCGGCATCGCCACCGACCTGTCCGCGCAGCGGGAGACCGAAGCCGAGCTGTGCCGCGCGCAGCGGGCGGCGCTCGAGGCCACGCGCCTGACGTCGGCGTTCCTCACCAACATCGGCCACGCGCTCCGCACGCCGCTCAACGGCATCCTCGGGATGGCGGATCTTCTGGCTGAAAGCCCGATGTCGAACGAGCAGCAGGAGTTCGTCGACACGATTCGCGCCGAGACCGACAGCCTGGTGAGCGTGCTGAGCGACGTCCTCGACTTCGCCAAGCTCGAGGCCGGCACCCTCACGCTCGAGCGGGCGCCGTTCTCCCTCCGCGAAACCCTACGCGATACCATCAAGCCGTTCGCCATCCAGGCTCAGCGTAAGGGCGTCGAGGTGGTGTGCGATGTGGCCGCCACCATGCCCGATGCGTTGCTAGGCGACCCCGGCCGACTGCGGCAGATTCTCGGCAAGATCGTCGAGAACGCGGTCAAGTTCACGGCGGCAGGCGAGATCGTCCTCCGGGTCGAGGACGAGAACCGCCAGGCACAGAACTACGTGGTGCGCTTCCGCATTCGTGATTCCGGCCCCGGCATTCCGCTCGAGAAGCAGCCGACGATCTTCACGCCATTTGCCGGCATCGAGGACGCGCAGACACGCCAGCACGGCGGGACCGGCCTCGGGCTTGCCGTGGCTTCCAGGCTGGTCGCGATGCTGGGCGGCGACCTCCGCGTGGAGAGCGCGCCCGGGCAGGGGGCCACTTTTCACTTCGCCGTGCCGCTGGCGTGTGATGATGCCCGCCCAGAAGCCACCCCGACCGCACCGGACGGGCTGCGGAATCGTCGGGTTCTCATCGTCGACGACAACGCCGCCGCGTGTCGGGCCCTGTGCGCGCAGATGGAAGCCTGGGCGGCCGAGCCGACAGCGCTCTCCGACGCGGAGGCGGCTCTCGCTGCGGCCGAGGCTGCCACTGCGGCCGGGCAGCCGTTCGCCCTGGCCGTGATCGACACACAGCTCCCGGGCGTGGACGGATTCGAGCTCGCGCAGCGCATGCGCCGGCAACCAGCGATCGCTGCCCTCCCCATCGTGTTGCTCACCGGCTCGGGGCAGCGCGTGGACTTCGAGCGCGCCGAGCGGCTCGGCGCAGGCTGCAGAACCAAGCCGTTTTTGGCGACCGCGGACGTGCGACACTTCATCGATCGCGTCTCTTCCAGCACACCGTCCGTGGCTGGGGCCCCGTCGTCGCCACGGCCGCCCTCGCGTGGGCATCATCGTATCCTCCTGGTGGAGGACGATGACGTCAGCCGTCTGGTTGCGGCGCGGCTCCTCGAGCGGGCCGGTCATGCGGTGACGTCGGCCGGCAACGGGCTCCTCGCCCTCGAGGCGCTCGACCGCGAGCGCTACGACGCCATCGTGATGGACGTGCAGATGCCGGAGATGGATGGGCTCGAGACGACTGCAGCGATTCGGGCGCGCGAGGTGTCCACCGGCAATCACATCCCCATCATTGCGCTCACCGCGTACGCCATGACCGGGGATCAGGAACGCTGCCTCCAGGCCGGCATGGATGCCTACGTCACGAAGCCCGTGCGGGCGCCGGCGCTCCTGGCCACCATCGAGCGTCTCATTCGCCAGAGCCATCGGCGGCAGGACGTCGAGATTTTGCAAGGGGCCGAGAGGCGAGGAATCGACCGCGGGGCGCTGCGCCGCCACACCGGTGATGATCGCCAGGCGCTCCTCGATCTTGCCCGGCGGTTCCAGGAGGAGAGTCGCGAGGTGCTCGGCGCGTTGCGCGACGGCATCGCCCGGGGTGACGCCGCCAGCATCGAACGCCACGCCAATCGCTTGCGGGCATCGCTGCGCACGGTGGCGGCCACCGGCGCGAGCACCGTCGCGCTCCGGCTCGAAGCCGCTGCCCGGGTCGGCGACCTTGAGCAGGCAGCCAGGAGCCTCGCCGCCCTCGAGTCGGCGATCCAGCTGCTCGAGCCAGAGCTCGTTGCCCTCAGCGCCGAGGGCGAAGACTAAGCTGGCACCCCGGCTGCTCGCCTCGGGCGGCGAGCTCTGCACCGGCAGGCCTGTCTCCCAGCCACCCCAGGCCGTGTACCGTCGCCGGTAGCAGTTCCTCTTTTTTTTCATTGACTGCCGGGCATTTCTTGGTGTAGGTGCGTACGGGACTAGCTTCACCAGTGACGCGTGGCGTCGAGCTGTGCGCGGTCAGGCTGAGCGCCGGCCGCCCGCGCGGACGCGCCGCAGGAACCGATCGACGGAACGGCGTTGCAGCGGGAAGGCTGGGTCGGTTAAGGATCGGCCGGGCACACTCGGCGTGAAAACCGCAACCTCAGCCCCCTCATTCGCGACGGGCATCCGTCGCGTGTCCCACGCCGCGGCACCACACCTTCACGCTGCCTGTACCCGTCTCGCCCTCATCGCTTGTCTCATCGCCTTCGGAGCGCCCGTCCACGCCCATCAGGATCCCGCGGGCTGCACCAGCGTCGGCGCACGAGTGGCCCTCCGAGTCTTCCGTGCCGATGGCCGTACGCCGGTCCGCAGCGACGAGACGGTAGCAGCGTGTGAGACGCTGTGCTTCAAAGCAGTCCTCGCCAAACCGGCGGGCCCCACCGTCTGTGCCTTCGAGGGCGGACGCCTCACCATCATGACGCCCGACGGCACGGTCCAGGATGCGAGTCTCGCCCGCGGCCTGTGTCGGCACGGCACGTGCGCCGCAGGCGCGACCGGCGCCCCGTGCGCCGCCGATTCCGACTGCAGCGGTGTTCCATGCGTCGGCGGAAGCGATGGCCTGAGATGCCGAGCCGATGTGCGCGAGATCGTATCGAGGCCCCTGTGCTACGCACTGCGCCCCGAGGATACCCGGAGCGGCTTTTTTACGGCGAGCGCCAGCTACACCTTCGGCACGGCACATGCGGAATCCGGCGACCGCCGGGACGCCGTCTTTGGCGCGGCGCGCCTCGTCCTATCGGCGTCCGCGACCGATGCATGCGAGGTCGTGCCGCCAGACCAGCGCGGTGCGGCGGCGTGCACGGGACCGGATTGTGGGGCCGGGCAGACGATCGCGGCCGCCGCCTCCGGGGTTCGAAATCACTACAAGTGCTACAAGACGATCTCACCAAGGTTCGCCAGCCGCACCGTCACCCTCACCGATCAATTCGGCACCACGACGGCTACGGTTCGCCGGCCGTGGCGCATGTGCAATCCCGCCAACAAGAACGCCGAAGGCATCAACGATCCGACCGCACACCTGAACTGCTACCGGATCAAGGAGACCAGCGGACCACCGCGCACCGTGGCGATCACGAACCAGTTCGGCGACCAGCTCTTCAAACTCGGCAGATCCGATACCCTGTGCCTCCCCGCCGAGAAGGACAACGTGGCCTCGCAGCTCAGCATCAACCACTTCAAATGCTATCGCGTCTTCCAGCTGCCCGGGCTGGCACGGTTTCAGCCACGCGAGGTGATGCTCGCCGACCAGTTCGAAACCAAGCGCACGACCATCATCCAGCCGCTGCTCTTGTGCAACCCAGTCGCCAAGGACGGCGGGCAGATCGTCGATCCGACCGACCACCTGCTGTGTTACAGGGTCGAAGACGTTGCCGGTCAGCCGTCCTTCCCAACCCGCAGGGTCACCCTCGATGACCAGTTCCTCGATCAGAGCTTCCTGACCACTCGCCGAACCGATTGTCGCCGCGCCCGCCTCCTCTGCGTCCCGTCGATCAAGCGCGACGGAGGCACCACCACCACGACACCCAGCACCACCACGCTGCCCACCACGTCGACGACGCTGGCCACAACGACCACCACCCGTGTTTCCACCACGACCACACTCGCGACGACCACGACGACAGTCCGGGTGACCACGACGACCACCACCACGTTGGCGACGACCACGACGACAGTCCCGGTAACCACGACGACGACGTTGGCGACGACCACGACGACGCTCGCCACCACCACGACGACGTTGGCGACGACCACGACCACCACGACGACGACCACGAGCACCACGACGACGACGCTTCCGCTGGAGTGCGGGGTGCTGAGCTTCGTG
>Ga0187892_10002154_pt1 | contig 41154 bp, 66 predicted proteins | sample MA1701073metaG_FD_139345 | JGI IMG/M metagenome (GOLD analysis project Ga0187892, IMG submission 139345) | Bio-ooze microbial communities from a basaltic lava cave in the Kipuka Kanohina Cave System on the Island of Hawaii, USA - MA170107-3 metaG ... | reverse complement strand
GCAGCGCTGTAAGGGGTTGCGCGCTCATTCAACGTAACCCTTGAAAAAACGTGTAAGCTTTTACGGATGGTTTTGCGACTTTTTGGCCCACAATCCGCGCCCCCTACCCACCGATGGGGGGGGTAGTGGCATCATCCACCCCCCATATGCACAATCCTTTCGTCTACCCTTCATGTACACGACTCGCTTCTCGTCTTGCGCGCATGGCACGCCTTGCACAGCGATTGCAGCTCCGATGTCTCGTACGCGCACGGGTCTCGACCATCGGCGATAGGAACAATGTGATCGACCTCTGTCGCCGCACGGTTGCAACCCAACGCTTGGCATAGGTAGTGGTCACGCTCCAATACTATCAGCCTCAACCTGCGCCAGCGTGCGCTGGTGTATCCTCGCTGATCCGCTCGTGGTCTCCTGCGATCGTTGGCCCTTTGTGATTCACGATGGTGCTTGTCGCAACGCTTGTGCTCACTGACTGTATTGCATCCTGGGTGTGTACATAATCGCTTGGTCATGATTCTTCGTAGTGCCAAGTGATGGTGCTGTTACCCGTGCCCGTTGACGTGTTCGCTGTTAGGCCATCGCCAACAAGAGTCTGACACCAGCCGTCAGGGTTATAGGGAACCGGGCTGCCGAACGACGCATCATATGCGATCGGCCCCATGATCGTCGTCGTGGCGGTCGTGTTCTTCAAAGTCAGGATCGCTGACGCGGAGCCCGTTGGGTAAATCGCATACACGCGGATGAGGTAGCCGGCCTTGGCCGCGGCGACCACCTGATCGCTTGTTCCGTCGATGCGTGTCGATTGTGTGTGGTATCCTCTTGCCATTTCCTGTACCTTTCTATGATCCAGCAACCGGCGTCACGTTGACGTACGTGACAAACTTGCACGGCTGCGATCCATTGTTCGGCGTGACGACCAGCATGTACTCGTACAGTCCGCTCTCTGCAAACGCCGGGCTCGTACCAATGTTGATCGAGTGTCGAAAATTCCAACCACTCGCGTCCTCGTTGGTATCCCACCCCTTTGTGGTCACTACACTCGTCTCGATGTAAGAGCTCGGCGGATTGAGCGCCACGGCGGTGTGTCCCACGACGGACGTTCCGGCCACGCCTGGGCCATTGATTAGTTGCGTGAGCGTGTAGACAATCCCTCCCGTGCTCACAAGCGAGGGAGTAAGGCTCGTGTTCGCGTCGTCGCGGATGTGCGTGAGGATAACACAGCTACCGTCCTCGTACGCTTTCAGTACGGGGATATCACCCGGTGCGATCGCTGCCACCTTTTCGCCCCTTTATTATAGGGAATTCTAAATCCTGGTTTCACTGGGCAAAAAAATTGCTATCGGTGTTAGGCTTTTTCGCGTTTTCGAGCCTGTATTAACTGGGTTGTTGCATTCTATCCACTCCGGGCAGAAAGAATTGACAGCGGTCGACGCCTGGAACAAGCTCCTGTACTCGATTCGCCCCTGGAGCGAACGCTTGCATGCGGTTGGCTGGCTGAAACGACTGTACGTGCGTCGCGCCAGAAATAAAGGACTGCACGCGATCCACGCGCCACGTTACAGGGGGGATCGTCTCCCATTCCAGGTAGACGACGGGAACCACTAACTGATCAATCGTTGGGCCATCGCGGAGAGTTCCCGCGATCAGCTCCAAAACAAAATTGTTCACCTCTGGTATGTAAAACGTGAACAACGTCCACGTGATGTTCGCCAGGAGTGGCGTTAGCACTGTCTGCTCTGCCGTCCAGACTCCAGCGGACCGCACCCTGGACGATAGGTTGACGCGATCGCCGCCCGTTACCGGGTTGCTGTATGCCAGAACCCAGGCATCAATTCTCACGGGGCCCGAGGAAGGGTCAATGGGGAATGTGATTTGTTCGCGCACACCGGACATGTTCGGGCTTCCGAACAATGAGCCCGCGGCGAAGATATGCTGGCCATCTGGATTAGCAATCGTGGGCTGAGTCACAACGTCATCGACTGCAGTCCAATGTCCGGGTCCGCCGTTGGTCCCCCATTGCTCTAGAGGTGAGCCAGTTGGTCGAATCAGTGTGGGCATGTTTTTTCTACGGACCTGCTCCGGCCCTCAAGTCGTCTCGGATGTCACGGAGAAGCTCACGGACATTCTCCATCTGTGCATTCAGGCGAGCGATTTCCTCGCCGCGTTTTTTTCCTTCCTGCTCGATCGAAGCCAACCGTGAAGCGTTGACTCGCGGAACCTCATACCAGTCCTCTACACGGCTGTCGATAGCTTGCATGCGCGCCTGCATCTGGGATTGATTCGCGGATACGAACCAGACGAAATACGCGCCGTTGGCGGCGATTCCGCAGACCATCACGGCCGCGGTCAGCCACTCCATTAACCCGAACTTCGATCTTCCATTCGCGCTGTGGACCATTCTTGCCCCAACTCGTGAAAACCCGCGGCGCGCTTGTGTTCGGGCGTCCCTGCCCGCGCGCCGCGGGCGTTCCCTTGTCGATCATATCCTCCTATCTGGTCACCTGGCGCGAGATCGCGATGCTCGTGCTGGAGTACCGCCTGGCGAAAATCCTCGGCCGCAATAGCACGGCCCTAGTTAGGGCTCCGGCTAGGCTTCGGCTATTCGTGCGCGAGATCGACACGCTACGGCTAACCGAACGACCGCAAGTCCCAGAGGCGCAGACTGCCGGCTCGACCAAGATTTCAGGCGCTACCGCTTGTGCCTGGGACTTAGCCGAGGCTGGTTCTGAATGTGCCGCGCGGAGAACTTCGAGCAGACTTGAGATGTTTCCGGCTGTGGGAGGTTGCGCCAGAATCGCCTGCACGGCCACTTGTTGCTCTGGGCTCAACTGTGCTGGACCTGCCGTGGCGGTCGCCGACGCCGGTGGGAGCACACGCATCACGATCTGTGGAGAAACAGCTTGAGATGTCGCCTGAGAACTGGCCTGTGGCTGCGATACCATCGGCAGCACTACTTGCTGGCCAAGTTGCAAATTGGCGGCACTCACGGCCCGAGTCTGGGCACACTGACCATTGACAGCGCCGACCACAAACAAAATCACCAGAGCACAAACAAGACTACGCATCGCACACCACCTTTCACGGTTCGGTCACCGCCGCTTCCAACAGCGGTGCCATGTTGTTGAGGAATCTCGCGAACTCGACGTTACTACTCAATACACCCGATTGATTCAGCGGCTCGACCAGCGACCTCAGTCTAGCAAAGAACGACTCCCACCGTGCGAACGGTTCAGGGCCGATCGCTTCTTCGCAGGCCTGTTCGAGGCTCCGTAGTGGGTCGGCCCCATCGGTAGCCTGGCCAGTGGCCAACAGGTTGCCCACCGAGCGAAACGACCCGGCAATCACTACTGCCTCGGCCTGCTTGCTCGTGCTCCGCACCTCGGCAACCCACTGTGCGACCAGCATTCCCACATCCAGCGGCTGAGGCGGAGAGACCAAATCCTGCACGCTGATCGGCTGATCGGCCGGCAGTGGGAATATCTCCACTTGCCACATGTCGTGGGCGACAGCGCCGCCGTCGAACCCGACGGACACGAAGAACGTGTACACCCCTGGTGAGCGATTCGAGAAACTAGCCTTGCGTTCGGCGGCGTCGAGGCCGTCCACGTCCGGGGCCACACTCCAGGCGAACGATCGGGCCTCTCCAGTGGTCTCGACCGAGAGGTATATCTTGTCACCCAGGATCGCATCCTGCGGCCCCGTGATGCGGGCCGCCGGAAGCACGGACGACAGAAAAACGGCCGGCGGCGTGGTCGAAATGGGAAAAACTCCCACGCCGCCGGGATTTAGGCGGGTTCCGTCCAGCGGGTCTGGTTCGTTCCCCAGCGCCACCGTTTGGATCGCAAACCCTGCGTCAAAGTAGTCATGCCACAACGCCGCGCCGAGAAAGCCGAACGAGACAACAGCGCCGGCCCCAAATATCAGCATGCAGACCAGCGCGATGCGTCGCATGATCGTGAAGATCATCGGTACATCCCCGGGGACTGGATGTTCGGGTAACTCGGGCTCGCCAGCGCCTCGCGCAGGAACACCACGAGATCGCGCTTCTCGTCCGCCGTGAACTGGTGCTGTACTACTCGTGGGTCTTTTTGAGGGTCGTCACTCCAGCCACGAGAGTAGCCGTCAATCACGTCATCGAGATTCAGCACACCACCATTGTGCATGTAGGGCCATGTGCGGCCGATCTCGCGCAGCGTGGGAATCTTGAACGTGCGACGATCCTTGTCCGTCCTCTGGTTCGGACCCAGCACCGCGAACCGCCCTTGGTCTCGCGAGCCGATCGCACGCGCGGCCCCATTGTTCGCGAACGTGAACTTCGTCATGAACGGGTAGGCGTGGCACTCGAAACAGTTGCTCGAATGAAAGAGCTGGTAGCCGCGCTCTGCTGGAGGGGTCAGAGCGCGGCTGTAACCAGCCACGCGCCGGTCAATGGGAGCATCGAAGCTGATCACTGATGTCACGAAGCTAGCAATCGCATGGGCGAAACGCCGCTCCGTCAATGGTCCACCGTACGCGCGCTGCGCGGCTGCGCGATAACCGGCGATCCGATTCAATCGGTCGATCACCTGCTGGCGCGATGCGTTCCCCAGCTCGTCGGGGTTGGTGAGCGGCGCCAAACTCTGCGCCGCCGTTCCAAGCACGCGGCCATCCCAAAATTGCGTAGGAGAATAACTAGAGTAGATCACGCTCGGAGCGTTCCGCGTTCCGAACGCGCCGTCGATCCCCTGAGATGTTGGCGTGTCGTCCGCGAACCCGTGGTCGGGCCGATGGCAGGTCGCGCAGGCGATCGTGCCATCGGCGCTAATCCGCGGATCGAAGAACAACTTGCGCCCCAGCTCGACGCGCTCCGGCGTGATCGGGATTCCTCCGGGAGGCGTAATCGCCGGCGGCTGGGCCTGGGTGTACGAACCAACAATCAGTATGGCCCCGACCAATAGTTTTCTCAGCGCCGACACTTCGCGCTCCCGCTGGAGCATGATCCTTCGCGAACGATTCGCGTCGATCATCAATAGCATCACGGCGATAACCGGAACGGTTGCCACACCTGAGAGGTATGCGATTGCGACAAGCAGCATCTTAAACTGTCCCCAGACTGAACAAGTCCCCCGCGCGCGCCGGAGAATAGAGGCCATACGGACCACACTGCAACAATGGCGGGTTGACTATTTCCGGTGGCTTCGGTGGTGGCTCGGGTGGCTTCTCGTCCATCAGCACGCCGGCCGGGTTGATCAGGCCGTAACCGGTTTCCTCATCGTAGCCCGGCTGCCCGATGTCGCGAGCGCCGCGCACGATATGTGATTGCATGTCGGCGTTGGTTTTCAGGTCGGTCGCGCCGCCCTCCTTGCGGTGCTTGGCGATCGCCAGCGCCCCGATCGCCGCCGCCACGGGCGTGGCCATGCTCGTGCCCGTCAAGATCGCATATCGGCCGTTCGGCGCGAGTGACAGCATCTCGACTCCCGGAGCAATCACGGTCAGCTCCGGCCCCCAGGAGGAGAACATCGCCCGCTCGCCTCTCTTGTCGCAGGCTCCGATGGCCGAGCCCCACTTTCGAGAGGCCCAGCGCGCCGGCCAGCCCATCGAGCCTCGCTTGCCATTGTTGCCGGCCGCGAAGAACATCATGCAGCCAGCCTGGCTGGCTCGCTCGACGGCCTCGCGAATCGCGGCATCCTCGTATGCGGCCCCAAATGACATGGATATGACATCGGCGCGAATCGACACGGCCCAGGCGATACCATTGACGATGGCCGCGCTCGTTCCGCCGCCGCTGTCGCCGAGCACCTTGCCGCTGGCCAACCGGCAGCCGTGCGCGATGCCCTTGACGCCGATCGTATTGGCCCGCGCGCCGATCATGCCCAGGCACCACGATCCGTGCCCATTGCGGTCAACGCCGTCGCCGCGGTTCTGCGTGAAGTCGGCCACCGAGCCCGAATCAAAGGCCCCGCGCAGGTCCGGGTGCCCCTCGGGATAGCCTGTATCGAGCACGCAGACTTTCACCCCCTCGCCGGCGGTCTTTTGCCACGAGCCGGGAATGCCCAGGAACTCGATCGACCAATCGAGAGTCTGCGCGAGAGGGACGGAAACCTCTTCACTCTCGCAATGCGGCAGCCTGTGCTTGGTGTCATCCATGACGTGGTCGCTTATGCTTTTCCCGTGAGCAGCATCACCAATTTGATGATCGCCAGAACGAGTCGTACTAGCGCGTCGCGGTCGATCGCCGTGGGCGTGCCCTGCGCCGTGGCATGCTGCGCGATTGCCTCGTCAACGCATGTCACGTCCAGGCTCACGGACGCGAGCGCCGCTGTCCACCATGCGGAAGCGACAGCCGGCGCTAGTAAGGGAGCGAGAATTTCCAGCAGCCACTCGGCGAAGTCGGCCCACTTGGAGAAATCAATCTGGCCAATCAACTCGATCAGTTTGCGGATCGCGCCGATCAGTCGAAGACGATCGCCATTCGCATGCGCCTGCGCGATGTCCTCGGCAACGAGTCCGATCGGATCACCGCGCGTGAAAAGCAAGCGTACGAGGGCGATGACGAGCGAGATCACGACGGAAGACATTGTGATTACCTCCCTTTCTCTGGGATCATTCCCCGAACGTAATCGTATGCAAAACCTTGGTCAATTGCTAGTCGTCTTGTTGACGCGCCGCTTCTTGAGATACTTCCTGGCCACGGCCGCGCCGGCCTTGTAGCACTCGGATGACGTATCAGAGTCATACCGACGCCACCCCTCGAATCCGTTCTCCATTTCACTTGCGGCCACGACGCCGAACTCTTCCTGCGCGGCTCTCTTCAAGTTCGACCAAGTGAGATAGCCGTCATCGTGGATGACGCCGCCCATGACAGCGAACCCAATCCCGCCCAGAATACACCCCCACTTTTGAAATTCACCATTATCGTACTCGATGACCCTTCCCTTCTTGAACGTCCACCCCAGGGACTTCGCCAGGCTAGCGAGCCGTCTGATTTTCTCCGCGTTCGTGTCTGGTTTCATGGCTTATGATCCTCCAATTAAAGGTGAAACGTACAAACGGATCGCTGCTCATAGCCTCGGCTCCTCCCATTTGCTTTGCGGCGGCAGAAACCGGCAGCTTATCCGTTCGATCACCCGAACTTGTTTGCGAAATTTGCGGACTTCATAGACCGTTCCGCATTGAACGCACTGCCGTGCAGTCGCGTACAACTGCGGGTCGTCGGACTGGTAATCGCCAGCGTAAATGCTCGCGTCGATCTGCCGCGTCTTTCGTCCGCATTCAGCGCAGGATGTAATCATGCCTCATCCCTTTCCGCCGCGATGGCCAGATCGAACGCGGCCATGACCTCGGCGTGCGTCCGCTCCGGCGCGTCGTTCCAGCCAACAATGCGTTTCCCGCCGATCGCCGCTCTCAAGGACTGCAGAGCGGATATTGGCGTGCCTGAGACCTCGTAAATAGCTTGTGAAGCGCAGATCGCGGTGTCAGTCTTCGACGATGCCCCCTTGCGCCACTTCTCCGGCCGATCAATCAACGCCTTGGCCAGCGCCAGCGCGGCCGCGATTCGCTCGCTCATTTCATTCCTCCGATTCCCTGATCTCCACGATGTAACCCGTGCCATCGCATCGCTCGCACGATATCATCTCGTCCTCATTTTCCCAGCCCTCGCCGTAGCAGTCTGGGCATTCAATGTCATACCATGTCTCACTCATGTTTCTTCCTCCCAGGACTGGCCATCCTTCGCCCTATCTCGTCGCCGCGATCAGCGCCGCGCAGGCGGCGCGCTTCAATCGCCACGTCTCGGCCTCGCAACCCACTCGGTTGGATTGACGTATCCAGACACCCGCTGAGGCTAACGAACTGTCTTGCATCTCTTCTCCGCGCGGAATGGCAATGGATCGCGACCCGCACGAGACGACAACGCCATCCAAAGTCAGCAGCACCGTTGGAGGCGACTCGCCAGTGATACGCCACACAATCGCGCCGCCCACATCCATGCGCGAGATCACACACTCGCTCCCATAGTCCACGATCTCCGCCGGCGGTAGCGGCCGGCGATCCTCCAGGCCGACGACCTGCCCCACGTGCTCCAGCACGCCGTCGAGCAACTCTAGCTGCTCGCGCGTCACTTCCCCGAACTCGCCGGCCGAGGGAAACCAGCCCCAGATGAACCGAGTGGGGTTCGCCATCATGCCATGAATCAAGCTCTCCTGGTACAAATCGGACTCCTGCATGCCCGTCGCGCGCGCCTTGCATGTGATGAACGGAATCCAGGGCGCTTTCGAGGCGAACTGATGCGCCCGCAGTCCCATCATCTGAGAGCGCAGCACGTTCCAAGGATTTATTCCACCGGGAGGGTACAGAAAGGAATTGCTCCTCGCGTCCCACTTTTCGCTGGCGCCGCCATACATCGGCTTGCCGCCGTGCCCGTGCACCAGTGCCCCAACGCCGAACGGAGACTGGCAATTTTTCATTACGTTCCCGTTGGGTTGCCGCGAACACTTGCGGCTGTGCTCGTAGTTGCTGGCGACCGAGACGAACTCGGGCCAGATGGCCGAGACCATCGCCGCCACGCGCGAAATATCCTCTCCGTGGAGTGTGTAGAACAGCTCGTTGAACTTGCTGCTCTTCTCGTCCCGCGCCCGCCACGTGCGCCATGTGCTGGCGTCGAAGCCCAAGAGCGTATCGACCTCGGGGAAGATCGCGCGCAAGTGGTCGATCGCCGCCACGCCCGTCGGCGTGGTCTGGTTGTAGGTATCCCACCATGTGAGGTCCTCCTCAACGTCGAGCATCAAGCCATCGAGTTTCGGAGCCAGCGCCTGCAACTGCTCCAGCCATCCTCGGGAGCGATTGATCGTCTCGTTGGCCCAGCGCTCGCACAGCACGCCACGAGCGCGGCGCTTCTCGTTGGTTCTTCCGAGATGGCCGACGGGATAATCGGCCGCCGGGAATTCCCAGTCGCCATCGCGCGTGCCTTGCACCACCTTCCCCGCCGCGTCGACCGGCAGCCTGCACACTGTAAGCATGCCATTGCCGCGCAACACGCGGTAACCTTCCGGCATCTCGTTCAGCCTGCCCGCGATCTCGGCCGGCGTCTTGTCTGGGTTCGTATGCTGCGTCCACAGCACGTTGGCCAAACCGGCCGTCAATGGCGCGTGGCGATTCGAGCAAAACACCTTCCATGGCCGCGACTGCGCCTTCGGGTTGCTCATGGCTTCGTCGTCGAGCAACTCATAGATTCGCTCCTCGCCCAGCGGCCGGAGGAACGAGGCCTTGGAGTCGGCGTCTGAGCCGAACGACTCACGCAGGCGATCGTAAGCGTTCCAGGATCGAATGTTGTCGGCGAGCTGGTGGCCACGACCTGGTGCCCAGTCCAGCCACTGAAGGATACCGTCGCCGCGCAGGTCCGGCGGCAATCCATCGAGACTCCAGTCACCGAGCAGTCCTAGTCTGTCGCATGCGTCAACCAGCTCGGTTGTGCGCAGGTTTGGCAAGAGCGCCTCGAATGTCAATGCGTCGACGGGTGTGGTCAGTTCTTCGATCATGTTCAGTACTCCGTTAACTTGCTCTCGAAAAATAATGGGTACCTCATCGCGTCCGCGTTCAGGCAATGAGGCGAAAACCAAATCCGCTCGCGGTGTCGATTCGCCAGGCCGTTGGAATTTCCGCCCCTGGCGTATCCGCCGCTCGCCTTCCACGCATGCACCGACCATCCCGGCAGATCGTGCTCGCCCTCGTAGCCGCAGAGCGCGATGCGAAAATCGGGGTTGTCGCCGTTGGCCAGGCACCAGGCGCGAACATCGTGCGCCACCGTGCCGGAGTCCACACCATACAGGGTGTCGTCGCGTTTCTTGCCAGCAGTAGTCTCGAACAGGTAGGGCGGATCGAGGAACACGCCCACGGGCGCAGCGTTATTCCACGTCACGCTCGGCCCTAGTATGCGGTCCCAATTACCGCAGCACACACGCACGTTGCGCAAGCGATCGGACAACCGCTGCATCCAGTCTACGAGAACGGCGGCACGACGCGCGCACTCGCCCTTTCCAGCACCGCCCAGGTGGCGAATCTGCCGGCTTACGCCCTTTCCAGCGTCGGCCAGGTGTGGACGCTGCCGGCTGACGCCGTTTCCAGCGTCGGACAGGTGGGGACGCCTCTTGTGGACACTCGTCTCCGTACGGTGCACGTTCTTCTCCACCGACGGCAAGGGTCCTATCCAATTTGAGACGAACCAGCACCAATAGCCGGCCGTCTTGACGCAGTAGTAACCCTCATCCGCGCGCATCCGCTCGACGAACTCTTTAGATTCCGGCCGGCAAAACAGCCAATCGCCGCGAGCATGCAGGTCCAACTCGTGCACGATCCAGTCGGCATAGTGCGCCACGACATCGGGGTCGCGCTGCACGGATCGCCAAAAGTTCGCAACCATGCCGCATAAGTCATTGACCGTTTCACGGCGGATGACCTCGCCGCCATCCATGTCGTGCGGACGACAAAGAAGCACAGCGCAAGAACCACAGAATGGTTCGCAGAAATTCGGCGTGTCTCCGAAGCGCAGCCACACCTCGTCGGCGACGGTCGACTTGCCACCGAAAGTACGGGAACGGCGCCTGCAAAGTCATCGTTCCCACCTCCTTTCAGGTTATCATTCGTTGATCGAACTCACGGCACGCCGCAAGTCCGATTAACTCCTCCTCCAGCGCCACCTTTGAGTTTAGGTACAGCTTGGAGACGCGCTCTCCGCGATGATTGCAATTGATGGCTCTCACCAGAAGCGGAAGAATTTCCTGCCGGCGCATCAGCAATCCTGTCGCCTTTAGGCGGATTATTTTTTCTCTCGCGGTGTGAAGTGGATCGCCACTTCTCAACCCGTCTCCAGTCAGGAGTCGATGTAGCATCAGGTTTGAAAACTCATCGTCTTCAAACGAGACGACATACGCCAAGGGGCCGATGATGGTCTCACTAATTAGCCGTGCTCCACTTCCACCCTCCTGCATCGCCAATCGGATGAAGTCCTGAATTCTGGGGTGACGCAACGACATGGAAAGCAGGACATTTGCATTTACTTTTATGGGATGGATAGGATCAGCATACAGTATGTCGTGCAACAGGCGAACACCAATCGCCGCGCGACTGGCAAGATCGACACCGGCTAGCTTGAAGTGGTCTCCGTCAGTTCGGAGTCCACCAACATCGAGCACATAAATCGTGTCGTCTGTCACCTGCCTGAGAACAAGGAAACGCTGAGGTTTCCCAGACGCGATAACGGCTCTCAAGCGATGCTGCCCGTTAATCAGCTCACCGCGACGATTGAACGTAATGGCATCATTCGTCAGCAGAAATCGACCTGCTGTCATTTCGTCAGCTAAGTAGGAGACTCTCTGTATTCGTAGATTTCGCTGTTGGCACATCGTCCCCAGGTACATCGCCGCCTTCTCAGGTCCGATTTCCTCTATCCGGGCCTGTTCCCTGAATGCCTTCCGAGACCGTCGTTTGACCTTCATTTGTCGCGTCTCCATTCTTCCAGTGACTTGCACACCGTGTTGAGGGCGTCATGAATTCGTGTATGGCGTACACCAACCAATCAACTCGTTCACTCGACCCTTCCAGTCATCGCCCCTCGCGTAGAACACTTCCACCGTCGCGCCAGCCTCGCGCAATTCCTTCGCTCGGTGCTCTTGTATTTTGCTCAAGTCCTGCCCTTTAACCTTTAGCTCGATCCAGGTGTATGATCCACGGTACAGACACAGCAGATCAGGGAGCCCTGGCATTTGCATCGACGAGCCGTGGAGCTTCAGGACTACGGCGCCTCGCGCACGTAGCTGTTTTCTGAAGTAGGCAAGCACTGTGGCCTCTCGTACTTGAGTCACTATCTTTTCGCCCCTTAGTTATATGGATTCTAAATCCTAGTTTCACTGGTCAAAAAAAATGCTATCGGTGGTAGGCTTTTTCGGTTCTCCGCGTACTTGATTCACCATGAGATTGACTGCCCATCCCTGCCTCCACACAGAATTAACTCCTCGCGTGCGCGTGTCATGCCGACGTAAAACTGCCGCCAGATCGCGTCGCGCCGATGCTCCGTGTATTCCAGCAGCGCCGACCGACTCAGCCACGGCGAGAGGAACACGCAGTCCGCCTCGCCGCCCTTGACCGAGTGGATCGTGCCGACGATCACGCGAGGGCGTTCTCGCAGGCCCTTGATGCCTCGCGCGTCGATGATGGCCTTGATGTATTCGATCTTATGGGCCGCCTCGGGTTTGGCGACCAAGATCAGCCAGTCGAGATTGAGATTGGCCGCGCGGTCGAATACGCCGGGCGCGAAGAGCGTATGCAGCCGGTCGGCCGGCACCTTCGCATCTCCGTCCTGCTTGGTGTGTGTATCGATCGTCTGCAGCTCGCCGCGGGTGAGCACCTGTGACACGCGCACCAACTCCATCCAGGACGACAACTCCGACCAGGTCCACGATCGGGCCCGCTCTCCGAAGTGTTTTCGATCCGGTCGGAGGTACGCTTGGACCCGTATATGTGTGGGGGTCCCATACTTAGGATGTAGAGGATTGAACATTCCGCGCGCGAGAGAGAGAGGATTCCAGTATGGTACGGCTGCGCGCTTGAGCGCGGCGCAGACCGCGGTGAGCTGGTATTGGCAGGTGGCCAGGATCATCACGCTCTTGCCGGCCGATTCTCTGGCGCACACTTCGTGCACCAGTTGATCGGCGCTGCCGCGCGTGAAGTGATACCAGCCGTGGGTTACGAGCCCATCGGCGTCGCGTGGTCGCCAGAGATAATCTTGACTCGGTCCGTTGTCGAGGCATTGATCGAGCAGCCTGGTCGCGATGGAGTGCACGGCACGCGGCACTCGATAGCTTTGGTCGAGCGTCTTTTGATGGCCGTCTGGAATCTCAGTCTCGAAGAACGCCGAGGGCTCACTGCCGCGCCACTCGTACAGGTTTTGCCAAGGGTCGCCCACCACGATCAGCTTGTCCGCCTCGAGCGCCCACTTGCGCACGAGTCGCAGCTCCGATCGGTCATGGTCCTGGGCCTCGTCGACGAAGATGATCGAGGGCTTGCCCGGAGCTGAGTCGCAGTCTCGATAGGCTCGTTCGATCAGGTCGGAAAAATCCGCAAGACCAGTGAGGCGCTTCCACTGTTCGTACTCCGCCGCGAACGCCTGCAACCCCGTGCTCCACTGCTCGCGAGGTTGGAGTCGGGCCCGGTGGCAGTGGTAGTCGTGCAGCCAGTCGAAGTCCGGCGACTCGTTCGAGTCGGGTTCTCCGTCCTCCTCCCGCGAATCGGCCGCGCTGGAGAATCGCACCCGATGACCCGGCTGGCACCAGGCGTTGAAGTCCGCCAGCTCCGTCCGGCCGACGCACATCGCCGGCTCCCCGAGGGCATGGTAGGCGTGCGAGTGCAGAGTTCGGATGGTGGTGGGTGGAATCTCGATGCCGCGAGAACGCACCTCGGCGGCCGCTGAGCGAGTCAGGCTGCTCACGAGTACATCCCCACACTCAGCGGCAAGTCGCCCTGTGCGTCGCACGTAGGCGTCCACGGCGCGCTCGATCTGCCCGACGATCCACGTCGTCTTCCCGGTGCCCGGAGGGCCGATGCGCCGGTACTCATTCGCTTGTGTAGCTTGTGTAGCTCTGTGTAATTGAGTACTCGCCATAACTCTATACAGGTAAGGTATGTGTAACTGTGTAGCTTGTGTAGTCGATTCTAAATCAGAATCAAAATCGAAATTAGGATCCTATACTACACAAGGGCGACGCCAGTATGAGCGTGATGATCTCACGCCAGTTGCCTTTTCAAACGCCACGTGCGTCGGCGCAAATCCAATCATACGTAGCTGATAAGTCAAAAAACGCTTCTCCATTCTGCTTCCTCGAATGGCCAGGTATGAGAGCAAACTCTCCGCGTGGATGTGTAAGGACCCCTGTTCAACGAACGGAGCGCAGCTCAAACAAGGCACCGATCTTTGCTCGGGAGATTCGACGGAGTACATGCGAGCCCCCTCACCGGCGTACATTTCGACGAACTCTGACAGCCGTTGGAGGGGCTCGGAGTCGGCCGCGCTGATCCTCTCGACGATCGACGAGAGACCGCGTAAAACCGTCTCCCACTGCTTCTGTTTGACGCGGCTCATCACGATGTCGCAAGTCTCATAGAGTCGAGTGGCCACGGAGGACGACCCCCCCTTGATCAGATTGTCTGCTGTTCCGATCAAAACCTCACGCCCGTCCGCCAGCCGCAACGAGTAGATCGGTTGTTCCTCCCCAGCCTTGATCCAGCCGGCAACCTGCACTCCCAGGATTTTCGATATCTGATCGACAATCTTTTCCCGGTCACTAGTCGCTAGCACAACATCCAGATCGTCGATCGCCCGCGTGACGGCCTCAGGCTCGCCACTCGATTGACGCACCAATCTAATCACGCCCGAGATGTAATCTGGCCGCAGCACCTTCCGCATGCTGGCTTCCGACTTGTCCCACTTCTTCCGGTGAGAGATGATCAAGTTGGCGACCTCCTGATCCTGCCATCCGGCGTCGACCGCGTACCGAGCGATCGACGAGTCGTACTCGCTGAGGCTCGGTTTCTTGGTCTTATGATCCCACGAAGCGGCGAATTCCTTACAGTTCGTGTACAGGGATTCCCAGCGCCCGTGAGAGATTTCAGACTCGTCGCTTAGAATTACATCGCGCACTACCACGCCACGCCCGTTGCTCTCCCGGTCCCGCACATCGACCTCGCCACAGGCAAGATATTGCTCGAGGTCCGCCGGCTCGTAGCGCGAGACATTGCCCAGGTCGGTCCGCAACTCGACTCGCTGGCCCTTCCCCGAGTGCCACGAGCCCGGCACGCGCAGCACACGAGCCAGATCGTGTGTGCGATCCAAGTCGTAGCCGGACGCCTCGAGCTTCGCCGCGATCAGTCCCTGCCAACCCTTGACCAGCGCCGTCGCTCTCTTCCGCTGGACATCGCCGAGCGAGAGAGGATCGTGGAAGAGCCAATAGATATGCAGACCGCCGCCGGTCTCGACCACCACCGAAGGCGCTAGCGGTAGACTCGCCAGGCACTGCTCCGCGATCTCCCGCGGCGGATACTTCTTCGCGGAGACGTCCTTCTCGAAATCGAGGTCGCACCACACACCGGGCATCTCTGCCGCGTTGGCGGCTGTTCCCCGACTGCCCGATCGTTCACCAGTCGGCGACTGACTGCACACGCCGAAATACAGATCGCTCTTCGCTTCGATGCTCTGGTGGATCGCCGATTCAACGCGCGACTCGAGCGTCTCACTCGATAGCCACTCGCTGACGCGCGAACTCCACCACAGCACCACGCGACCCTCGAACGACTCGCCGAACCACAGCCGAAGAAACTCCACGCCGAGCGTAGCGGCCGACTCCATCGGTCACCCCCATCATCCACTGGGTTTTGTTTCGCTGCATCACTGCACCGACTCCCCGATTCGCCGCGCGTAGCCGCGGATCGCGGCCACGCCCTCCTCGTCGATCCGCCCCACGAATTCAAAGGCGATCTTGGAAAACTTGATGCCGTCTTTGTTTTTGTCCTGATCCAGGCTCAGTCGTGAAATCCCCGTGAAATACGGCACGGATTGCTGCGCCAATTGGAAGAGATACTTTTTCAGGCCGAGTAAACTACCCGGTGGCACGTGCACCACGATCGGCAGCGCGTCGCCCTCACGCAACAGAAAGATCGAGCGAGTCTCCTTGCACGCCTTGCCGCGCTCGTTCGACGCCGAGCCGAACTGGTTCATGGGGCATGACTCGCACTCGCCGCCTGGATCGCCGATGCCCTTTTCCATGTCGAGTGAAAAGCAATCCGGTGGGTCGCCGCTCGGGTCGGTCGAGGCCCAGTAGCTGCGCCTGCGGAGGATGTTGACCATCACGCCGGTCACCTCCTTCGCGGCCTTCGCGCCCTCCAGGGTAGGCACGTCCCAACTTGTACCACCACCGGCGGGAACTTTGAGTTGATCCAAGTCAAACTCGCTCATCTTTTCGCCGGCCAGGTTGATGGCCATGGCCTCGCTCGCGCCGTCGGCGAGGGCTGGATACTTCCGCAGATCAAACACAGCGATGTCCGTAGCCATGATCGTTGCTCCTATTTCTTCGGTTCTCAGTTACGATGTCGCCCGGCTCCTCAGTCCCAGCTTGGTGTAGTAGTCGCAGATTTCTTCCAGTATCTTCGGTGCCTCGTTGCCATTATCCTCGGCCTCGCTCAGGATCGCCTTCGCCGTGCCCACCTTGATCGTCAGCAAATCTCCTAGGTCGCTCTCGACGAGTCGCCGCACGTAGGCGGTGATGTCGAGTCCCGGCTTCAGGCTCGCGTATCGTGTACGAGCCAGAAAGAAATTGCGGTCGTCGATCTTCATGCCAGCGATGCCGGCCTCGCTCATCGCATCAACGATCCGCTCCTCGAGCGCGTCGCGCTCGCTGGTCAAGTCGTTGAGTTGTCCTTGCACGGATGCACGCCGCCACGTCAATTCGTTGTACTCCCGCAGCATGCCCGACAGATCAAGCGCGGACTGCGTCTTGCCGTATGTGCTCATACTCGCCTTTCAATTTTCGCAGAACGAAGTCCACGACCTCGCGCTTGTGGTCCAGTGCGCGAATAACGTCCTCGTCGACCGTCCCTGTGGCGATCAGGTGGTACGCGCGCACGCTCTTCTTCTGGCCGGGCCGGTGCAGTCGCGCGAGCGACTGTTCGTAATCACCGAGGGAGTATCCCAGCGTGTAATACACGCAATAGCTCGCGGCCGACAGATCAACACCGAGGCCGCCCGCTTGAATCTGCACGGCAAACACCTGAGCCTCGCTCGGCAGCCGGCCGCCGATGAGATCGTTGTGCCGGCCCGACAACTCTCCGTAGTTTCGACCGAGCGATTCCGCCACGCGCCGCACCGCGGACAGGTCCGACACGAAGCGGCAGAACACGACCACTTTTTCCGTCCGGTCCAGGTCGAGGAGGAACTCCTCGAGCGCGATGGTCTTGCCGCTGTCGATCATGTGGACCGAGTCGCCACCGATCGAGACATTTCCGCTGGCGATTTGCTGAAGCCTGAGCAATTTCACGAGCGCATTGTCGACTGTCACGGTTACTGTTCCGTCGCTCGCGCGCATCTCGGTCACGAGCTCGTCGCGCAACTCGCGGTAGGTCCGCATGGCCGAGCTCGACAACGCGACCGGCAGATTGACTTTGAGCAGCGGCGGCAGGTCGAGTACATCACTGCCGACTCGGTAGGCGATTCTGGCGACCTTCTGGGATAACTCGTCCTGGTTGATCCAGCGCAGAACCTTACTGGGGAACATGCGATCGGTGACGGCGTATCGAGATCGGAATTGTGTATAGTAGTAGCCGAAGATTCTTCGATCCAAAAATCGGTACTGCGCGAATATATCGAGCGGAGAATGAGGCATCGGAGTGCCGGTCAGGCACAAGCGCCGCCTGGCCTTGTCCGCGAGCCGCGCGCAGAAGCGACTCGTCTTGCCGCTGGCTTGCTTGATCCGATGCGATTCGTCGAGGATCACCCAGTCCCAGGATTGCTTGAGCGCCCAACTGGCGAACGCCGGCATGCGGGCGGAGTCATAGGAGATCACGAGCAACCGAGGACCGACGCTCTCTTTCGCTAAGAAGTGCGACGCTTCCGCGGCCTTCCACCCCGCCGTGCCGCGATCGAGTATTTTGATCTCGGCGAACATGCGCTCCATGTGTTGGGCGAATTGATCCCGCCACACCTCGAGCACACTCACGGGGCAGAGTACCAGCACGGTACGCGCGTCGCTATTTTGCACCAGATCGAGCGCGACCTTCGTTTTCCCCGTCCCCATTCCGAGCGCGAGCATGGTCGCCGGCCGATCCTTGGCGTAGTGGTAGGCAGCGAGTTGATGGCGCCAGGCATCGCGGCGGCGTATCGGCGGCTGGTCGCTGCTCATGCCGCGCCTTTCGTCGAGTCCGCGGGCGGTTCTCGTTCTAGGTCGCGGTTGCGCAGCGGAATCGAGACGGTCACATCCTGCATCGGAAAATAGATGTGCGCGGAGGCGCTCGGCTTGTCGGATGTGATTTTTTTGACGACGCCGCGCGAGATGCCGAGCTCGCCGAAGTAGATCACGCGATCGCCGGGCCTTAGCGCTTGTCCGAGCATCCGTGCCTCCCGTCGCGTTCTTCCTTGAGGAGGCGATCGAGTACCTCGATCGCCACCCGCTCGGCGTGATCGAGCTCAGCGCCGTCGAAGCCCATTTTGCGTAGGGCCGTCGCGCACTGGCAGTCGACGTAGGCTTGCCGCCAGCGATCGGAGTCGTCCGCCGCGTAGCGCGTCAACGACCGGCATCGATTATGGAGATTCATTTTTCTGCTCTCTCCGCCTCGTCTTCGATGTCGCGAGCCCACTCGCGGAGCACACCGACCAGATCGCGCGCGGCCGAGGCGCCTTCCGTGGCGCCATCGACGCGCAGCGCGATGCGCGCGTGCACTTCGACGATGTCGTGGTCGCGGCCATCCTCGGTGTCCGCCGCGATCACGAAGCCCGTGGCCAGGTAGCCGCGATCGGGGACCGAGGCCTTGACGATCTGGTGCAGGTCGTCGCGGGCTCGCTCGCTGTCGCGGGAGAGATTCAGCGGGTTATCGCCGCCTGTTTTCCAATCGTCGTATCGGGTCATGATAGACTGGCGATTGTCTGCCAGCTCTCCAGAAATTGTTTTGCGGCATCTATACTGCCCGCCGCCTTCACAAGGTTGCGCGCCGCCAACAGTCCCTCAAGATCGACACTTCCATTTACGTTCGACTCCGCCGTGATGGCATGTCGTACGTAACCTCTTTTGCGCAGCGCTTCGCGCACTCTGGAGGGCGCGCAATTGACTGCCACACCGATGTCGTAATCAGACGCGGCAGGATGTGTCGACGCGTATTTTCGCGCCAACTCGGCCAAATTAGCCATAGCAGGTTCCTCCCTACAAAAATGTAAAATCCCCCGGCGACAAGCCGGGGGTGACCTCGACCGCCGAGCTGATCGGGGGTGTCACCGGGCGAGGTCGTTTTCGATTCGTACTTTGCGAAAGAATAACGAGTCCGATAAACTTGGTCAATAGCAGCTTGGCAAGATCACGAGAAAATTTTTGAGCGCGGAATCCTTGCGGCCTCGGCCAGGCGCTCGCAGACGATCATGCTCGGCTCTTGGTGGCCGTGGAGGATACGACTGATCGTCACCCAGTGCACTCCCGAGCGGCGGGCCAGCTCCTGCTGGCTGAGTCCCTTGGCTGCGCAGGCGTGCCGTAGATTCGCGCGGAACTTTGCGCCGATGATTGACATGCCGGGATTGTAGCAGATATAATAACTGTACGCAAGGGGCATTGCCCCCGAGAAGGAGATGCCATGAGCGCCCCGCCCCGAGAAGCCCTGAAGATGAAGGAGGCCGTCCTGACGAGCGACAAGAACTTTCAGAAGAGCATGGAGTCCGTGCAAAAATCCCTCAAGGAGATCCAGAGCACGGTGAACTTGAGCCTCGCCGCGATCCTCGCTGCGATCCTCGCTGCGGTCCTAGCCACGATGTGGTTCGTGATTATTTTCCAGGTGATTGTGCCATTCCTGTCGATTGAGGAATCCAGCGCTCTAGAGTCATTTCTTCGCGAATTGCAGCAACAGTTAAGCAAATGAGGCCCATTGAATTGTTTACCTTTGGGGTATACGATCCATGATTAGATGTTTCGAGGCCGCGAAGATTCTTCGAGTCTCCATGCGCCGGGTCGAGCAGTTCGCCGCCGCGGGGCGGCTGCCGTCGAGCCGATTTGCCGGCCGACTGGCCTTCGAGCGCCAGGACGTCCTCGACTTTGCCCGTATCGAGCGGCGAAATGGTCGACCTAAGTCTATACAGGGGTAGGGTTTACAACTATTTTGGAATTCTTTTCGGATTGTTGTTGACTATTCCTTCGCCGCAGCGTATAGTATATATAGATGTGAGGGGCAACAAGAACGAAAGGGAAATGCGATGGACGAAACGAAGACACTCACCGTGATCCTCCAGCACCGCAGCTCGATCGCCGGCGCCCGCTGGTGCGAGCCCGTTGGCTGGGAGCCGCAAAACGAGATCGAGAACGCCGAATTCGTCGACGGCGGCTGGTGGGGAGACGAGGAACAGGGAGAACTCGCCGGACTGGTCTGCTGGTCTGAAGGAGACGAGGGCGAACAGATCGAGTGTCGCCTCGACGATCTGCGCGTCGCCAGCACGGGCGATTGCCGCGTGATTGGAGCGGTGAGAATCTAGCCCGCTGACGAGACGCCGGCGGGCGGCGAAACCTACACATCGGTTATAGTTCCGGGGCCAAACACGAAAGGGAAAGACGATGACCGCGAAAATCCAAAGAAAAAACTGGAACACCTACAGCATCACTGGTTACACGCACGACGTGGCGCAAGACCAGCGCTCCGCCGGCGGAGTGCACATGCACCAAGTGCGACGAAGCAAGCGCGGATGGATGGAGAGAATCCAGCAGAGCAACGGCAGATACAGCGCAACGGGCGAGGCTCACGACATAAGCGACACGGATGGCGAGGAAAAATTTGCGACAGCGTTATCCCGCTGATGAGCCGCCGGCAGTCGATGAAACCTACACCACTTCGGTGTAGGTCTGGGGCGAAAACACGAAAGGGAAAAAAGATGGCGAGCAAAGCAGCGGGCGCGATTCTCCGCGAGGCCGAGAGCGTGGCGAATAATCTGGACATGACTGTGAAGTCAAAACGGCCAGGCTACTGGACAATCCAGGACTCAAAGGGGGTGCTGGGCTGGATGATGGTGCACGGTCGCGACGGCCTCGCAGTCGAGGCACACCCGACACGCTCTTGCACCGAGCTCGTGAAGCTGGCCAATCGACTCGGCGCCAGTGGTTGGTGTGTGCTGCACACCGGGCACGCGAAGGGGATTCTGTTCGGATTTGGGGACTGGCGGCTGGTATGATTATCACGCTGATGAGCTGCCGCGGGCGGTCCGGGGCGCAAACACGAAATGGAAAACGATGAGAACCAAGATCACGATCTATCATGACGGAGTGTGGAGCGGAGAGGGCATGATCGACAGTGACGGCGAGATCATCTGCGCGTCCATGCTGGGGCCGAACCAGGATGCGAGCGACGAAACCTATGAGGCGATCCAAGATGCGATTGACGCGGAACCTCAAGACGCCGGGCGCTACACAGGCTCCGGCGATGTCGAGAGACCAGATGGCACGTACCACTGGCAGATCGGGTGAGTCCCGCTGAGGGGCGAGCGCAAAAAAAAACGAACGAAAGGGAAAGACGATGCGAACCTACTACATTACGACCGACAGCGGAACCGAGACAATCGAGGCCCACGATCTGTGCGAAGCTCTCGCGCAGAGCGACGTGCCCAAGTATGTCCGGGATGTCGACTCCTTCGAGCGCTGGCTCGATCGGGTGGGGGGCTACGGCAACATCGAAGTGGATGGAGAGATCATCGCGCACGTGCGCAGTTGACGGGCAGGCGGCGAGACCGGCCACGGCGGCCGGTCCGGGGTGAACAAAAAAGAAAGGAAAAACATGACCGAGACACGAACTTGCGCTTGCTGTGGAGGTTTTCTGCCGGACTTCGCGACGTGGGAATTGCATCGGGAAGAGGCTGGAGAGTGTACCGGATCGATCGATCCAGACACCTGCCGCTGCCGCGCTTATGCGGATGATCGAACGTGGGTCCCCCCGGCGGAGAGTGAGTAGAGCCCGCTGACGAGCCGCCGGCAGGCGACGAAACCTATACATCTGTGGTATATTTCCTGGGCGCAAACACGAAAGGGAAAACCATGAACGAGACCGACACGTTCATCGATGTCGCCTGCGCGAGCGCGCTTGAAGGTGCCGCGGAGTACCTGCGGGCGCATAACATTGATCGATCGAGTCTCGATCGAGATAAGTTGCTGACGACTCTCACGGGCCACATCAGCGCCTGCATGGAATCGGCGCTGACGGATGCCAACGCAGCCTTCCAGGCTCACATGCCCGATGTCGCCAGCGCCACATTCGTGGCCAGCATGCGGCTCGCTGGAATAAGAGCCGTCAAAGAAATGGTGACCGAATAGCGGAGCCCTTTCGTTAGGGCCGGGGCGCAACTCCGCCGACGGAGTAACTCGTCGGAGCCTCGCGCGAGGCATCATCGCGCAACAGGAGATCTGACAATGCCACATCGCACCATCACACTGACCGACCGGCCACCGGTCAAGATCGACGACGACACGTGGCCTCTGCTGGCCGCCGTAGAAGACCTGGAGCATGACAGCCAGGTCGAGTATCAAGCGAGCGTCAAGAGCCGTTGGTTTGCCGGCGTTCGCCAGCACTACGATGGGAGGTCGATCGTCTACGCGGTCTACAGGTACGAGACCCTGCACCAAGGAGCGCGGGGCTACTCCGCGAAACGCGGAGTGCTGCTACCATCTGGCGCAGACATCTGCGCGGCGGTGAATGATGTCTGCCGCGACATCGCGGCGGCCGAGCACCACGCTGATGACGCCGACCGCTGGCCCACGCTCGCGGCCGAGTGCATCGCGGACCTGCCCGCCGAGGAATTGTCCTAAGGTTCGCCCTTTCGTTCGGGCCGGTCGCGGCGAGCAATCCCGCGGCCGGCCTTTTTTTCATGGGCCGCCCAGCCACTGCCCCCTACCATTTCCCGATTGGGCAGTGCTCCGACTCCCAGAGGATCTTGTCAAAGTGTCCTTTCCCGGTGGCCTTACAGCCGCACTTGAGACAGCGGCCGTCCTTGTAATGCGGACACGCGTCGCAGATGGCCACGATGTGTCGGATTTCTGGCTCGCTGCGTTCGCGGAATCCATTGGCCGCATGACGAGACGAGGCGGCGGCGAAAGAAGTAATTCGATCTGAGAGGGGAGGAAGCGTGGTATTTTGTTGAGACGGGCAGTTGCGAAAAATGCGTTCTGATGAGAACGGAGAACGACAGACATAGCCGCAGACGACACACTTATACTGGCGGTCTTTCGCAGAGGATTGTAAGAATTGGCATCTCAAGTTTCACCCGACAGTAACCGTGATAGATGATGGAACAGTGGCGCAATGAAGGCTTTCAAAATATTTAGTAAGCACTCCTGGGTCATCACCACACCAATCTATGGGGAAGCCGTCGAATCGACGGTAGCCAATTTGTGGATACGTTGGAAGAAGCCCGCTCCCTTCTGTAGCCGTAAAAGCAAGATATAAGCTCAGTGATCCACTACCAAAACAATTGACGCAATAGGCCAGACTAAGAAAAGCACCACAACCATTTTCTAACCAATCCCTCCATATGCAATTACTGACTTGATTCAGCCAAAATGGTAAGATATATGTCCCATCTATATCCCCACAGCAAGCGTGTGAGCCAGAAAAACCAGAAAGAGTAACAGCGTATTCCGAGGGCGGTCCATCCTCGCAAGTTGGGCACAGAGGAAGAGGACCGCAGCACCCGCAGTTACCAGCCGGCCCATACCACTTCGCCATGAGATCACGCAGGGTTCTCGCGCAACCAAACGGTGACGCACAGGTCCTGACCCTGGCTGCCGGTCGTGCCGGACGCCGTGACGATCACCTTGAGCTGATCACCCGCTGCGTAGGTCGTCGTCGACAACGTGCCGGAGAGAACCTGCTTGTCGGCCGTCGAGGCGTCATCGTACGTGACCACTGCCGAGAGCGTCGTAGCATACGCCGCGGACTGAGAGCCCTTGTGCAGATCGACGGTGAACTGCTTATCGCCGCCCGTGGGCGCGGTCTCGGCGGAGACCTGAACCGCGACGATCGTGCCGGCCGCCCGCGCGATGTGCACGACCTCGCTCTTGCTCGCGACATCCGCGCCGGACACCTGCTTGTGGTGCACCGCGAACTGAACGGTCCCGCTCACGCTTGTCACGTTGTCGCATGTGATGGTGCCGCTCACGGTCAAGTTGCCCGCGATGAGGTTCGCCATTTTATGCTGGGTCCTCGCGCACGATCAACTGCACCATGCCCCCCTGCGCTTGCGTGCCTGTGGTCCCCGAGGCTGCAACCACGATCTGCACGATGTCGCCCGCTACGAGCGCCGTGCCCGAGAACGTCGCGCCGTAAGGTGTGCGATCGGCGCGCGAAGAATCAATCGTCAGCACGGACGAGAGAATGGAGGAGAACACACTTCCGGCGTTCCCCTTCTGGAAATCGATCGTGAATTGCAGGTTGCCACCGGCTGGCGCGGTCTCGGTCCAGAAACGACCGGCCACGATCGTCGCCGTCGCGCCGAACGTGGCGTGGATGATCGCCGAGCCCGAGGACACGTCCGTCGCGCCGTCGAAGATGATCGTGCGATTGTACTGGTGCTGCAGCTTGGTCGCGGAGAGCTGAGTGGCGGTGCTGTTGATCGTCAGTGTGGTGCAGGTCAGCCCACCTTGCACGGTGGTATCGCTATCGAGGACGTGCGGCATTATTGGGGGTCCTCGGACAGTGCGAGCATCACGGTCACGCCGGCGGAGTTGGCAGGCGATGAGATCGCCACGACCACGCGGAACTTGTCGCCCGCGCTGTAGGTGGTCGTCGCCAGTGGGCCGGGCTGATCCGTGTTGTTCGCGCTCGGACTAGGATTGACCGTGACGACGGCCGTGAGAATGGTCGCGTAGCTGCCACCATTGGCGGCCTTCTGCACATCAACGGTGTAAGTTCCAGAGGTGGGGATCGTGTGCGGCGTGACCGTGACGGACAAAATGTTCCCGCCGCGGTAGGCACGATAGATCGGCGCCGTTTGCGCCGCCACGGTCGTCGCCGTGGTCTGATAGTAGGGGATGTTGTAGCGATGTTGGAGTTTCGTTTCACTGATGTTCGCGTTGGACGAGAGCGCCGAATTGGAGAGCGTGCCATCGGTGATGGCCAGCGCCCCGCCCTGTACGTTCAGTGTTGCCATGATTGCCCCTTGTTATTGCAATCGTGTACCGCTATGGTGGAGGACACGCTTTCTGCATGATCTCCCAACGACCGATCGCCGAATACTGGCAGTAGCAGATATCGTTCGTCGCTCCATCCATACCGATCGCGTCGTAAAGTGTTTCCGTCGGCTCACCTGAATTAACCCAGCTCGTCCCATTCGCTTTCTGACGCTCGGCGCTGGCTGAGCCACCGGATGTCAGTGCCGCCGTCAGGCGGAATCGTTCCAGTGCCTGCCCACGCGCTCCGAACCGCTGGGCATGCATTTTGATCGAATGTGTTTGCCGATCGCCACTGATCAATCTCATCAGCTTCGCTGCGTCATCGCGACGAAACGCGACGGCGCAGCCTATCGCGATCATGCCAATGTCAAACAACCAGCTCATGTCAATATGATGTTAAGTGGTCCGAAATCCGCCTCGGGCTCGATCTCATACTTGCGGTACTTGAACTCGAACATATCGACTTTATCCTGCGCAAGTTGCTTCCCGAACCCGTCGAGTGGAACTGGCTCCGTCACGGCGTGCTGCTGCTTGTCGCGGATAACCTCCAGACCATCGCCCGCCGCATTCTTTTGCATCGTGCCTTGATCAAGGAATTCCCGATCCCAGGTCTCCCACTTATTGGTCTCGGAATTGTAAGGCTTGAACTCGAACACGTACGTGACCTTCCAGTAACCGAACGAAATACCGCCTTCATCATCGGTGTGATATTGCTTCGTCGCGCTAATGCCCATGCAGCGCGCGACATGCTTTGGAACGCCCAACCATGTGCTCTTGTTGACTGCACTGAAATAAGCTGAGGCGAGGACGGGAGAAAAAGACAACTCATTGCGCGAATACGTGAGCTGCAAGTGAGCCACGTCTCGTTCCACCGGTGGATCGAATCCCTGGCCCGCGGAATTGGTAACGGGGACATCATTCTTGGGTATTCCCGCCGCGGGAACGATTCGCGCCTTAAGCACGCCCACCTGCACCACCACGCTGTCCCAGGAAATTTCTGGTGGCTGCTCAAGCGGGTTGTCGCTAGTCTCCGCCTCGGGGTTCGGCTGCCAGCGGTATTGCACCTTGACAGTCCAGTGGTAGCCTGTTCCACCCAGCGGCGAAACGTCGATGCTCGATGCGTAGCAGGAAAGATCGAGGTCGCTTCCTGCCGCATACCGCGTGAACAGTCGAGGGATTCCCGGAGCCAAGCGGACGATGCGGCTGCCATCATCGAGACTATCCGTCGTGACGACGAACTCGCGCTCGTAACTCTTATCGAGACTGTTGATCTTGCCTGCGGACAGCTCACCGCTCGCACTCCCAGCGCGCCCCCACGTGCGTTCGCGAACCGAAACAATCGCCATGTCACAATGCTACCTCGACCTGCTCTAGCTTAGAGATCGCTCCCTGAATTCCCTTCAACTCATCAAGTTGTTCTGCTGCCAGGCCTGCTACTTTTTCCATTGCATCCACGAGCTTTCGATTCATGAACCCGGTGATTGATTTCGCGGCCGCGACGGAACCGCGCAACGCCGCCTCGGGAACCTTCGCTTCCTTCGCTGTTCCCATTTCCGTCAACGAGATCGGCGCTTCAGGTGGCAGGACTACTGCTCTCTCCTTAGCGCGCTGTTGCGCTTCATCGAGAATTTCCTGGGTTTTCTTGGAGAAGATGAGAGCCAATGGATTCGCGATAATGTCCGAGATGGCTTTCTTTTTCTTGTCGATCTGACCTTGCAGTTCATCCACGAATCCTGTGGAAAAGTCTTCCGCAATCTGCGCACCGCTTACCAGTCCTTTGAGGCCTACCGCTTCGATTGCAGTTGCCAGCCCACCAGCTACTAAACCGCCTTTTGCCCGCAAGAGAGTTACGATGACCAACTGGAAGCGATCTAACTTACTCGCAAGCACCTCTAATCCTTCGCGAATCTTCTTGAACACCCACGCGTAGCCTTGAGCAACGAGCTTGATGCCACTAAGGACAACGCTCCCAACTTGCAGCCAGACAATGCGTATTTTGTCCACGAAATCAAGCACGGTCATAATGATGGACTTCAAGCGGCTGAATGCTCGCGAAACGATGTTGACCGAACCACCACTACTTTCTCCCCAGGCGACAAAACGATCCGCGAGGTAAGCGATGAATGGCGCCAATTGCACGGAGATTTGAGCAAATAGTCCCTTGAACGCTGACTTGACCAAAACGAGAGACTCATGCATCATCGCAATTTTCTCCGCGCTCACCTGATCCACGGAGAGACCCAGCATACTCGCATGCGCGGCCGCTTCATCGAGCGCTGAGGAACCCTGCTTGATAAGCGGCAGTAAAGCGAGGCCGCCGCGACCGAAGAGCTTCTGAGTCACCGCCGCTTTCTCGGCCGACGTGCCGAGATTGGCAATCGCACCGGCGATCTGTTGGAACTGCGAGGTCGGATCGAGTGCCTTCAATTGCTGCGGGTCCAAACCGATCATTCGCAAAATGTCGCCTTGCCCGCCACCGAGCAACGCTTTCCCAATGCTGCCTTGCATGTGCGCCATCACGGCCACGAGCTCCTCGAATCCCACACCAGCCAAGTCCGCCGCGAGTTTCAGCTCAGCCAGCTTGTCGCTGGTCGTGCCGAGCTCAATCGCCTTTTTCGCCATGTTGTGGATTTCCTCGGAGGCGCTCTTGATTCCAGCTACAAGTCCCACGCCGCCCAGGGCCGCGCTTATTCCACCACCGACCGCGGCCGCTTTTCCGGCGAAGGACGCCAGTCTTCTCGCCGCTCTGGCAAGTCCAGACGCGAATTTCGCGGTACTCGCCGTGAGGATGACGTTAAGCCGTCCGACTGTCGCCATGTTTCTTCACCACCTGCCCGGCCATCGCCGCGAACATCCTGAATCGCATCCGCACTGACTCGCTGTCCGGCGCCTCGCGCACCTTGAGGTTCGGGAAAAAGTCATACAGTTGCCACCTCTTATGTTTCCGACCACTCCAAGCCGAGGCGAACAGCGAGCAGAGCATCGCCGCGCGTACGTCTTCTCGCTCCGATCCAAACGGCTCCAGTTGAAAAAACGCCATCCATTCCGATAACTCGTCCGCGCCTAGCCTGCACAGCAACTCGCGCCGCGTCATTCCGAGAGCCAGCGCTAGGCGGAACTGGAAGCGTCGCTCGGGACGCTCTCGGAGTTTTTTAGCAGTTCCTCGACATCCTCCTTGGTCCGCTTGTTCAATCGCTGCCCAACCGCGAAAATGCGGTCCAACGCTGCCGCACTTTTCTTCCCCAGCGCGATCGCGTCGGCGTCATGGAACAACCGATTGCCTCGGAGTCGCAGAGCACCATAGCGCAGAACTTCGCGCGCAGATTTTTCAAACTCGGCTTCGATGAGCCATTGAGGCACGAGGCCTCGAAGGCATCGAGCTCATCGGCCATCACAGCGCGCACCCAGGCCGTCCCGCCCCATTCAGGGATCGCCACTTCCTCGCGCGGCAGATCGTCCGCGCCGAGAATATTGTCGCGAGTCAGCATCGCACCACCACACCTTTCTACGCCGCGAATGTCGGCTTACCCGTTCCCTGGAATTCGTAGGTGACATCATTCGAGCCATCATGCGGCGACGCGATGGACACGCCCGTCATGAAGGCGCTTTGCGTGTATGTCTCGCCCGTTCCGGGCCAATCAATCACGAGGTTCGCCGTCGTTCCAGGCGCGGCGCCGAAGTGCGTGATCGGATCGACGCCCTGAACGTATCGACACTCGACTGAGATCGTTCCAGGGTCGATCATGCCGGGCGCTTGATCCATCCACATGTCCGTCGATGAATTGCTGGATACGTCGACCGCAGCGCGCGAAACACTCGGACCATCGACGCTCACGATCTGCCCCAGCGAGACGGAATTAAAGGTGACCGTTGTACCGAAACCTGTTTGCCCCGCCATCGTTCTGCCCTCTTAAGCTGCTTGGTGGTGTACGTCGTAATTCAACGCTACGTGAAAGAGTGGCTTGCCGCTTGCATCGAATGGAGACTCCGTTTCATCCGACGCGGCGGTCAATAGATTACCCTGCACGTATACGTTTTGACCCGACGGAGTCAGGTTCACGAATGTTAGCATCGCCGCGCGAATCGCCGACTCAACCGCCTTGACCGTGGTATACTTCTCGGCGAACACGTCCACGGTAAATTGTGAAATGGAACCGGCCCCTGTCCCCTGTGCCGAGTTGATGGGACTTTCCAAATTCTTAATGTAGGTGACGTATGGTCTCATATCTGGTTGAGTGACGAAGATCGGTTCCACGCGATTGCCGACCAGCGCAGCGAGTGCGCCATCCGACATCAAGTGTCCTTGCAGCGCGCCCTCGATGCTCACTTACCCTTTGACCTCCGCATTTTCTCCGCTTCCCGCTCGATGCCCTGCTTGACCCTCGCTAGTAATTTCGGGGCATACGCACTCTTGGCCTGTCGCATGCCCATCGCGATGAAATCTCGTGGTTTCATCGCGCCTCGATATCCGCCGGCTTTCGTGTACCGATCCGAGGTCCCCAGGATATTCAGCTGCGCATGCGGCGTCGGATATTTAGGACCAAGCACCGCGATCACGCTCGTCTTATAGGTTCGCACGATCGCGGTGATGTTGCGCCTCAGATCGCCACCTCGAAAGTCCTTGCCGCGATACCGTCTAGGTTGACCCTTGGGCGCGGCCTTGCGAATTGCCTTTTGCACTACGCCACCCGCCGATCGCACGGCGGGGCGAAGAACACGATTGCGTACTTTCTCGGGCAACCGCCTCAACACGCGGCGCACCTCCTCAAGTCCCTCCAGCCTAATCGTGCGTTTCACGATCGCAGTCATCAGTTCATCCGCTCCACGCAAAGCAACTCCAACTCGCGGTTCCGCTCCGCGGAGTTAATGACGCTATCAATCTGAAACACTCTCGTATCCCAACGGATTCTCATTTCACTTTTCACGCCCGGCATGAATCGCATACGCACGCGGTGTGTGACCAACGATTGCACTTGCTGGGCCTGGAATATCTCGCGCCCCGAGAGCGACTCGACGTTGGCCCAAACGAGCGCGAACAACAGCCATGTCTCGACCTTCTCGCCGAACGTGTTTTGTGTCCTTGCCGCCTGCTCGATCCGTACATTGTGCGGGAATAAAAACCGGCCCATCACACGAACTCATACACGCGATTGCTGTCGATCAGGCTGGCGATCACTGGATTCTCGGCTACGATTGTCCCTGTAACGATTCCCTCGCGGTACTCGTAAAGTGACTTCGCCAGAACCATCACAGCCGTCTTAATCGTCCGTGGAGTCGCCGCCACTGCCGCGGCCTCGGTCGATCCAAACCCCGCGACGAAGGCAACCTCCACGGCGTTAACGGTGTTGCGCACATCGGTGGGCCAGTACAAATCCTCGATCGGCTCCACGCGCCCAGGCTCGCTGCGCGTGTCAGCGCGATAGTTGGCGCTCGACCAGGTAGTCAATACATCCGCGTTGTTGTAATACTTCACGCTCGCGATCGATAATAACGGCGAGCGCGCCAGCGCGATCGGCGTCCGACCACTGGGGAAACGATCCGCGTAATACGTGCACGTGGTCGTAACGAAGCAGCGGCGCATCTGATCCTCTAGGTGGACGCGCGCCGCGGTGATCAGGTCCGACAGCAGGGCGTTCTGCGAAGCGTCCGTGATGCCGGCGAACACCGAGAATTGAGCCAGGGTCACCGGCTCGAGGGTCGGCGGAGTGGTGCGGGTGATCGAATAGCGCACAATGTGTTGCCCCCTCGCCGCGGCCTACGATGTGGCCGTCGCCCCGATGCCCTCTACTACCAGCAGGATCGCGTTGATCTTCGCGCCCAGCGCATCGAGCGCCGCCTCGACCTCGGTGTCGCTGAATACAGCATTAAGATCATGCGCGGTGTCGGCGTCCGCGATGTGCGACGCCTGCGTGCCGTCCGCCGTAATGCCCGCACCGGTCTCGACGTTGATCGAGCCTCCAGCAGCGAGCACGATCTCCGACGTGGCTTCGATCGACAGTTGACCACCAGCGAGCAGGATGCCAGAGCCGGCCGGGTAGTAGTACTCGAAACTGCCGTCTCCGAGTAATCTCTTTTCAGGAATCGCCATCGCTGCCCCCTCGATTCTTCGTTACGCAGTGCCTTCGGCCGGCGAAAGATGAACCTCGCCGGTGATGGTGCCCGTCAGGACATTGGTGCGCGGCTGACTCTTCGCACCATATTGCAGCGCAATACACGCTGCCGCCGCCGACGTGCCGCGAGCAAGAACCGCCTTCACGTAGCGCTTTGTCGGGCGATAGACATTGACCCACACGGTCTCGTTCGACGCACTTGTGCCCGTGACCACCGATGTGCCGGCCAGCGGGGAAAAGTCGTCCGGCGAGCCGCTTGAATCGTTCGATTGCTGTATCAGGATCGTATTGCCGTCGGCCGCGGATGCGAACGACGCGATAAACAACACGCCGTCGTAACCGGACATGTCGAGCGCCGTACCCGTGAGCGGCGTCGTGCCAGCCGTAGTAGCGACGACATTACTGGAAATGTCCACAGACTCGTGAAGCAGAGAAGCCATTGCTATTGCCCCTTCTTTTCGTCCACGCGCCGCGCATGACCGGCGCGGATCAATCGTTCACCCTCCGCCTGCTCGACATCGACGATCTCTTTCGCCGCCTGCGAGTAGGTGTGACCACTCTTGCCCTGACACACACGCGACGCCGTGAGTTGCACTTTCATGTGACACGCACTCCCTGTTTACACTTGAGTCATTTTCTTCATGGTCGCGGCCGGAAGAATCTGGTTGCCGTCCAGACGCATGAACGCCACGAAGCCCTCTTGATCGGTATCGGCGTAGCGCTCGACGAGCCGGCGCAGACGAATCTGACGCACCTGGCGAATCTTGTAGTTGCCGAAGTCGCCGTAAAGCAGCGTGATGTTCGTCGTCGCGAGTGCGGACGCCATGTCGTTGTTCGTGAAGAACGGCGAGCCCAGCAACCGATCCGGCACGGACGTTAGCAGCGATGGTTCCCAGTACTTACGCCATTCGTTGTCCTGCAGCTTCCGCAGTGCCTTGACGATCAAGTCATGCGACATCCACGCCACACCCGGACGACTTCGATATGCCACATCCAAAGCATGTTGCAGATCGTACAACTCGTCGACAATGATTGCCCCCGAGGCGCCAGTCGTAACCCCCGCCGTCGCGGTGGTCACCACGCCCGTCGGCTGCGCGGCGCCCGTGCCCGTGGTGCAGCGCGTGTTGATGATCCGCCCCAGCCGCTCGCCGAGTAGTTCACCCAGAAGGGAGGGGATGTCAAAGTTGGCATCCTCGGTCAATTCCACCGGCACCAGCACCAGCTTCGAGGAGAACTTGTAGGCGCTGAAAACCGTTTGCCCGAAACTCGGGTCGACCGATGATCCGATCGAGGCGCTCTCGCCGACAATTTCCCCGGTGTTGCTCGTATCGTTCACATGCGGCCAGGGCAGCGGATTGCCGCTGTCGGTCCGCATGATGCTCGCCGCCTGAAGCATCGGCCCGAAGTAGAGCATCTGCTGTTCGAGCATATTCACAAATCCCTCGGGAATCGTGAACGCGCCCGCCGCACCGACGAGCGCCGACAGGGCTCGCTGCTCCGCGCGCTGCTCCGACGTCAAGCACCAGGCCGGCGTGTTCATGTAGCGCCGCTCTGGCAGACGGATGATGAAATCGCGCTGCGATGGGCGAATGCGTGCTACACGCAGTGCGCTCCTCTGACGCGCTGTGATTTCCAGTCCGCTCTGCGCGGCAACCCAACCGTGCAGCGCCAAGCCGCCGACCTGACTGCGACGCACTCCCTCGGCGACGAGTGGATCGCGGTCGCCGATCGAGGACTTCTTGTGCCGCCGGTCATCCTGCCCAGGGTGACGTTGGCTTTGCCGCTCGCCACCCTCTGGCAGGCTGTCCGCGTTCAAGCGCTCGAGCTGCTCGGCGCGCTTGATGCGTGGCTCGTACGAGTCGTAATCCGCGTTGATCTTGTCCCATTGCTTGGACTCTTCCGCGGTGAAATCACGCTTCTCGTCGTTGACCTTCTTGGCCAGCGCCTTGATGTCCTGCCCCAGCTTAAAACGCTCTTCGCGCAGCCGCTTGGACGCCAACGGATCGGCGATCGTCGCCATGATGTTCTGCCCCTCTGTATACGGACCACGACCGGCCAGCCTGCCTGGTAACTGGCCGAGTCGCGGCCCTGCCCCGCATTTACAGCCAACAAAAAACGGCTCACCCGAGCCGTGAGGCTCAGACCAGCCGTCAAATAGTCAACGTCTGATTACGCGACGAGTGGAATTAGTCCCAGTCGTCTAACCCTGATATTAGTGATTCCCCGTCGCATGTCAAGTCGAGTTTTCGAGCACTTCCAGCGCCCGGGCATGGTACGCCGCCAGCCGGCCGGACAAGCCAGCGCGCTTCCAGCGCTCCCACGACTCCTGTGCCTCGGCCGAGCGCACACCTGCGCTCGTGGCCTCGTAAGCCGGGAAGGTCACGGGCCCCACGTCGAACAACTGCACTCCACGGATCTCGCGGATGTCGATTTTATTCTCCGTGCGGAACGTTTCGTCCGTCACCAAAAACGCAAACGACGAGCCGCGGATGTCCCCCCGGCTCACGCTCTGCCGCAGATCGTTGGCCAGCGTGGTCGCGGGCAGGTCAATCTCATACCGGAGGCCCCGCGCGTCGGTCGATAGCTTCATAGTCCCGGCCGTGTTGCGACCCAAGACCATGCTCGGCACGTGGTTGAACAATCCCATCACGTCGTCCTCGCGGACGGCGCGATCGAACGCGCCCGGCATGATGCGCTCGACCAACCACCCAGGCACGAGGTCGAACTGCGTGCCCGGCGTGCCGTCCCAATACACGCCCGCGTAGCCTGTCAGCTTGCCGGTCCCGTCGCCGCGCGCCTCAAACTTCACGCCGCTGGGTGGCCCATATCGTCGTTCTAGTTTCATGCTTCTCCCCCTGTTGCAAAATTTCCATGCTCCAAAATTAGTAGTCCGCCTCTGGTCCAGCCACACCGCCGCCAGCCGGCAACGAGGAAACAAAATCCGGGATTCGTGCTCCGGATGTTTTGCGGATCGACGTAGGTGTAATGCCTCTCACCAGGCCAGACGCAATCAGCAATTTGATCCGCCTGTCGAACGAGTTCGCTGCTTTGGTGCGCGGACTCATTGCGAAACACGGCACAATTGATTCCTGTCTGACCACTAGCGTCGATGAACTTGCGCCAGACCCACATCGCATCGCCCTCGGCGGTGCGGAGGACGATCTTTTCTCCCGGGCCGGCGAACAACCGGACGGATCGACCATCTCTGTACCGACGTCGTGAATAATGTCGCTGGTAAAGCCGCAGCAAGCTTCGGTCGCCATCCTTAGTCACCCACCAGATTACCGTTGACATCCAGGCCTCCACCATCAAATACAGCACGCGCCGCCTGGGGGGCGAAGTCCATCGCCCGTTTCTCGATGGTCGCCTGCAATTGGTCGGCCTTGCACTCGCCTGCGCGCTCCAGTAGCCACTCGCGCCAATGCAGTATGATGCGCTCCGCCATCCGCTTGCGCATGTCCAGGGGCGAATTACACCCGCGCATCTCCGCGTATCGCTCGGCCGCCTCGCCAATGATCTCATTGACCGGCAGCAGATCGCCACGCAGCCCACCATCCAACCACGCCAGAAACTCCCTGGGCTTGCCCGCCGCGCGCTTCGCCTGGTGCGCGATCCGCCGGCTGGCCCGCTCGAGCGCATCGAGCAGCACGCGGCCCATCGCCACCCGCGCCTTCGTTCGCTCGGCATCATCGTCGTAATCTTCCTCTTCGTCGTCCTCATCGTCCGGCTGCGCTTTGTTGGGCTGCTCCTTGAGCTGCGGCATGGGCACGGCACCGCCCACGATCGCCGCGGCGCCCTTCAACTCGTCGCCGCCTTCGATGGGCGGCAAGTTCTCGCGCCGACGAATTTCATTCTGCGTCATGAAGGGTGACCCTGCCAGCGCTGTCTGGTAGGCCGAGAAACGCGACGTGAGGTCGGCGCGCACCAGCGCCGCGCGCACATACTCGACGATGATTTCCTCGCTGTCGCGCTCCTGCTCTGTCAGCAATTTTTCGTGCGCCTCGTCCTCGATCGCTACGTACCACGGGTCAAGCGACTGATCGAGATACGCTTGATCCTCATGCTCAAGGCTATTGTAGCTCGTGGGGGCCGTGTGCCCGAGCTTATGCTGCGGCATACCCAGCCAGTTCGCCGCGGCGGTGATGCTCGCCTCCTCGCTCTCGTTGAGTTGCGCGTCGCGGGCCTTGCTGCCGGTTGACGATACCTTTGCCCCTTGCTCCAGAATCGCCGGGCGGTGTGACCGCTCAATCCCTTGATGCGACGCCTTCCACGAGCGCGACATGCGCTGCAGTGCGTCGTCGTTGAGCTTGCCAGGGAACTCGATCACCACGCCGCTCTCGGCGTTGTTGCCAAAAAACGCCGCGCCGTAGCGCTCCATCGCCAGGCCGCGAGCCAGGAACTGCTTGGCGTACCGCACCAGCGGCAGGCCGGACATGCCATCGCGCGTTTGCCCCAACACGTGAAACACATCCGCCGCGCCGTAGGTCTCCGTGCGGCCATCGGCGAAGTGGTAGCGGTAGCGGCGCAGGCCGCCATAGGTCTCGATATCGGTCCGCTGCGACTCCATCAGGATCAACCGCAGCGGCCGGCCGGCCCCGTCGCGTTGAATGTACGCCAGGCCATTGCCCAGAATCGCGTGCAGCATGAACGCACGCCAAAAAACATAGCGCGGCATCACGCCCGGATTCGGCCGGCGCAGCACGCGCCAGGCGGGATGCTCGCGCGCCTCTTCCTTCGCGCCGTCCGTGACGCGATAAACCTTGATCGGCACCTTGGCCACGTCGGCCGAGAGCATCCATACACCACGCCAGAAGGGCGCGTACTGCATCGCGGTCCGCGTGCCGACGTGGATGCCAGCCAGCGTACTACCGCCTCCACCCATCGCCTCGTCCCACGCGTCCTCCATGTCGAGCCAGGCCTGCGGATCGGCCAGCGATAGGCTGGGGTTCTCCAGCGAACGGCGCGGGAAGAGCGAGACGAGTGCATCGGCAATCATATACCTAGTCCGAATAATATCCAGCGAACTGTCCGCGGTGCTCGCGCACCTGATAGACGGCCAACCGGCTGCCGCGAAAGTGTTTCCAGATCGCCGTGCGATGCCGACGCAGGCCCCGCGCTAAGTCCTTCGGCAAGTAGTCGGGCCCTGGCCGGCAACAAAGCGCGCCGTCCTTATACGCGCGAAAAACTACGCCCTGCTCCGACGCCAGATCCATCAGCGCCTTCAGTGGCCGCGGCCACGGTGCGATCGAGACCGCGATCGCGCTCTCGCCGCGATTCGGCACGGCCGCGCCGTCGCATGGCCCGCCGAATAATTCAACGCTGTCCAGCATTGCATCGCTCCTCCGCATTGAGATGTCTCATCGTCGTCTCAACCAGCCGATTGACTCGCTGATACAATCTGCTGAGTCGCGCGCATCGCTCTCTGGCCTCTGGCGAGAGTACAACACACACTTTCGGCTTGCACACGGGGCACACATAGTATCGCTGCACTAGCGCCATTTCGTTGCCGCACTTGTAACACTTCATGGCCGCCTCGCTTTCGCCGCCAACGCGCAACCACCCACGAGCGCCGCGGCACCGGCCACGAGCCAGCCGAGCTGCATGCTCACGCCGAACGCGGCCCCGCAAATCCCGGCCAGGCCAGCGAGGATCAGCGAATCGGCCAGCATCTCACGCCAGTGGCTCAATTGCTATACCTCGTCACTATACATCAACTCCGGCAATTGACCAAAGTCGCAACAGTTATACAAGGGGTGGATTCCCGGACCGCTCCGCAACATCGGCCGCCATGCGCCTCGCTGGTCGCCCAGTACGTGGTACGCCACTCGCCCCAGCGTGGCACAAAACGTAATGAGTACGTCACACTGGTCACCGTCTCGATGCACAGCGGAAATATCCACAACGTAAATTGCTTCCGCCGGATAACCGCGCCACGGTGCCGCGTTGTAGCAATGCGTCATATCGCGGATCAAGTCCATCACGCGCGGCGCTGCAATCACGCCTGCCCCAGAAAACTCGTACAATCTGCAATCGCCGCCGATGCCGCGCATGAATGTTCGTTGTCGCTCCATTATGGGCCTCCTCGTTAGTCACAGTGTCAAAATCCCCCGTGACTCATACACGCACTCCCCGCTCTCTTCTCCGCACCAGCCCCGCAAGGCCATGATGCCCGCCACGATGCCGTCAATTTTCTGATGTGATTTCGGCTTCACCGGCCGCTTGTTCTGGTTCACGTCCACCTTCACCTCGACGTTCCCAGCCTGCCAAGTGAGCACCGGATTGCGACTATGCAAGAGCATGCCGGCCACGATCCGCCGCTCGTACTCGGCAGTCGGCATCGCGAAGAGTGTGATCGTCTGTGCGAACTCGATCGCCGGCACGCCGGTATCCTCCTCCATCTGCTTGACCAGATCGGCCGCGTAGATCGGGTCGTAGTACATCCCCAGGATGTTGAACCGCTCGGCCAGCTCGCGGAACCGCTGGCGGATGAACTCGTAGTCGAGCACGCGGCCGGGGGTCAGCTCGATGTGGCCGTCGACGGCCCACTCGTGGTAGGGCACCACGCCGCGCATCTTGTCGGCGGCCTCGCTCGGCAGCCAGAAGTGGACCAGTTGCCGGCACGCGCCACGCTCGTCCGGCTCGAACACCAAGGCCAGCGCCGTGGTGTCCGTGATCCGCGACAGGTCGAGCCCCGCCCAGCAGCGCCGGCCCTCGAGGTCCGCCGCCGCATAAGTCGCGCCGCACGACCCCCAGGCGTCCGGTGACAGCCACGGGTTGCTGCCAGTCAGCCAGATGTTGAGGCCATAGCGCTTCAGCGCCGCTAGCGCCGACGGCTTGTCCTTCGCTTCCTGTATGTCGCCCTGCACGCTCTCCCACGTGAACACCGTGCCCATTGCCGGGTTGGCCTTCTCCCACGTCCCGCGATCCGTCCAATCATCGTCGGGGTCGGCCGCGTAGATCAAGCCGAAGTATTCGGGATTGTACGCCGATCCCTCGATGATCCGCCGCGCGTAGTCGTGCTCCTGCTTGCACACACTCATGGGATTATCGCCCGCCGTGGTGATGGTCAGCGACAGCGGCTGCCGGCGCGCGCGCCCCGCATAGCGCAAGCTGTTCCACAACTCCTCGCCGCGCCAAGCGTGTACCTCGTCCTTGAGCACGAAGTGGGCGTTCTTGCCCTCGGCGCTGGCCGCCTCGTTCGAGAGCGTACGGTAGTATGACTTGGCCGCGGGATAGTAGATGTTGTGCGCGGTCTTTTGAATCTTCAGCAGGCGCGACAACTCGGCGCTGGCCTCGATCATGTTCTGAGCCTCGCGATGCGACAGGCTCGCTTGCTCGCGGTCCACCGCCACGCTGTATACTTCCGCCCCCGGCTCCTTGTCGCCCACCAGCATGTAGAGGGCCAGCGCCGTTCCCGTGGTCGTCTTGGTGTTCTTCTTGGGACACTCGACGTACGCGATGCGGAATCGACGCCGCGGATTGTCGCGCCCCGGCTTACGCCAGCCAAAAAGCGGATAGATCAACTCCTCACGCTGCCAGTCCATCAGCTCCAATGGCTTGCCGGCCCATTGCCCCTTGCTGTGTTTCAGCCAGCGGCGAAAGAACTCGACCACCCGCACGGCCGCGTCGGGGTCGAACCAATACCCCTCGCTGGCCGCGCGCTCATCGGCCGCATTGCGGATCGCTGCTTTGGTTATCGGGTCAATCATCCAGCCAACCACGCCTCTATGCTGTCCGGTCTGTCCTGCGGCGCGACGTTCATGCTCGCACGGTCCGCCGGCGTCAATCCGAAACACGCCCGCAGCCTGCTCAACTGCGATGTATACTCGCACAGCGCCCGCGCCTGCGGCCAGCGCTGCGCGCTTTTTTCGCCGGCCTGGACTTCGCCGTATCTGCGGACCCAGTCGTAGCAGCGCTGGTAGCAGGCCCAGAGCGAGCAGTAGTTGGCCAGCGCATCGCCATCCGCGAGTGTGAGAACCCCCATCGACTCCAGGAGCGGCACGATCTTGCGCCACTCCTGAAGCGCCAGCTCGTCAAGCCAATCTGGCGGATCGGGGCGCCCCTTGGGTGGCAGCGGTTCACCGTCGCGGGTCTTGGCCAGCCACGAGCCCCTCATCTTGAGGATCTCGGTCGGCGTGCGCTTCGGTCCTTTTTTGCCCATCAGGCCACTCCCGCACGATCTGCCCGTCGAGCTCGATGCCGAGCTCGGTCCGATATCCCGCACCCTGCTTGTGGAAGAATGCCGCGCCCGCCTGGCGACAGCACTGCCACATATCGCGCGCCCACTGCTTGTCCTCTGGCCGCCAACCCGGTCCACTCTCGCCGCCGTAGATCACCCAGTGGATTCCCTCGAGCGAGAATCCCGGCGCCGTCGCCAACGGCCCCAGGGCCGGCTCGTAACTGATGAATCGCACGACGGCGGGCACTGTCCGCAAGTGATCGATGCGGTCGATGACCCTGGCGTCCTCGACGCTCGTGCCGAGCCAGACGTGCGACCAACCGTCGCCCCAATCGCTCGGCAGGCACTGAGCAATCCGCTCTGGCCGCTTGGTGAGCAGTTGCCAGTCGAGCGCGCGGCAGGCGCGAATCAATTCCCACAACCGCGGGCACGTCTCGTCCGCGGTCGGATGATCCTCGAAGATATCGCACAGCGACGCGCAGAACACGCGCGCCCGCACGCCTTCGCGCTCCGCCTCGCGGTTCCAACGACGCGGCTTTTGCCAGTTCGCGGCGCTGGTGACCTGTCGCCGACCGTTGACTCCCCACAAGCTCAACCCCATGCGATTGCGGGTCAGCGTCTCGGCGTAGCAATGCTTGCAGCCGTCCGAGACCTTCGCGCAACCCATCCACGGGTTGAACGTATGATCGGTCCAGGCAATCAAGGTCTTTTCCACGCCGTGATTGTACCGGCATCGCACCGCTCTTTGCGAGCCCCAGTTCCTTCAATAGTGGCATGGCTCCGACTCCACAATTCTCGATAGTCATGATGGACACAATCGTACACCTACGTAGCGCGCGTTCGCGCTGGGCGAGGACTCGGCGATCGCCTCATAGCGATATCCGTACCGATGGGCTTCCGCCAACAAGTATGTCACTCCGAGCTGATTGAGCGTGTTCGTGTGAAGCCCCATCGGCACCCGCCGCCTGAGCTGATCCAAACCCAGTGCGCAACTCATTTCCGCCGCCATGTTGCCGCCACAAACGCGGGTCAGCCCAACGGTCAAAAAAACCGTCAACGACCTCTTCGCACCACGCACCAGCAGCGCCATCCAATGCCCCCAAGGTGAGCCGTACGAGTCGATGTCAACCACATCAAAGCGAGCCCAATTGCCCGTGCGCAAGAAACGGCGACTGTCCATGCGCAAGCGGCCACCCGTTCCAGCCTTGATATCGAATCCCAATCGCTGGGCAATCTCGAATTCTCTACCAAGGACGTGCCAGATAAGGCCATCACCCTCGCAGCAATCCAGCACCGAGAGATGGCCTGAGTGATAGCGTTGCAGGAAATACCGCCGCAACATCAATTTCGACTCGAGGGACGAGTTGTCCGTTTTAGCGATCATCCATCACTCACCGTCATTGACGTAATTACGCCTTCGACCGCCGCAATCTGATCGATCAACGCCCGGATTTCACCAGCCCGCTCAAGAGGAATTCCAATCAGCCACCAACCGAGGCGCGGCACCGGTGGCAAGTCAATCATCTTGATCTTTGGTAAGTCTGGCACCGTGCCGATTCGCTGCTGCAGCTCGTTGAAGGCGCGTTGATTGGTCTCGGCCATCGCCGCCAGCGGGTCATGAGTCGCCAGAATCGTCCGCGCCTCCTGCTCCGTCACGTCCAGCACGAGCACCGGCCACTCGCTGTCCGGCTCCATCTCCGCACGCAGGTGGCCGTCGATCAGTTGCAATCCCTGCTCCGTCTCGCGGACCAAGAGCGCATCGGCGATGCCTACCTCGGCCAGTACGCTGGACAGCGCCTCGCGCTGCCGGACGGGATGCGTGCGCCAATTCTCCGGGTGAGGCAGCAGGTCGCTGGCCTTCACCCGCCGCAAATCCTTGACCCTATCTCGCAGCGCTGTAAGGGGTTGCGCGCTCATTCAACGTAACCCTTGAAAAAACGTGTAAGCT
>Ga0187892_10002153_pt1 | contig 41158 bp, 38 predicted proteins | sample MA1701073metaG_FD_139345 | JGI IMG/M metagenome (GOLD analysis project Ga0187892, IMG submission 139345) | Bio-ooze microbial communities from a basaltic lava cave in the Kipuka Kanohina Cave System on the Island of Hawaii, USA - MA170107-3 metaG ... | reverse complement strand
GCAGCGCGACGGCGTCGCCGCGCACGCCGATCGGTGACGCCTTCGACGCGCTCTACCGCGCTCCCGCGGGCCTCGCCGATCCGGGCACGGGCGCGGGCAACATCGGCCGGCTCTCGGGCGGCGTGCTCACGCGCGCGAACTACGGCGCGCAGGCCGTGACCTGCGCGTTCGTGCGCTTCCTCCACCCCGACCTGTACGCGAGCGCCTCGCGCGCGGGAGCTCGCGCTTGAGCCTGACGCGCGACGACCCGCGCTTCGAGCGCCCGATCGAGGACGTCGAGCAGCTGGTCGCGTTCTTCCGCGAGGGCGAGACGCCGCGCGCGGAGTGGAAGGTCGGCACCGAGCACGAGAAGCTCGGCCTGTACGCGCACACGCTGAAGCCCGTGCCGTACGAGGGCGAGCGCGGCATCCACGCGCTGCTCTCGGCCATCGCGCGCGAGCACGGCTGGAAGCCGCTGCTCGACGCCGGGAAGCTGGTCGGGCTCGAGCGCGACGGCCGCACGATCACGCTCGAGCCCGGCGGCCAGCTCGAGCTGTCCGGCGCGCCGCTCGACTCGCTGCACGACACGCTGAGCGAATTCCGCGAGCACATCGCGCTGGTGAACCGCGCCTCGGCTCCGCTCGGCATCGTCTGGCTCGGCCTGGGCCTGCACCCGCTCGCGTCGGTCGACGAGCTGCCGCGCATGCCGCGCGAGCGCCACGCGATCATGCGCGAGTATCTCGGCCAGCGCGACACGCTCGGCCTGCACATGATGCACGCGACCGCCGGCGTGCAGGCGAACTTCGACTTCTCCTCGGAGGCCGACGCGGCGCGCAAGCTGCGGCTCGCGCTCGCGGCGTCGCCGATCTCGTCGGCCCTGTTCGCGAACTCGGCGATCGCGCAGGGCCGCCCGAACGGCTTCGAGTCCTACCGCGCCTGGATCTGGCGCCACACCGACAACGACCGCTGGAGCCTGCTCCCGTTCGCGTTCGAGGAGGACTTCGGCGCGGGCACCGCCTACCGGGCCTACACGGAGTGGGCGCTCGACGTGCCGATGTTCCTGATCGTGCGCGACGGCCACAGCCTGCCCGCGCGGGGCCAGACCTTTCGCGACTTCGTCGCGCGCGGCCACGGCGACTTCCGCGCCACGCTCGCGGACTGGAACGTGCACCTGACCACGCTCTTCCCCGAGGTGCGGCTGAAGCGCGTGGTCGAGACGCGCGGCACCGACGCGGTGCCCGGCGACCAGGTCGTCGCGCTGCCCGCCTTCTGGAAGGGCCTGCTGTACGACGACCAGGCGCTCGAAGCAGCGCTCGAGCGCGTGCGCGGCTGGAGCCACGCGCAGGTTTTCGCGCTGCACGGCGAGGTCGCGCGCGCCGGCTTCGCCGCCCACGCGCCGGACGCCCCCGTCCTCTCGGTCGCGCGCGAGCTGGTCGCGCTGGCGCGCGCGGGCCTGCGGCGGCAGGCCGTTCGCAACGCCGCGGAACAGGACGAGTCCGTCCTCCTCGCGCCGCTCGAGGCGATCGTGGAGCGCGGCACCAGCCCGGGGCGCGATCTGCTCACGCGCTGGAACGGCGCGTGGAACGAAGAGATTTCGCGCCTGGTCGAATACGCGAAATACTGACCCGGTCCGAGCTTGCCGACGCCAAGTTGCGGGGGTCGATCCTGTTGACCGCCGCATTCGGCGTCCGATAGGCTACGCCCGGCTTCGAGCCCGGACAGCCGTCCGGCGTCGAGCCATCCACTTCGGAGGCAATCCCATGATTCGCTCGTTGCGCACGGTGTTCTCGCTCGCGATCGCCCTGACCCTCGCCTTCGCCGTCACGGCGTCGGCGCAGAGCCAGGCGGAGTTCAAGCGCGAGCTCAAGGCCGGCAAGGACCTGTACAAGGAGCCCGGCATGATGGACGTCACCGTGAAGTCGATGCGCGGCATGATGATGCTCACGGGCAACGTCGCCACCGACGCCGAGAGCAAGAAGGCCGAGGAGATCATCAAGGGCATGCGCGGGGTGAAGGAAGTCCGCAACCGCATCCGCGTCGGCAACATGGAAGACTGCAGCGCGGCCAACGACCAGACTGTCATGGCCAAGATCGACAAGGAAATCGAGAACGACGAGGAGCTCACCCAGGCCCGCCGCAAGATCGACATCCAGATCAAGGATCGGAACGTCACGATCAAGGGCGAGCTCAAGGACTACTCGCAGGCCGGGTCGCTGATCAACTCGGTCAAGCGCGTGCCCTGCCTGGCGTCGCTCAACTACGACGAGCTCGAGTACTGATCGCGCGGGAGCCACGGCTCCCAAACATGATTTGACCCCCGCGAGGGCGGCTCTAGCGTTGCCTGCGCTGTGAGCGAAGCCCAGACGACCACGATCGAGATCGGCGGCGAGCGGGTCGAAGTGCCCGTCCACGTTCCGGTACTGCCCGTCCGGAACACGGTGGTATTCCCGGGCGTGACCCTGCCGCTCTCGGTCGGCCGGCCTGCGTCCCTGGCCGCGGTGCAGCAGGCCGCGCGCAGCGGCGGGTTCCTGGCGGTCGTGACCCAGCGCGCGCCCGACACCGAGCAGCCCCGGATCGAGGACCTCTACCCCGTCGGCACGCTGGCCAAGATCGTCCACCTGGCCGACACCGGCTCGGGCCTCTCGGTGGTGGCGGTCGGCCTGGCGCGCGTCCGCGTGCGCAACCTGACCGAGTCCGGGCAGTTCCAGGAGGCGGACACCGAGATCCTCCCCGACCTGCTCGACCGCACGCCCGAAGCCGAGGCCGCGCGCCGGACCGTGCAGCGCCTGGCCAAGGAGCTGGTGGGCCTGCGCGACGACATCCCCGACGAGGCCGCGCAGATCCTGGATCGCTTCGACGACCCCGCGCGGCTGGCCGACGTGATCGCCTTCAACGGCACGATGCCGCTCACCGAGAAGATCGAGCTGCTCTCGCAGCAGGACGTGCTCGCGCGGCTGCGCGCGCTGATGCGCTACCTGATGCGCGAGATCCGCATCGCGCAGGTCTCGAAGAACTTCGCCGAGCGCGCCGCGGGCGAGATCGGCGAGGGCGAGCGCAAGAAGCTGCTGCGCGAGCAGCTGCGCAAGATCCGCACCGAGCTCGGCGAGAGCGACGAGCAGGCCGCCGAGGGCGACGAGCTGCGCGCGCGGCTCGAGTCCGCGGATCTCCCCGACGAGGTGCGCGAGGTCGCCGAGCGCGAAGTCAACCGCCTGGCCGGCATGCCGTCGCACTCGCCGGAGCGCTCGGTCGCGCGCAGCTACGTCGAGTGGATCCTCGACCTGCCCTGGAACACCGAGACCGAGGACAACCTCGACCTCGAGAACGCCCGGCGCATCCTCGACGAGGACCACTACGACCTCGAGAAGGTGAAGGAGCGCGTGCTCGAGTACCTCGCCGTGCGCCACCTGATCTCGGATCCCAAGGGTCCGATCCTGTGCTTCGTCGGCCCGCCCGGCGTCGGCAAGACCTCGCTCGGCAAGTCGATCGCGCGCGCGATGGGCCGCAAGTTCGTGCGCTGCTCGCTGGGCGGCGTGCGCGACGAGGCCGAGATCCGCGGCCACCGCCGCACCTACGTCGGCGCGCTGCCCGGCCGCGTGCTGCAGAACCTGCGCAGCGCGGGCACGCGCAACCCGGTGTTCATCCTCGACGAGATCGACAAGGTCGGCATGGACTACCGCGGCGATCCCTCGTCCGCGCTGCTCGAGGTGCTCGACCCCGAGCAGAACTCGACCTTCTCGGACCACTACCTCGAGCTGCCGTTCGATCTCTCGCGCGTGCTGTTCGTCGCGACCGCGAACCGCATCGACACGATTCCCGCGCCGCTGCTCGACCGCATGGAGATCATCGAGCTGCCCGGCTACACCGCGCGCGAGAAGCTGCGCATCGCTCGCGATCACCTGCTGCCGCGCCAGCTCGCCGAGCACGGTCTCGAGCCCGGCTCGATCGCGCTCTCCGACGAGGTGCTGCTCGGGCTGGTCGAGGGCTACACGCGCGAGGCGGGCGTGCGCAGCCTGGAGCGCCAGGTCGCGTCGCTGGTGCGCAAGTGCGCGCTCTCGATCGCCGAAGGCAAGGGCGCGCCGGCGATCGCGCCCGCCGATCTCACGAAGCTGCTCGGGCCCGCGCCGTTCAGCCAGGAGAAGGCCGAGCGCAGCGATCGCCCGGGCGTCGCCACCGGCATGGTCTGGACGCCGGTCGGCGGCGACATCGTGTTCGTCGAGGCCGCGCGCATGGAGGGCAAGCCCGAGCTGAACCTGACCGGCCAGATGGGCGACGTGATGCGCGAGTCGGCGGAGGCCGCGCTCTCGTACGTGCGCAGCAACGCGAACGCGCTGAAGATCCCCGCAGACGTGTTCGAGAACACCAAGATCCACGTGCACGTGCCCGCGGGCGGGACGCCCAAGGACGGGCCGTCCGCGGGCATCACCATGATCGTCGCGCTCGCGAGCCTGCTGTCGGGCAAGCCCGTGCGCGGCGACCTGTCGATGACCGGCGAGATCACCCTGCGCGGGCAGGTTCTGCCCGTCGGTGGTATCAAGGGCAAGGTGCTCGCCGCCCACCGCGCGGGCATCAAGGAGCTGATCCTGCCCACCCGCAACGCCAAGGATCTCGAAGAGGTGCCGCCGGAGGTCCTGTCCGCGTTCAAGATCCACCTCGTCGATCAGTCGATGGACGCGGTGCGCGAAGCGATCCCCGGCATTGGCTGATGAGCGCGCGCTCGTTCCGGACGAGCGGACCGGCATCGAGCTGATCCGGCTCGCGCGCAGCGATCGCAACGCCGCGCGCGCGGCGCTGGCCGGTCTGTCTGCGGAGGAGCAGGCGCGCGCCTGTCAGGACCTGCGGCTCGAGCTGCGCGATGAGTTCCTGATGCTCGTCGAGCACCCCGAAGACGTCGTGCCGCTCCTGCCCGAGGCCGAACTCGTGCAGACCGTGCGCGCGACCGGAATGTCCGAGGCGGCCTGGCTGCTCGAGCTCGCCACGCCCGAGCAGCGCGTAGCCGCGATCGATCTCGACTGCTGGTCGGGCGCCGAGCTGCAGGTGCCGCGCGTGCAGGAGTGGCTCGACGCGCTGATCGAAGCCGGCCGCCCGACGCTGGTGAAGGCGCTCGACGAGATCGACCTCGAGGTGCTCTTGCTCGCGCTGCACGAAGAGACCGAGGTCGCCGTGGTGGCCAAGGAGCAGACGCCGCCGCCCGGCTTCTTCACGCCCGACGGCGTGGCCTACTTCGGCACCGCGCCCGACACCTCGCCGCACCGCGTGCACGAGATCACCCACGCGTTGTTCGCCGAGGATCAGCCGCTCTACTGGCGGCTGGTGTACGGCCTTCTGTTCGAGAGCCCGGCCGAGTGCCAGGAGTACGCGCTGCGCTGGCGCGTGAACCGCCTGCAGGATCTCGGCTTCCCCGACCTGGAGCAGGCGATGCGCGTGTACCGGCCGCTCGCGGTCGAGCGCGTCTCGGACTGGGTACCGCCCGCGTCCGACGGCGCGCTGGTCGAGAGCATCGCGCTGCCCCGCCAGCTGCGCGGCACGCTGCTCGGCGAAGCGCTCTCGAAGCTCGACCCCGCGCGCGCGGCCGACCTGCTCGGCTACGTGCTCGGCGTCGCGAACTCGCTCGCCATCGCCGACGGCCTGCCGCTCTCCGAGCGCGACTCCGTGCCGCGCGCGCTCGAGAAAGCCGTGCGCGGGATCGATACGGGACTGCGGGAGCTCGCGCGCGCGCGCGGCCAGGCGCCGGAACAGGTGCTCGACCGCAGCGCGCCGCTCGATCTGTTCCGGGTCGGCGTCACCGCCGATCCATCGCTCCGCCAGGAGACGAAATGAGCGCGAATCCAACTCCGTCGTCCGAGCACGCCCCGAGCGAGACCTGGCAGGCGGTCCTCGCGCTCGCGTTCGGTGCGGCGACCTCGGCGGTGATCGTCTCGCTCGGCGACCTCGGCGCCCGCTCGCTCGATCTCCTGATGCTCGGCGCCAGCGTCGGCGCGCTCGTCACCTCCGGCCTGTGGCTCTGGATGCTCGCGCTGCGCCGCAGCCTGGGCTGGGGGGTCGGGTTCGGCGTCGCGCTCCTGATCCCCTACGTGAACTTCGTAGTCGGCAGCATCTACGCGCGCCGCTACTGGAGCGAGGGCGCGCGCGCGCCGGCGCTGCTCGCGCTGTTCGCGTTCGCGCTCCAGACCGTGGCGACGCTGCGGCTCTTCCTGCCCGCCGCTAGTCCGCCGATCTGAACGTGCGTCCGAGCACCGCGAACAGGTTGCCCAGGATCCGGTAGGTCAGACCCCAGACGGTGTAGCTCTCGAAGCGAATGGCCGGGAACGTGCCGCTGAACTCCGGGCGCTCGAAGCGGTAGTCGTAGCTCGAGTCCGGATGCAGGATCCACGGCACGGGGATCCAGACCGTCGATTGCACCTCGGCGTTCGGCACCAGCCTCGGCCGCTCGCGCACCTCGTAGGTGAAGGGCGAGACGACCAGCGGCGGCACGCGCGGATTGCGGCTGCCGGAGAAGTCGTCGAGCCGCCCGAACGGCGCGCCGAGCTCCACGCCCACCTCCTCGAACGCCTCGCGCGCGGCGGTGGCCGCGACGTCCGCGTCGACCGGGTCGCGCCGCCCGCCCGGAAAAGCCATCTGCCCCGACCAGGGATCCCCGTCCTTCTTGGCGCGCTCGATGAACAAGAGCTCGGGCGCGCCGCCCGGCGGCTGGTGGAAGACCAGCGCGACCGCGGCCAGCAGCGGCCGATCGCCGTCGGCGGGCGGGGACGCGAGCGCGGGACGGTGCGACTCGATCCGCGCCCGGATCTGCGCGAGATCGAGTGGCTCGTCGAGCGGCGTCATCGAGGGGATCGTACCGGCGCGCGGGCTATCCTGCCGCGCGGTGTCCTGGATCCTGGTCACGAACGACGACGGCGTCGACTCCCCCGCCCTCCTGCCGCTGGCCCGCGAGCTCGCCAAGCTCGCGCCCGTGCGCGTGGTCGCACCCACCAGCGAGCGCAGCTGGATCGGCAAGGCGATCTCGCGCTGGGAGGACTTGCGCGTTTCGCGCTCTCTACGCGAAGGGGTCGAGGTGTTCGCGGTCGGCGGCTTTCCCGCGGACTGCACCAATCTCGGTGTTCACTCGCTGTTCGACTCGAGGCCCGAGCTCGTGGTCTCGGGTGTGAACATGGGCCTCAACATCGGGCTCGGCTTCTTCCTGTCGAGCGGCACCGTGGGCGCGGCGATGGAGGGCTGGATCGCCGGTATCCCCGCGATCGCGCTGTCCGTGGGCCGCGTGGGCGAAGATCGCGACTGGAAGCGCGAGGCTGCGGGCGACCCGTCGCATCCGGTCTGGGCGCGGGCGGCGCGGCTCGGCGCCGACGTCGTGCGCAGCGTGCGCGAGGCGGGGTTTCCCGACGGCGTCGATCTGCTCTCGGTGAACTTCCCGACCGACGCCGACGTCGCGACGCCGCGCGTCGTCGCGGAGCTCGCGGTCGTCGGCTACGACCGGTTGTTTCGCCGCAAGCAGGACGGGCTCTACGTGCACGACTTCGACGGCGCGTTGCGCGGCTCGGAAGCGGTCGCAGATCACACCGACATCGCCGTCGTGCGGAGCGGTCGGGTGTCGATCACCCCGGTTCGACTCGCGCGCACTGCCGAGCTCGACGCCAGACTGCGCGCGCGCCTCGAGCGCTGACGCAGATTCATTGACATGTCGGGCGTCAAGGAATAACAAAGCCCGAGGAGGGCGCCGTGATCGCGCGCGCGTCTCCGGGGGGGCAAGCAGTCATCGCGCGACGGATTGCGTTCATCAACGAGAAGGGAGGCAGCTGCAAGACCACGCTCGCCTCCAGCGTCGGGGACTACCTGGCGCGCGAACGCGGCAAGCGCGTGCTGCTCGTCGATCTCGATCCGCAGGGGCAGCTGGGCAAGGTGCTCGGCGTCGACGTCGGAGCGGCGCGCCGCACGGCGCTGAACCTCCTGCTCGACGCGCTGCTCGGCGAGGAGTCGCGGCCCGCGCTGCCGATCATCCGGGCGCGTCATCCCAACCTCGACATCATCCCGTCGAACAAGTCGCTCGCGCTGTTCCCCCAGGAGGCGGCGGGCGCCAGCGGCGACGCAAATCTGTGCCTCCGTGACGCGCTGGAGAAGGCGCCGGCCTACGACTTCGTGCTGTTCGACGCGCCGCCCTCGTTCGGCGTCATCACGCTGAACGCGCTGCTCGCCTCGAGCGAGATCGTGCTGCCCGTGCCGCTCACCTACCTGGCGCTCGACGGCGCCGCGGAGCTCTCGCGCACGGTCGAGATGGTGCGCACGCGCTTCGCGCACCCCGCGCTCGAGATCTCGCTGGTGGTGCCGACCTTCCACCGCCCCACGCGCATGGCGGGCGAGATCCTGGAGAAGCTGCGCCAGCACTTCCCCAAGCAGATCGCGCAGACCGTGCTCGGCTACTCGGTGCTGGTCGACGAGGCGCAGAGCCGCGCCAAGACCATCTTCGAGTACGCGCCGCGCTCGACGGCCGCGCGCTGGATGGCGGCCGTGGCCGACGAGCTGCTGACCTGCGAGCCCGCGAGGCAGCGCGCGTGAAGAAGGACGAGGTCGTCACCACCGAGGGGCCGGCGCTGGGCAGCGATCCGTTCCTGCAGGGCGACGGCACGCTGCCGTACCTGCTGCGCCTGCGCGAGGCGAGTCTGCGCGTGGTGGCGGAGGCGCGCCCCCAGCCGCACGAGCGGCTGCAGACGCGGGACCGCGACGGCGAGCTCTCCTCCGAGCCGCCCGATCTCGGCCCGCCGATCCCGGAGCTGCCGAGCTTCGACGACCGCGACGAGTCCGCCGGCGCGCTCGACCGGCTCGCGGGCTGGCTCTTGACGCGCGCGGACGACGACCGGCTCGCGCAGCTCTTCGCGCGCCTCGACGGCCGGCCCTACGACGAGTTCGGCATGTCGCCGCGCGTGGCGCGCCGCGCGCTCGCGTTCTTCAAGCTGCTCTACAAGTACTGGTTCCGCGTCGAGAGCTCCGGGCACGCGGCGATCCCCGAGAAGGAAGGGGCTATCCTGGCCGCGAACCACGGCGGGCTCTTGCCGTTCGACGCCTCGATGGTAGTCGCGGACGGGATCCTCGCGGCCCGGCCCCCGCGCCTGATCCGCACCGTGGTCGATCGCTGGGCGGGCTCGATCCCGTTCGTGAACGTCTTCTACGCGCGCGTCGGGCAGGTGATCGGCAGCCGCGACAACGTGCGCGAGATGCTCGGCGCGAGGCAGCTCGTGCTGATCTTCCCCGAAGGCATGGCGGGCATCCGCAAGCGCGCGGCCGATCGCTACGTGCTGCAGTCGTTCCACCTCGGCTTCGTCGAGGAGTCGCTGCGCCACCGCGTGCCGATCATCCCGGTCGCGATCGTCGGCGCCGACGACCAGGCGCCGATCCTGTGGGACGCGCAGCCGCTCGCCAAGCTCTTCGGCCTGCCGTTCTTCCCGATCACGCCGACCTTCCCGCTGTTCGGCCTGCTCGGTCTCCTGCCTTATCCGGTGCGCTACGAGATCGCCTACGGCGAGCCGTTCCGGTTCCACGAGGAGTTCCCGCCCGAGACCGCCGATGATCCGCACGCCGTGCGCTACATGGCCGAACAGGTGCGACGGCGGATCCAGGAGATGGTCGACCAGCGGGTGATCGCGCGGCGCACGAAGAGAACGTGATGCGTCGGGTCCTGGTCACACACATCGAGTCACCGGTCGGCCGGCGCCTCGCGAAGGCGCTGTACCACGACCCCGAGGTGGCGCTGGTGGTCGGCGTCGGCACCGCGCCCGAGCCGTCGTTCCTCGCGCCCTACCGGGGCAAGATCGCCTACCAGCGCCTCGACCTGGCGAAGGCGCGCCACCTGCAGAGCTTCCTGCACTCGGAGCGCTTCGCGCGCGCACGCGTCGACTCCGTGCTGCACCTGCCGTTCGTCTCGGACCGGCCCGGCGAGCGCGTGCCGGGCGGCGTGCCGTCGCTGGTCTCCGAGACGCGGCGCCTGGTCGAGGAGTGCGTCGCGCGGCCGGCGATCGAGCGCTTCGTCTACCTGTCGAGCGTGTTCGTGTACGCGCCCGAGCCGGGCAACGTGAACCTGGTCTCCGAGAATCAGCTGCTCGGCTTCGACGGCGAGGGCGACGCCGACGTGCGCGCCTGGATCGACGCCGACCTGATCTGCCAGAACGAGCTGCACGGCTCGAGCCTGCGCATGACGATCCTGCGCGCGGCCACGATCGTGACCGAGGCCGGGGAGTTCCTGAACTCGCCGCCGCTCGCGCACGGCGAGGCCCAGATCGGCTACGACCCGATGCTGTCGGTCGTCTCGGATCGCGACGTCGCGCGCGCGCTCGTGCTGGCGCTGCACGCCGACCGGCCGGGGGTCTACAACGTCGCGAGCCGCGAGATCTTCCCGCGCTCGCAGCTGCGCGACAGCTCGCGCCGGCTCGGCCCGCTCGTGCTGCCCGAGCCGCTCGGCGGCGCGCTCTCGCTGGTCGAGCAAGCGCTCGGCCGGCGCCGCGCGCACGTCACCTCGTTCCACCGCTACGGCGTGGTCGTGAACACCCGCCTCGCGCACGACGTGCTCGGCTTCGAGCCGCAGTACCGGATCGAGGTGCGCGGCCAGGGCCCGCGCCGCCGCATCGACACCGTCAGGTCTCGCTAGCCCGGGTTGCTGTCGGGAGAACGACGGCCCTGCGCGAAGCCGCCTTCGCGCAGGGCCGCAAGCGCCGCAGAGCGGCGCGCGCAGCGAGCCGAAGGCGAGCGAAGTCAATCGGACCGTCAAACCCGACGTGAGTCGAGGTCGCTGCGGATCTGTGCGTAGCCCGCCTCGTCGAGCCTGAAGCGCGCGAAGAGCGCGGACCCGATCAGGTAGCAGGCCATCGGGAACAGGCCGTAGAGCGCGAGGATCGTCGTCTTCACCGCCTCGGTCTGCTCGACGTTCGGCACGTAGCCCGAGAACGTCAGCACGTAGCCGGTCAGCGCCTGCGTGAGCCCGATCGCGACCTTGAAGATGAAGTTCCAGGCGGCGAAGTAGGCGCCTTCCTTGCGCTCGCCCGTGGCGTGCTCGTCCCAGTCGATCACGTCGGCCTGGATCGACGGGCCCATCATCGCGCCGCAGCCGGCGGCCGTGCCGGCCAGGAACGCGAGCACGGTCATCAGCACCAGCGCCCCCTCGGTGAGCAGGAACATCGAGCCGAACGAGAGCGCGGTGAGCAGCATCGACGCGAGCCAGAGCGCCTTCTTGCCGAAGCGGCGCGAGAGCGGCAGCCAGACCGGCACGAACAGCACGCTCGCGATCATGTACACGGCGATCACCGGCGGCGCGGCCTCGGGCCGCCCCACCACGTACTGCGCGACGTACGGGGTCAGCACGCCGATCGTCGCGCCGCCGAGACTCTCGATCCCGAACACGATCAGGAGCAGGCGCGCGTGCGGGTTGCGCCAGACGTCGCGGAAGGCGCGGTAGGGGTTCTCGGCGCCGCGGCCCCGGAACTCCGGGCGCTCGCGCAGCCGGTACACCGTCCACATCACGAGCACCGCGGTCACGGCGCCCGCGCCGATCGCGAGCGCGGTCACCGTGGCGCGCTCGTCGCTCGTCGCGTTCAGCGCGAACAGTCCGCCGATCGCGGCGAACGAGCCGAGCGTCCAGCCGATGTGGCGTCCGCCGAAGATGCGCGTGCGATCGTGGTAGCTGTCGGTGAGCTCCGCGCCGAGCGCCGCGTGCGGAATGATGAACAAGGTCGTCGCGGTGTAGAAGAGCAGGACCATCGCGGTCATCCACGCGATCGTCATCGCCGAGCTCGCGCCAGCGGGCGGCGTCCAGAGCAGCACGAAGAACAGGCCGAGCGGGACCGCCGCCGCGAGCAGCCACGGGCGGCGCCGGCCCAGGCGCGTGTTGGTGCGGTCCGAGAGGTAGCCGGCGATCGGATCCGTGACCGAATCCCAGACACCGCGGCCGAGGAACAGGATCGTGCCCATGACCGCGGCCGACATGCCGAGCACGTCGGTCGCGAACTTCATGAGGTAGATCGAGATCAAGAGGAACATGAAGCCGAGCCCGAGCGTGGGCGCGACGTAGTCGGCGATCACCGGCCACGGCAGGCGCGTCTCGGCTGCCGCGGCCGTCGGCTCGGGCGTCAGGGCTTCCTGGACTCTGGCGGTCGACACCGCCGGCAGGCTACCACGGTGACGGCAGGCCGAGTCCCGTCGCGCCGCGCCAGACGTAGAGCAGCGAGAGCGCCACCACCACCCGGCCCGTCCAGCGCCGGAAGCTCGCGTCGCTGAACGCCTCGAGGATGCGCCCGCCCGCGCGGGTGCCGAGATAGGCGGCGGCGACCAGCGTCGGGTAGAGCCAGAGCGGCAGCTCGTGCTCGAGCGGCGCGCTCGGCACGAGCCAGCCGAAGTACACGATCTTCATGGCGTGCCCGGCGGTCTGGGTGACGGCCTTGGTGGCGATCACCTCGAAGCGGTCGAGCTCGGCGCGCACGAAGAACACGTCGAGCAGCGGCCCCGACACGCCGACCAGCAGGGACGCGGCGGTGACGAGCGCCCCGCACACGACCGCCGCCGGCCGCTTGTCGAACTGCGGCGCGAAGCGCCTGGGCAGGAGCGAGAGTGCGAGCGGGATCGCGCCGAGCAAGAGGAACAGCACCGGCGCCGCGACCACCAGCGCGAGCCAGGTGAAGAGGCCGAACGCGAGCGCCGCGCCGAGCGCGTAGCCGGCCAGTCCCGCGGCGTAGATGCGCTCGCGCAGGAACCAGGCGCGGAAACCGTTCGCGAACAGCTGCGTGACACCGTGCAGGATCATCGCCACCTGCACGGGCAGGGTGACGGCGTACACGCCCATCAGGATCATTCCCCCCGCCATGCCGAGCACGGCGGAGATCACGGAGGTCGCGAACGCGGCCAGGGTGATCAGCGCAGCCAGACCTTCCATCTCGTCTCCCGGGCGCGCAGTATCGGCGGTCGCCTGGGAGGAGAAAAGAGAATAGAGTTCACCGGATCGAGTCCCTCCTGGAATCATTGGGGGAATCGCTCGTGATCGACCAGCTGGAAGCCCTGGCCGCGCTCGCCGAGCACGGCACCATGCGCAGCGCCGCGACTCGGCTGCGCATCTCGCAGTCCGCGGTTACCAAGCGCCTGGATGCGCTGGAAGCGCAGGTGGGCGCGCGCCTGCGCGAGCGTGCCGGCCGGCGCGTGCGGCTCACGCCGGCCGCAGAGCGCCTGCTCGAGCGAGCTCGGCCGCTGCTCGCGGAGCTGCGGCTGGCGGTGCTGGGCGAGCGCTCGGTCGCGAGCGGCTGGCTCGTGGTCGGGGTCTCGGAGTCGATCCTGGCCAGCTGGGGACCGCGGGTGCTGGCCGACGTGCGGCGGCGGCGGCCGGAGCTGCGCTTCCGCCTGAACGCGCACCGCAGCCCCGTCGCGGTCGACCTGGTGCGCGCGGGCGAGTACATGCTCGCGCTGGTCGCGGGCTCGGAGCTCGCGGCCGGTGAGCTCGCGCGCGCGACGCTGTTCGAGGAGGAGATGGCGATCGTGCCCTCGCGCCTCGCGAAGCTCCGCCTGCGGCGGGGCGCGGAGCTTCCGGTGCTCTCGATCGAGCCGGGCGCGGCCAGCGAGCGCGCGCTGCGCGCGCCGCTCGCGCGGCTCTGGCGCGAGCGCGGCATCCGGCTGGTGCCCGACGCGCCGATCCAGTCCTACACCGCCGCGGTTCAGCTCGCGCGCGCCGGCTTCGGCCACGCGCTCGTGCCGCGCCCGCTCGCGCTCGCGCTGGGCGTGCCGGCGCGCGCGCTGGTCCGGCTGCCCGAGCCGGGCCTGCGCCGGCCGATCGAGCTGGTCGGCCGCGCGGCCACGCTGGCGCGCGATCCCGCGGCGAGCTTCGCGCGGAGCTTGCGCGAGGTGTTGCGCCGCGCCGGGCTCAGCGCAGACGGCGGATCGGCGAGAACACCGCCGCAAGCGCGATGACCGCGAGCGAGATCGAGCCCTCGATCCCGAGCGCGGCGTGCGTGCCGAGCGAGCGCGAGAGCGCGCCCGAGAGCAGCGACGCGATCGGGCCCGCGCCGAAGATCCCGAGCGAGAACACCGACAGCACGCGCGCGCGGTTCGAGGGGGTCGCGTGCTCCTGGAAGAGCGTGCGGGCCGAGTTCATCACGAAGCTCGCGCCCACGCCCCAGGCGAACACGAGCAGCGCTGCGACCGCGAACGGGGGCCGCAGCGCGAGCAGCGCCACGCCCGACGCCGCGACCGCGTTGCCGATCAGGAGCGCGTTCCCCTTCCGGCCGATCCCCCCGCGCCACACGATCCAGAGCCCGGCCAGGATCCCGCCCAGCGGCACCATGGCGTTGATCACGCCCAGCCGCACGGAGCTGCCGCCGTAGCTCTCGCGCACGAGCAACGGCAGGAGCACCACGAACGGGCCGACGAAGAACAGGCCGAGCCCGGCGACCACCGCGAACACCGGCCGCAGCACCGGCGAGCGCAGCACCTCGACCACGCCCGCGCGCAGCTCGGCGAGCGTCGCGCGCCGCGGCTCCGCGCCGTTGCGCGGCTCGGTGTGGGGCAGGCGGCGGACCGCGAAGGCGCCCGCCAGCACCACGGCGGCCTGCAGCGCCACCACGCCCGGAATCCCGAACGGGTGCAGCGCCCCCGCGATCAGCGCCCCGCTCACCATCGCGCCCTGCTGCGTCACGTTCATGCCTGCGACCGCGCGGCTCATGTCGCCCGAGACCACGTCGGAGATCTGGGCGTCGCGCGCGGGGATCGCGAACGCCTGCAGCGTGCCGAGCGCGAGCGCGAACCCGACCAGCCCGCCAAAGTCGAGCCAGCCCGACGCGAGCGCCGCGACCAGCAGCCCGAACACCAGAGCCTGACCGACGTGACAGCCCGCGAGCAGGTGGCGCCGATCGGACCGATCCGCGGTCATCCCGCCCACCAGCAGCAGGAACAGCGACGGCAGCATGGCCGCCATCTGCGCCAGCCCGACGCTGGTCGGCTCGAGCGCGAAGGTGTGCGTCAGCAGCCACTGGTAGGTGACGCTCTGCATGCTCTGCGCGCCGAACCAGCTCGCGAGCGCGCACAGGAACAGGGCGTAGCCGCGCCGGGACGCGGGCGGGGATCCGGCGCCGGCGTCCACCCCCGAGGCTCAGACGATCCGCGAGTCTTCGTCCTCGGATTCGAGCGGCTCGTGGTGCGGCTCGGGCTCAAGGCCGGCGTCGACCTCCGCCTCGTCCGCGCCCGAGCCGTCGAGCTCGTCGGCCTTCACCTCGTCCTCGGAGAAATCGTCCTCGGCGGGCACCGGCTCCGGCGCGCCCTCGAACTGCAGCTCGGTCTCGGTCTCGGCCGGAGCGAGCAGGGCGACGCGCGGGCCCTCCGAGACGATCTCGTACTGCTCGGGCTGGAAGGACGGCATCGCCTCGACCACGAGCTCCCGCCCGATCCGCCCTTGCACCTTGGCCAGCCCCTCGACCGCCTCGCCGAGCAGGATCTGCGTCACGCTCGGGTGCGCCTGCACGCGCAGCGTCGCGCCGTGCAGGTAGGTCGCGGCCTTCGGCAGGTCGCGGAAGATCCGGTTCGAGATCGTCTGGCTCGACTGCAGGTAGCCCTTGCCCTCACAGGTCGGACAGGAGTCGCACAGCTGCTGGCCCAGGCTCTCGCGCGTGCGCTTGCGCGTCATCTCGATCAGGCCGAGCTCGCTGATCTTCAGGATGTTGACCTTGGCCTTGTCCTCGCGCAGCGCCTCGGACAGCGCGCGGTAGACCTTGTCGCGGTTGCCCGCGCTCTCCATGTCGATCAGGTCGAGGATGATCAGGCCGCCGAGGTTGCGGAAGCGCAGCTGGTGCACGATCTCGCGCACCGCCTCGAGGTTGGTCTTGAGGATCGTGTCCTCGAGATTGCGGCCGCGCCCGCCGGTGTAGCGGCCGGTGTTCACGTCGACCGCGGTCAGCGCCTCGCCCTGGTCGAAGATCAAGTAGCCGCCCGACTTGAGCCAGACCTTGCGGCCCAGGCCCTCCTCGATCTCGGTCTCGATCTTCCAGGCGTCGAACAGCGGCTGCGGGTGGCTGTAGTAGTTGATGCGCGGTCGCGGCGAGGCCATGAAGCGCTGCACGAAGGCCTGCATGTCCCCGTAGGCGTCGGGGTCGTCGACCACGATCATCTTGGTCTCGTGCGAGGCCATGTCGCGCAACACCCGCAGGTGGAGCGGCGGCTCGCTGTGGATCAGCGCGGGCACCTCGCGGATGCCCTCCTTGCGCTTCTGGATCTCGGCCCAGAGGTTGGTCAGGTAGTCGATGTCGGCCTTGATGTCGGCCTCCGACACCCCGTGCGAGACCGTGCGCACGATGAAGCCGAGCTCGGGCGGGCGGTACTTCTCGACGATCGCGCGCAGCCGGCGGCGCTCGCGGTCGCCCTCGATCCGGCGCGACACGCCGACCCGCGAGACCCAGGGCATCAGCACCAGGTGCCGGCCCGGGATCGAGATGCGCGAGGTGATGCGCGCACCCTTGGTGCCGAGCGGCTCCTTCGAGACCTGCACGACGACCTCGTTGCCTTCCTGCAGGACGTCCTCGATCTGGGGCGGCGGGCCGTTGCGGCGCCGGGAGCGGCCGCCGCCGTTGTCGTCGTCGAGGTCGGCGTCGTCGAGCTCGGAGCGGTAGTCGCCGACGTACAGGAAGCCCGCGCGCTCGAGCCCGATGTCGACGAACGCGGCCTGCATGCCGGGCAGGACGCGCGTCACCCTACCCTTGTAGATGCCCCCGACTACGCCGCGGTCGTTCGAGCGTTCGATGTGGAGCTCGACGATCTTGTCGGACTCGCGCACGGCGACCCGCGTCTCGCGCGGGCCGACGTTCACAAAAATCTCGTTTCGCATGGAAAATTCCTTCGGGGTGCGCCGGCGGGTTGGAAACGGAAGCCAGGCGTACCGTGATAAACGTGGGCGCGGACGCGGTCGCGTCCGCGAGAAGATTCGGGAGCATAGGGGTGACGTGGGGCGATGGCGGCTGGCCCAACACGTCCTCCCGCAGCAGCACCCTCCGAGGCGGGAACCTCGAAACACTCGCTCGGATTCACCGCACGACGGAGGTCGAACGTGACCGTAGATCAAGGCGAACGGCGGGTCAATCCGGGCTTGCGGGCCCTGCCGGCGGTCGATCGACTGGTCGAGGCCGCGCTCGACGGATCGGGGCTCGAGCGCTGGAGCGCGCTGGCCGCGGCGCGGGCGGTGCTGGCCGAGGCGCGCGAGGCGCTGCTGGCGGGAGGGGCGGATACGGCCGCGGATCTCGCTTCCCTGGCCGGCCGCGTGCGCGAGCGCGCCGCGCGGCTCGGGCGCCCCTTCCCCCGCCGGGTGCTGAACGCGACCGGGGTCGTGCTGCACACCAATCTCGGTCGGGCGCCGCTCTCGCGCGCCGCGCTCGCGGACCTGGCCGCGGCGGCCGCGGGCTACAGCGACCTGGAGCTCGAGCTCGAGACCGGCGAGCGCGGCTCGCGCAGTGCGCGCGTCGCCGAGCTCCTGTGCCTGCTCTCCGGGGCCGAGGCCGCGCACGTGGTCAACAACAACGCGGCCGCCCTGTTCCTGGCCGTCGACACGCTGGCCGCCGGCCGCGAGGTGATCGTCTCGCGCGGCGAGCTGGTCGAGATCGGCGGCTCGTTCCGCGTGCCCGAGATCATGTCGGCGAGCCGGGCGCGGCTGCGCGAGGTCGGCACCACCAACCGCACGCACCTGCGCGACTACCGCGACGCGATCGGCCCCGAGACGGGCATGCTGCTCAAGGTCCACCGCTCGAACTTCCGCGTGTCGGGCTTCACGAGCGAGGTCGGGCTGGCCGAGCTCGGGGCGCTGGCGCGCGAGCGCGGCCTGCCGCTGGTCGAGGACCGCGGCAGCGGCAGCTTCGTCGACCTCGGGCCGAGCGGAATCCCGGAGCCCGAGGCGTCGGCGGGCCTTGGCGACGGCGCGGACCTGGTGCTGTTCAGCGGCGACAAGCTGCTCGGCGGGCCGCAGGCCGGGATCGCGCTCGGAAGGAGCGACCTGGTCGGGCGCATGAAGCAGAGCCCGCTCGCGCGCGCGCTGCGGGTCGACAAGCTCACCCTGTCCGCGCTGCACGCGACGCTGCGGGCGCTGCTCGCCGGGCGCGGCGACGAGATCCCGGTGCTCGCCATGCTGCGCGCCACGCCCGACCAGCTCGAGGCGCGCGCGGCGGAGCTGGCGAGGCGTTTGCGTGCCGCGGGTGTGACGCGCGTGACGGTCGAGCGCGCGCGCTCGCCGGTCGGGGGCGGCGCTCTGCCGGAGCTCGAGCTCGAGGGCGCGGTCGTGCGCGTCGTGCCCGCCGGCTCGCCCGACGCCGCGGCCCGCAGGCTGCGCGCCGGCGACCCGCCGGTCCTCGTGCGCATCCAGCGCGACGCGCTGCTCTGCGATCCGCGCACCCTCGCCGACGAGGAGCTCGACGCTCTGGTGTTGCGCATGGCCGAGCTGTCTCGTTGATGGCTTTCGCCGTTGTAGCTAAGGTACGCGCATGCTGGACGCGGCCGTCCTGGTGCTGAACCGGTGTTTCCTACCGGTGCACGTCACCTCTGCGCGGCGCGCATTCGTGCTGCTCTACCAGGGCGTCGCCAAGGCCGTCGACGAGCGCTACGACACGTTCGACTTCGAAGCCTGGCGCGGCCTGCTAGTGCGCAGCGCCGATGAATCGGTCGGCACGGTCGGCGGCCGGATCCGCGTGCCACGCGTGATCCAGCTCGCGCACTTCGACCGCGTGCCGCGCCGGCACGTCCGCTTCAGCCGCACGAATATCTACGCGCGCGATCGCAATACGTGTCAGTATTGTGGCCGACGCAAGACGCGCGCCGAGCTGAATCTGGATCACGTGATCCCGCGCTCGCAGGGGGGGCGAACGACTTGGGAGAACGTCGTGTGCAGCTGCGTGGACTGCAACCGCCACAAGGGCGGGCGCACGCCGCGTCAGGCGCGCATGAGATTGTTCCGCGCACCACAGCGTCCACGCTGGACGCCGATCGTAGGCATGGTCCCCCCAGGACTAACGCACCCCGCATGGGGTCCTTTCTTATCGATCCTGGATGCGACGGACCGGAACACCGAGCTGGCTGAGCGTTAGGCGCGGCGAGCCGACGCTCGGCTCGGATCACGACGACTTCGTTGTGAAGCCGCCGCCGCCGGCCCGCGTCTGGGCGGTGGGAGGCGGCAAGGGCGGCATCGGCAAGAGCTTCCTGGTCGCGAACCTCGCGACCGTCGCCGCGCGCTCCGGCAAGCGCGTGATCCTGATCGACGCGGACCTCGGCGGCGCGAACCTGCACACCTGCCTCGGCGTGCGCGCGGGCGAGCGCGTCTCGCTCTCCGACTACTTCGAGGACCGCGTACTCGAGCTCGACAAGGTCGCGATCGAGACGCCGGTCCCCGGCCTGCGCCTGATCCTCGGCGCGCTCGGCCACACGGGCAAGGCGGAGACCACCGCCGAGCAGCGCACGCAGCTGCTGCGCGCGGTGCGCAAGCTCCCCGCCGATCTCGTGATCTTCGATCTCGCGGCGGGCACCGATCGCTCGACGATCGACTTCTTCCTCGAGGCCGACGAGGGCTTCGTAGTCACCACGCCCGAGCCGACCGCGATCGAGAACGCCTACGCGTTCCTGCGCGCCGCGTTCTACCGCCAGCTCGCGCACGAGCTCGCCGATTCCTCGGCGCGCGACGTGATCCGGCTCTCGATGGACCAGCGCAACGAGCGCGGCATCCGCACGCCGGCCGACCTGATGGCCGAGATCGACCGCCTCGATCCCGCCGAAGGCCAGCGCTTCCGGCGCCTGATCGAGGGCTTCCATCCCCACCTCGTCGTGAACCAGGTTCGCGACACGGAAGAGGTGAAGATGGGCTTCTCGATCCGCAGCGTGTGCAAGAAGTATTTCGGCATCGACGTCGACTACGCCGGCTACATCTGCTTCGATGACAACGTCTGGCGCTCGGTGAAGGAGCGCCGGCCGCTGGTGCTGGCGTATCCGAGCTCCGACGGTGCGCTCTACATCCGGCGGATCGTGAAGAAGCTGCTGGGGACCTGAGACGGTGCGAGCGCTGGCCGAGCAGAACTACTACGAGCTGATCGAGGCGTCCCCCGACGGGTCGCCGCAGCAGATCGAGCGCGCCTACCGGATCGCGCGCTCGGCGTACCTGCCGAGCTCGGCCGCGACCTACTCGCTCTACTCGAGCGAGGAGTGTGCGGCGATCCTGCGCCGGATCGAGGAGGCGTACGCGGTGCTCTCCGACGCGCGCCTGCGCCGCGAGTACGACGCGCGGCTCGGCCGCGCGCCCGCGCCGACGCCGGCGAGTGTAGAGCCGGCGCGCACCAAGCGCGTGGTGCCTGCGCGCTCCGAGCCCGCGCGCGCGCCCGAGCCCGACCTCGCGCGCCGGCCGTCGGGCGAGCGCCGCGGCCTGCCGCCGCCCCCGCCGCTGGTCGGGCGGCGCGCCGCCGCGGAGTTCGACCTCGAGAACAGCTTCGCGCCGGACAACGGCGTGTTCGACGGCGAGGTGCTGCGCCGCATCCGCGTGAGCCTCGGCATCGAGCTCGAAGAGATCAGCTCGATCACCAAGATCAACGACCAGCACCTGCGCTCGATCGAGAGCAACCAGTACGAAGTGCTGCCCGCGCCCGTGTATCTGCGCGGCTTCCTGAAGCAGATCGCGAAGTGCCTGTCGCTCGATCCCGGCCAGGTGGCCGACAGCTACACCCACCGCATGCGGGAGACCGCCACCGGAGGCGCGTGATGGAGCGCGTGGTCACCGCCGCGCGCGCCCGCCGCCTCGCGCGCGTGCTGATTTCCGACATCGCGGCCTACGCCGGCGACCAGGTGCGCATCGGGCTCGAGAAGGACGACCTGTTCCAGCGCCTTGCCGGCGAGATCGCGCGCGCGCGCGTCTACTACCTGCAGAACGTCGACGAGTCGATCGAGGAGCGCGCGAAGCTGTTCGAGTTCGCGCTGGTCGACGTGCTGGTCTACGGCCACCGGCGGGTCCAGACTCACATCTGGTGAGCTTCGTACACGTGGTGGGACCCGAGCTCGCGGGTGCACGCCTCGACGCCGCGCTGGCGCGGCTCGAGCCGGGGCTCTCGCGCGCGCAGGTGCAGCGCCTGATTGAGCAGGGCGAGGTCACCGTCGCGGGCGCGCGCGCCAAGCCCGCGCACAAGCTGCGCGCCGGCGAGCGGATCGAGGGCCGCGTGCCCGAGCCCGTGCCGGTGGCGCTCGCGGCGCAGGCGATTCCGCTCGCGATCCTGCACGAGGACCGGGACCTGGTGGTGGTCGACAAGCCCGCGGGCATGGTCGTGCACCCGGCCGCGGGCCACGCCGAGGGGACGCTCGTGAACGCGCTGCTCCACCACTGCCGCGATCTCTCCGGCGTGGGCGGGGAGCTGCGGCCCGGCATCGTGCACCGGATCGACAAGGACACCTCGGGCGTGCTCGTGGTCGCAAAGCACGACCGCGCGCACCGCGCGCTCGCCGCGCAGTGGAAGACGCACGCGATCGAGCGCGAGTACCTGGCGTTCGTGAAGAGCGCGCCGCGCGTGGACTCGGGCACGGTCGACGCGCCGATCGGCCGCCACCCCACCGACCGCAAGCGCATGAGCACGCGCGCCCGCGTCGCGCGCTCCGCCGTGACGCACTGGCGTGTAGAGGAGCGGCTGCGCGATGCGGCGCTGCTGCGCGTGCGGCTCGAGACCGGCCGCACGCACCAGATCCGCGTGCACATGGCGTCGATCGGAATGGCATTGATCGGCGACCCGGTCTACGGCGGCGGCCGCGCGCATCCCGCCTCGCGCGGGCTCCGACGCCAGGCGCTGCACGCGACCGTGCTCGGCTTCACGCACCCGACTTCGGGCGCGCGGCTGCGCTTCGAGTCGCCGCTGCCCGCGGATCTCGTCGCGTTGCTCGAGAGCCTGCGATGAGTGGCGTGGCTTTCTTGCGCGCGCGGCTCTTCGACGAGATCGGCGTGGAGCACGGCTTCGGCACGCGCTTCTCCGCCGATGCCGCGCCCGTGGATCTGTTCCTGGCGAAGCAGGTGCATGGCGACCTGCTCACTCGCGCGCCGTTTCGGGGGCGGCCCGAGGCCGATGCGGTATGGACGGATCGCGCCGGCGCCGCGGTCGGCGTCGTGACCGCCGACTGCGTGCCGATCCTGGTCGCCCACGCGAGCGGCCGCTTCGTGTGCGCGATCCACGCCGGCTGGCGCGGCAGCGCGGCGCGCATCGCCGCGAAGACCGTGCGCGCGCTGGTCGCGGCCACCGGCGCCGCGCCCGGCGAGCTCGTCGCCGCGATCGGTCCCCACGTCGGCTCGTGCTGCTACGAGGTCGATGCGCCCGTGCTGCGCGCGATTCCCGAGCGCAGCGTGCTCCGGCCCGCGGCGAAGCCCGAGCACGCCATGCTCGACCTGTTCGCGCTGAACCGCCTCCAGCTCGTCGGCGCCGGCGTGCCCGCGCGCGCGATCGAGCGCGTCGGCGGCTGCACCATGTGCGACCCGGACCTCTACTTCAGCTACCGCCGCGATCGCGTCGCCGGCCGCATGCTGCACTTCGCGCGCGCGATCGCGCGAGGCGTGCAAATACTGGAGCGCTAAGGCCGCGCCGCAGCGCAGACCGGGAAGGTGCCCGGCAGGAGCGGGCGGGGCGCGGCGAGCCGCCGGCGCAGCACGGCCAGGTCGGCGATGTCGCAAGTCGGCGCGCCCGGCGCGTCGATCACGGAGCACTTCGCGGCGGCGTCGCCAACGAGTGTCCAGCTGCCGGCCAGCGCGCTGCGCAAGAGCACGACGTCGCCCGCGTCGACGTCGCCGTCGTTCGCGACATCGCCGCACTCGCAGCGGTCGCCGACGCGGTTCGGGCCGGCCAGCAAGACGCCGCCCAGGTCGGACTGGCTCCCGTTCGCGCGCCAGGTGCAGTTGTCGGTGGCGTTTGGCACGCCGTCCGCGTCGGCGTCGCCCGCGCTCACCCAGTCGACGTGGATCGGTGTCGCCGCCGGGGCGAGCGGCGTGTCGAAGAGCAGGTAGGGGTTGCCCTCGATGCTGCGCGTGGCGAGCGCCGCGCCATTGCCCCAGACCAGCGCGCGCAGCGGCGTGCCGCGCGCGGGCGGCGAGTGCACGCGCGCGGTCACACCGCCGTCGAACACGCGCTCGACGACCTCGCCGAGCGGGTACGAGGCGAGCGCGTGGCTGAACTCGGGCACGTCCGCGGGCGTGAGCGTGGTCGCGGCGCGGAAGTCGCGTGAGCTGGCGGAGCCCGCGATCGTCTCGAACGCGAACGCGTCGCGCAGCCGGATGTAACGCACGACCTCCCCCTGCGGCGCGACCCAGACGTCGCGCGCCAGCATCTCCTCGACCTCGCCCTGGTAGCCCGGGCCGCCGCCCGCGTGGTACACGAAGTTCGCCCAGTCGCCCGACTGCTCGGCCCACGCCACGACGTGTTTCGCGTCCGTGAGCTCCGGCCAGCGGAACTCGTCGATCGCGATGCCGCGCAGGTTCATGAAGTTGCGCGGGGTCGGCTCCTCGAGCAGCTCCATCGGCTCGCCCTCGGGGTGCGCGCACGCCCAGTCATCCGCAGGCGAAGGCATGCACAGGTAGCGGACGCCCGGATCGCCGTCGCGGAAGCCGCGCGCGCTGACCACGAAGCGCCGCCCGAGCGAGCCCTTGGCGAGATCGTAGTTCCCGCACGGCCAGGCCAGCGACTGCAGCCGCCCGCGCGCGGGCAGGTACGGATCGAAGGTGTTGGTCTGGTTGGTCAGCTCGGTGAGCAGGCTGTTCCCCGACGCGCCGTCGGGCGGGCTCCAGGCGCAGCCGTGGGAGACGGTGTGCAGGGCAAGCTCGTGCAGGAGCGCGAAACCGGGCAGGGCCAGGGTCTGCAGGAACGGAGTTCCTCTGAGACCGTTGAGGAGCAGTTGCTCGCCGGGCAGGAGCAGCGTGTCCCGCGAATCGTCGACGCCGACCGTGACTGCGCCCGCGCGCCCGCTGCGCCACAGCGCGGGCGCGAGCTCCTGGGGCGAGCCGGTGATCGCGAGCTGTACGCTCGACACTTCCGGCGTGCCCATGCCGGGCGAGACGAGCTCGACGCGCCAGCGCAGGCGATCGCCGGGCGGCGGCGCGATCGGATCGCCGGGCGTGACGGCGGTCCAGGTCGCGCCGTCGTCGGTGCTGAGCGCATAGCTCGCGGTCTGTCCCCCGCCGACGCCGCTCTGCGTCGCCGTGAGCGTGACCAGTGCGGCGGGATCGGCCAGGCGGATCGGCGCAGAGACGTAGCTGCCCCGGCCGCGGTGGCCGGCGATGGCGAGCTCGCCGATCGACATCAGGTTCGGACGCACGAAGCCGTCGAGCGGCCGGCCGGCACCCGCGCCCGCCGGCTGCACGATGCGCAGCCGGTCCGTGTGCACGCCGATCGGAACCTCGATGAACTCGTTGCTGTCGGCGCTCATGGTCGCGTGGTCGACCCAGTTGATGCCGTTCCAGGAGCGCACAGTGAACGACGTCGAGCCCCACGCGCCCCAGTCGATGTCGAGCCTCCCCACCCACATGAGCTGACCGAGCCGCAGCTCGGCCCAGTGCTCGACCGGTGTCTCGGCCGAGACCCAAAGCTGTCCCGGTCCGTCGCACGCGCTCGGCGGGCAGGTCTCGGTGCGCACGCCGTCGATCAGTGCGCTCGGCACGTAGCCCGGGTACGAGGAGTCGGCGCTCGTCGAGAGCAGCCCGCTCGTGTAGCTCTGCGCCGAGAAGACCCCGAGCTCCGCCACGGACATGAGCCCGACGCGCGTATCATTCGGATCGTCCGGGGGCGGGATCCCGCCGTTCCCATCCTGCAGCAGGCGGACGCGCGTGGTCACGACCGGCGCGAACGCCACGCGCGACACGCTCGGACCCGCGCCGCCGTCGAGCCAGGTGCCCGCCGAGGTCGACGTATCCGCGAACGCCGTGCCGGTCCAGTACTGGACCTTGAAGCGCGCCGAGCCCCACCGGCCCCAGTGCACGTCGGCGCGCGCGACTACGCGCGGCTCGCCGAGCTCGACGTCGATCCAGTGCTGCGCGGGCGAGTCCGCGGAGACCCAGACCTCCGTCCAGAAGTAGGCCGTGGTTCCTTCGCGCTTGTCGCCGTCGGCGACGTAGCTCGGCGCGTAGTCGGGGTAGCTCGAGTCCACGCGCACGGGAAAGGTCACGGGCGTGCCCGTCGTTGCGACCTCGAGCTCGGCCACCGTCATCACGTTCGGGCTGCTGCCCGCGCCCGCGCCCAGGTCCTGGGTCACGCGCACGCGTCGCGTCGTCCGCGGAGGAATGAAGGAGTGCGCGTTCCCGGGCGCGCCCGTTCCGTTCCGCCAGCTCGTCAGGTCGACGAGCCAGCCGTCCTCGTTCTCGATCTGGATCTTGTAGGCCGACGGGCCACCGGCGGCGCCCCAGTCGATCGTCAGCGCGCTGACGGTGCGCGGCCCGTCGTGGAAGTGGAGGTCCACGTGGTGCTGGTACGCCACGTCCTGCGAGCGCCACACGAAGCCGGCCGCGTCGGTGCCGGAGAAGGCGAACGGCCGCCCGTCGGTGATCGGCGCGGCGGTGTAGCCCGGCGCGCTGGAGTCGACGGTCACGTCCGGGCGCACGAGGTTGGGAGCGTCGATCGGCCGCGCGCTCGTGGGCAGGCGCAGGCTCGCGTCGTCGTTCGAGAGTCGGTCGCGTACGCCGTACACGGAGTCCGTGCCAGGCTCGACGACGACAAGGCCGCGGGTCGTGTCCGCGTCGGAGAGGAAGTCGTGCGCGGTCGTGAACACCCGCGTGCGCGGGGTCTGCGCCGGGGCCGAAGCCGACACTACGAGCAGCAACAGCACGAGTCCCGGAAGCCGCATCGCGCAGCCAGTCTACATCCGACTACACCGAATGGGGACGGTCATCGTATGCTGAGCTGATGCCGGCGAGCCTGTTCCGCAGCCCCGTCCACCTCGGGCTCGGTGCCACCGTGCTCCGCGAGCCCGACTTCACCGACATGAGCTGGTACGAGCAGTACGGCGCGCGCCACGCGGCCGACGGCGACGAGGGCCGGCTGGTGTCGATGTACACGTTCTCCGAGCCGTGGGACGCGTGGGAGATGCACCCGCACGGCAGCGAGCTCGTGCTCTGCACCGCGGGCGAGATCACCCTGGTCCAGGAGGTCGACGGCAAGCAGGTCCGCACCCGGCTCGCGCCCGGCGACTACGCGATCAACGCGCCCGGCGTGTGGCACACCGCCGACGTGCAAGGCTCGGCGACCGCGCTCTTCATCACCGCCGGCCGCGGCACCCAGCACCGCGAGCGCTAGCCCCGGGCGTCTGCTTGCCTCGGGCATGGGGCGGGGTTATCGTCGCCCTCCCCATGAAGCCGGACATCCATCCCGAGTACAAGCTGATCCGCGTTCATTGCGCGTGCGGGAACGAGTTCGTGACGCGCTCCACGAAGAACGAGATTCGCGTGGAGATCTGCTCGAACTGCCATCCCTTCTTCACGGGCAAGCAGAAGATCGTGGACACCGCCGGGAAGGTGGACCGGTTCCGGCGCCGCTACGAGAAGAAGGGCTGATCGCCCTCGAGCTTCCGAGCGCCCCTACCCCACTCGCCCTCGGGTCCGTCGTGGCTAACCTGTCCCGGCCGGAAGACCCATGTTCGAGCGCATTCCTGAAATCGAGGCGCGCTATCAGGAGCTCGAGGACCAGCTCGGCCAGCCCGAGCTCGCCCGCGATCCGGGAAAGCTGCGCGACCTGACCCGCGAGCTCGCGGGCCTGCGCGAGCTGATCACCGCGTACCGGCAGTGGAAAGCGACCGGCACCGCGATCGGCGAGAACGAGCAGCTGGCGCGCGACCCCGACCCCGAGATCCGCGAGCTGGCCGAGACCGAGCTCAAGACCCTGCGCGCCCGCCAGGCCGAGCTCGAGACCGAGCTGAAGAAGCTCCTCACCCCGCGCGACCCGCTCGACCAGAAGAGCGTCGTGCTCGAGATCCGGCCCGGCACCGGCGGCGAAGAGGCGGGGCTCTTCGCCGGCGACCTGTACCGCATGTACACGCGCTACGCGCAGGGCCGCGGCTGGAGCGTCGAGGTGCTGTCGCTCTCCGAGGGCGACGGCGGCGGCGTGCGCGAGGTGATCGCCAGCATCGGCGGCGACGCCGTCTACGGCCGGCTCAAATACGAGAGCGGCGTGCACCGAGTGCAGCGCGTCCCCACGACCGAGGCGCAGGGCCGCATCCACACCTCGACCGCGACCGTCGCGGTGCTGCCCGAGGCCGACGTCGCCGACGTGGTGGTCGACGAGAAGGAGCTGCGCATCGACACGTTCCGCGCCGGCGGGCCGGGCGGACAGAGCGTCAACAAGACCGACTCGGCGATCCGCATCACGCACCTGCCGACGGGGCTGGTCGTCCAGTGCCAGGACGAGAAGTCGCAGCACAAGAACAAGGCCAAGGCGCTGAAGGTGCTGCGCGCGCGCCTGCTCGACCTGGAGCAGAGCCGGCTCGACTCGGAGCGCGCGGCGGAACGCAAGGGCCAGATCGGCACCGGCGACCGCAGCGAGCGCATCCGCACCTACAACTTCCCGCAGAGCCGCGTCACCGACCACCGCGTCGGCTTCACTCTGCACAAGCTCGACCGCGTCATGGAAGGCGAGCTCGACGAGCTGATCGAAGCCGTGAGCTCGAACCTCGAGGCCGAAGAGCTTCGGGAGTCGAAATGAGCGCCCCCCAGGACTGGAAGCTGATGGACCTGGTGCGCTGGACGGCGGACTTCTTCCGCTCGCACGACGTGCCCTCGCCGCGGCTCGACGCGGAGCTCCTGCTCGCCCACGTGCTCGACCTCGAGCGCATGGACCTGTACCTGGCGTTCGACCAGCCGGTCTCGGCCGGCGACCGGGCGCGCTTCCGCGAGCTGGTGCGCCGGCGCGCCAAGGAGCGCTGGCCGGTGGCCTATCTCACCGGCGTGCGCGAGTTCTGGTCGATGAGCTTCCGCGTGACGCCCGACGTGCTGATCCCGCGCCCCGAGACGGAGCTGCTCGTGCGCGTCGCGGCCGACCTGAAGCCGCGCCGGCTGGTCGAGCTCGGCGTGGGCTCGGGCTGCGTCAGCGCGGCGCTCGCCCGCGAGCTGCCCGACGCCGAGATCGCGGCGATCGACTGCTCGCCCGCCGCGCTCGAGATTGCGCGCGAGAACCTGGCGGCGCTGGGTCTCGGCGAGCGCGTCGCGCTGTACGAGGCGAGCGGGCTGGCCGGGCTCGAGGGCCCGTTCGACCTGGTCGTTTCGAATCCGCCCTATGTGCCGGCGGGCGAGCTCGACGGGCTCGCGCCCGAGCTGCGTCACGAGCCGCGGCTCGCGCTCGACGGCGGGCCCGACGGCCTGCACGCAGTTCGCCGGCTGTGCGCCGAGGCGCCGGCATTGCTCGAGCGCCCGGGCTATCTCGCGCTCGAGATCGGCGCCGGACAAGCCGACGCGGTCGAAGATCTCCTGCGCGCCGCGGGCGCCGGGGTCGTGGAGCGGTTCCCCGACCTGGCCGGCATCCCGCGCGTGCTCTTGGGTCGGTTCCTGGAGGCCTGAATGGACCAATTCCGGATCGAAGGTGGCGTGCCGTTGCGGGGCTCGGTCGGGGCGAGCGGGTCGAAGAACTCCGTGCTCGCGTTGATGGCCGCGTCGCTGCTCTCCGACGAGCCGGTCGTGCTCGCCAACGCCCCGCGCGTCCGCGACCTGGACACGATGCTGAAGATCCTCGAGGGCCTGGGGATCGGCGGCGGCTGGGAGACCGCCGACACGCTGCGCATCGAGGGCGGCGAGCCGAGCGAGATCGAGGCGCCCTACGACCTGGTCCGCACCATGCGCGCGTCGTTCATGGTGCTCGGCCCCCTGCTCGCGCGCTGCGGGCACGCGCGCGTGTCGCTGCCCGGCGGCTGCGCGATCGGCGCGCGCCCGGTCGACCAGCACCTGAAGGGGATGGCGGCGCTCGGCGCCAAGATCGAGCTCACCTCCGGCTACGTCGAGGCGCGCGTCACGCGCCTGCGCGGCGCGCGCGTCGTGTTCGACATGAAGACCGTGAACGGCACCCAGAACGTGCTGATGGCGGCCGCCCTGGCCGAGGGCACGACCGAGATCGAGAACGCCGCCAGCGAGCCCGAGGTCCAGGAGCTGGTCGGGGTGCTGCGCGCGATGGGCGCGCAGATCGAGCAGCACAGCGCCGACCACCTGATCGTGCAGGGCGTCACGAGCCTCTCGGGCCTGCGTCACTTCGTGGCCGGCGACCGGATCGAGGCCGGCACGCTGCTCGCGGCGGGCGCGATGGTCCCAGGCGGGGACGTGAAGGTAACCGGCGTAGCGCCCGAGCACCTCGCGGTTGTGCTCGAGAAGTTCCGCGAGGCCGGGCTCGAGCTCGAGACCGGGCCGGACTGGGTGCGGCTGCGGCGGCCGGCGGCTTTCCGGGGCCTGCGCATCAAGACCGCCCCCTTCCCAGGCTTCCCGACCGACATGCAGGCGCAGGTCATGGCCATCCTGACGCAGGCCGAGGGCGTGTCGGCGATCAGCGAGAACATCTTCGAGAACCGCTTCATGCACGTGCCGGAGCTGGTGCGGCTCGGCGCGGACGTCGAGATCGACGGCAAGACTGCGGTCGTGAACGGGCCCTGCCGGCTCTCCGGCGCGCCGGTCATGGCCACCGACCTGCGCGCGAGCGCCTGTCTCGTGCTCGCGGGCCTGGCCGCGTCGGGCGAGACGCGCGTGCGCCGCGTGTACCACATCGATCGCGGCTACGAGCGGATCGAGGCCAAGATCGCGAAGCTCGGCGGGCGGATCCGCCGCGAGTCGGAGTGACGCCGTGACGCAGGCGCTCGAGCTCGGCCTTTGCGACGCGCGCGACGCGGACTTCCCCGCGCGCTTCGCCGCGCTCGAGCAGCGCCGCACGGTCGAGCGCAGCCAGCTCACCGAGCGCGTGGCCGCGATCGTCGACGACGTGCGCCGGCGCGGTGATGACGCGGTGCTCGACGCGATCGAGCGCTTCGACGGCTACCGGCTGCGCCCCGAGGAGCTCGTGGTGAGCGAGGCCGAGCTCGAGGCCGGTGCGGCCAAGCTCGCGCCCGAAGACCTGGCTGCCCTCGAGCTTGCCGCCGAGCGCGTGCGCCGCTTCCACGCGCTGCACGTGCCCGCGACCTGGCGTCATGACGCGGCCGACGAGCGGCTCGGCCAGATCGTGCGGCCGATCGCGCGCGTGGGCATCTACGTGCCCGCGGGCGTCGCGCCGCTCGCCTCGACCACGCTCATGCTCGGCATCCCGGCCGAGGTCGCGGGCGTGCCCGAGCGCCTGATGTGCAGCCCGGGCAAGCAGCTCCACCCCGCCGTAGCCGCGGCCGCGCGGCTCGCGCGCGTGACGCGCGTCTACCGGGTCGGCGGCGTGCAGGCGGTCGCGGCACTGGCCTTCGGCACGGAGCGGATCGCGCGTGTCGACAAGATCGTCGGCCCCGGCACGGCCCACACCCAGGAGGCCAAGCGCCAGGTGTTCGGCCACGTCGCGATCGACTCCGAGGCCGGGCCGAGCGAGGTGTTCGTGGTCGCGGACCAGAGCGCGCGCGCGGACTTCCTGGCCGCGGACCTGCTCGCGCAGGCCGAGCACGACGAGCTCGCGAGCGTCGTGCTCGCCACGCCGAGCGCCAAGCTCGCGGCGGAGGTCCGTGACGAGATCGCCCGCCAGCTGCCCGCGCTCTCGCGCGAGGCCACCGCCCGGAAGTCGCTCCGCGACCGGAGCCTGCTGGTCGTGACGCGCGACCTCGACGAGGCCTGCGCGCTCGCCAACCGCTACGGCGCGGAGCACCTGCAGCTGTGCGTCGAGGACCCCGACCGCTGGCTCGGCCGGATCGAGTGCGCGGGCGCGATCTTCCTGGGCTCGTACAGTCCGGTCCCGATCGGCGATTATGCGGCGGGTCCGAGCCACGTCCTGCCCACGGGAGGAACCGCGCGGTTCTTCTCGGGAATCGGAGTCGAGGATTTCCAGCACCGGATGAGCCTGATCGATCTCACGGCAAAGGCCTACCGGCGCATCGCCCCCGCCGCCGCGCGCCTGGCGCGGCTCGAGGGCCTGGACGCGCACGCGCGCGCCCTGGAGATCCGAATGAAGGAGCCGCAATGACACGAGAAGCGACAGTGACCCGCAAGACGCGCGAGACCGACATCGCGGTCGAGCTGCGTCTGGACGGCTCGGGCGAGGCGCAGATCGAGACGGGCATCCCCTTCTTCGATCACCTGCTGGACTCGTTCACGCGTCACGGACTCTTCGACCTGCGCGTGCGCGCCAAGGGCGACCTGCACGTCGACCAGCACCACACGGTCGAGGACGTCGGCATCGTCATCGGCCAGGCCGTGCGCCGCGCGATCGGCGACGGCGCTGGCTTGCGCCGCTTCGGCTCGGCGCGCATCCCGATGGCCGACGCGCGCATCCTAGTCGACCTCGACCTGTCGAACCGGCCCTACTTCGTCTACCGCGTCGAGCTGACGCGCGACTGGGTGGCGGACTTCGACGCGGCCCTGGTCGAGGACTTCCTGTACGCGTTCTGCATGAACGCCGGTGTCGACCTGCACGTCGAGCGCTCCTACGGCCACAACGTGCACCACATCGTCGAGGGCGTGTTCAAGGGCCTGGGCCGGGCGCTCGACGAGGCCACCACGATCGACCCGCGGATCAAGGGCGCGCTCTCGACCAAGGGCTCGCTGTGACGCACGCCGGGGAGCCGATCGCGGTCGTCGACTACGGGATGGGGAACCTGCGCAACGTGGCGCGGGCCCTGGAGCGCATCGGTGCGCGCCCGCTCGTGACGGCCGTGGCCGCCGAGCTTCGCGACGCGTCGCGCGTCGTGCTGCCGGGCGTCGGCTCGGTGCGCGACACGATGGCCGCGCTGCGCGCGGCGGGCCTGGATGACGCGCTGCGCGCGCACGTCGCCGCGGGCCGGCCGTACCTGGGCATCTGCCTCGGCCTGCAGGTGCTGCTCGACGAGGCGGAGGAAGGCGGGGTGGGTCCCTGCCTGGGCGTGATCCCCGGACGCGTCGAGCGCTTCCCGGACGCGTACGAGCTGGCCGTGCCCCACATGGGCTGGAACCTGGTGAAGACCGTGGCGGAGCACCCGGTGATCGCGGACGGCTACTTCTACTTCGTGCACGGTTACCGCGCGACGCGCGTGCCTCGGCCCTTCTGGCGGGCGCAGACCGAATACGGCGAGACCTTTCCGTCCGCGATCGCGCGCGACGCGTGCGTCGCCGTGCAGTTCCATCCCGAGAAGAGCCAGCGCGCCGGGCTGGAGCTGCTCGAGCGCTTCTGCGCCTGGCGGCCATGACGCGCGCCGGACTCACGCTAATCCTGGCCGGCGTCGTGCTGGCCTGTGCGCCGCCGATCTGGACCGAGGTCAACACGAGCGAGAACGCGCCGATCGTGCGCACGGTCGCGATGCTGCCCTTCGACAGCACTCCGGCGCCGGGCGCTTCGGTCCCCTCCGACGCGAGCCAGGTGGTCGCGGCGCGGGTGCTCGAGGCGCTGACGCAGGAGACCGAGCTCGTCGTGATTGCCCCCGACAAGGTCATGCTCGTGCCGGGCGCGGGCGGCACGACCGGGCGCGAGGCGCTGCGCAAGACGTTCGGGGCGGACGCGGTTTTGACCGGCGTCGTGCGCCGCTACACCGAGCGCTCCGGAGGTCCGTCGGGCTCGACGCGGCCCTCCGCGGTCTGGTTCACGCTCGAGCTGCGCTCGATCGAAGGCGTCCTGATCTGGTCGGGCACCTACAACGAGACGCAGGCCGCGCTGTCGGACGACCTCGGCTCCTTCCGCCGCGCCTGGCAACGCGGCTTCAAGTGGGTGACCGCCGCCGATCTGGCGGCCTATGGCGCGCGCGAGCTGGCCGAGGCGCTGGCGGAAGAGATCGGGCCTTGGAGCTGATCCCCTCGATCGACCTGCGCGGCGGGCGCGTCGTGCGCCTCGAGCAGGGCGACTACGCCCGCGAGACGGTCTATGACGCGGACCCGATCGCGGTCGCACAGGGCTTTGCCGCGGCCGGGGCGAAGCGCGTGCACGTGGTCGACCTCGACGGCGCGCGCGACGGACAGGCGGGCAACGCCGAAGTGATCCGCGCCCTGCTGGGCGCCTGCCGCGGGCTCGCGATCCAGGTGGGCGGCGGCATGCGCACGCGCGAGCGCGTCGAGGCGGTGCTCGCGGAAGGCGCGGCCCGCGTCGTGATCGGCACCGCGGCGCTCGAGCAGCCCGCGCTGCTCGAGGAGCTCGCGAACCGGTTCCCCGGGCGCGTCATCCTGGGCCTCGACGCGCGCGACGGACGCGTGGCCGTGCGCGGCTGGCGCGAGACGAGCGCCGAGACCGTCGAGCAGGTCCTGGAGCGCTTCGCGAAGCTCCCGCTCGCGGCGCTCCTGCACACCGACATCGGGCGCGACGGGCTGCTCGGCGGTCCGAACGTCGAGGCCACCGCGGCGCTCGCGCGCCGCTCGCCCTTCCCGGTGCTGGCCTCCGGCGGCGTCGGCTCGCTCGACGACCTCGAGCGGCTCGCGCGCACGCGCGTGATCGCCGGCGCGATCGTGGGCAAGGCGATCTACTCCGGCGCGATCCGCGTGGACGATGCGCTGGCGAGGCTCGCGGCGTGCTGACCAAGCGCATCATCCCCTGCCTCGACGTGAAGGACGGGCGGGTGGTGAAGGGCGTGCAGTTCGTCGACCTGGTCGACGCTGGCGATCCGGTCGAGGTCGCCGCCGCGTACGACGCACAAGGGGCCGACGAGCTCTGCTTCCTCGACATCAACGCCACGCACGAGAACCGCGCGACCATGTTCGACCTGGTCGCGCGCACCGCCGACCGGCTGACGATCCCGTTCTCGGTCGGCGGGGGAGTGCGATCGGTCGACGACGTGCGCGCCTTGCTGCGCGCGGGCGCGGACAAGGTGTCGGTGAACTCCGCCGCGGTCGCGCGGCCCGAGCTGGTGCGCGACGCGGCCGAGAAGCTCGGCTCCGCGAACCTGATCGTCGCCGTCGACGCCCGCCGCCGCGACGCGCACGAGCCGGCGAAGGGCTGGGAGGTCTACACACATGGGGGTAGGCGCGCTTCTGGCCTCGACGCGGTCGAGTGGGTCGCGCGCATGGAGGCGCTCGGCGCGGGCGAGATCCTGCTGACCAGCATGGACCGCGACGGCACGCGCGACGGCTACGACCTCGAGCTGGTGCGCGCGGTGACTCGCGCGGTCCGAATTCCGGTGATCGCGTCGGGCGGCGCGGGCGCGCTCGAACATCTGCGCGCGGCGCTCGACGACGGACCGTCGGGCGGCGGCGCTTCGGCCGTGCTGGCCGCGAGCATCTTCCACTTCGGTGTGTTTCGCGTGCCGGAAGCGAAGGCGTATCTCGCCTCGCACGGTCTTTTGGTCCGACCAGTCGACTCCTGATTGGACGGACCAATCGCGGCCGAGGCTGCTCTGCGTGCGTCAGTGTTGCGCGTCCGGAAACGCCTGTGCTAGCTTCGCGATCTGCTGGGTTGGCCTTGTAAGTGCTTGAAACCACACGTGGTTCAGGCGGGGATGCAGAGGCTGACCAGAGCAAGCCCCCCAGTCGTTGCTCGGCTCGCACGCACGCCCAAGGCTGCCTGACGCGCCGACCAACGTCGCTGGCCAGCGGTTGCTGGTCAACACTGGTCGACAGGTGGGGTGGCTGGGGAAGAACACCGCAAGCCGTCGCGCGAGGAGTTCGTTTGCCTGGGGTGAAGCTGAAGGAGAACGAGTCCTTCGAGAGCGCTCTGAAGCGCTTCAAGAAGCAGTGCGAGAAGGCCGGGCTGATGTACGAGCTGCGCAAGCGCGAGCACTACGAGAAGCCCAGCGTGCGGAACAAGAAGAAGACGTTGGCGGCCAGGAAGCGAGCTTTGAAGAAGCTCAAGGCCCAGGTCTGAAGTAGTCGGTGAGGCCCGCGGCAGTCGCTGCCCGGGCCTTTCTCATGTCGGGTCCCTTCCGGGGGCCAAGATCGAATCAGTAGGGGGCGTAGGGCGGAGTGGGCCGAATCCCCGAGAACGTCGTGTCGGAGATTCGCGACCGGGCGGACATCGTCTCGGTCGTCGGCCGCCACGTGACGCTCAAGAAGGTGGGCAACCGCTTCTGGGGCCTGTGTCCTTTTCACGACGAGAAGACCGCCTCGTTCCAGGTCCACGCCGAGAAGCAGATCTTCTACTGCTTCGGCTGCCACGCGGGCGGCGACGTGTTCGAGTTCCGCAAGCGGACCGAGGGGCTCGACTTCCCCGACGCGGTCCGCGCCTTCGGACGTGAGCTCGGCATCGCGGTCCCGGAGGCGGGAGGCGGCGAAGTCGGGCAGGTAGCCGCGGCCTATCGTGCGAACGAGGCCGCGGCTTCGCATTTCCAGGCTTCGCTGCGCGGACCCGAGGGCGCGGCGGCGCGCCGCTACCTGCAGGAGCGCGGCGTGCCCGAGGATCTCGCGGCGCGCTTCCGGATCGGCTGGGCGCCGGACGGCTGGGACGGCCTGATCTCGCACCTGCGCCGCGCGCGCATCCCGCTCGCGGACGCCGAGCTCGCGGGCCTGGTGGCGCGGAGGCCGAGCGGCGACGGCCACTACGATCGCTTCCGCGCGCGCGTGCTGTTCCCGATCCTCGCGCCCGACGGCCACGTCGCCGGCTTCGGCGGGCGCGGCCTCGGCAGCGAGGTCCCGAAGTACCTGAACTCGCCCGAGTCGCCCGTCTACAAGAAGAGCCGCGCGCTGTTCGGGCTGCCGCAGGCGCTCGATGCGATCCGCGAGCGCGGCCGGGTGATCGTGGTCGAGGGCTACTTCGACCTGCTCGCCCTGCACCGCGCGGGGCTCGCGGAAGGCGTCGCGCCGTGCGGCACCGCGCTCACGCAAGCGCACGCGCGCAGTCTGCGCCGCTACGCGGCCGAGGTCGTGCTCTTGTTCGACGGCGACGCGGCGGGTCAGACCGCAGCCGAGCGCTCGCTCCCCATCTTGTTGGCGGAAGGACTGCGCGTGCGCGCGGCGTTCCTGCCGCTCGGCGAGGATCCCGACACGCTGGTCGCGAAGTCGGGGCTCGCGGCGCTGCGCGCCTGCGTGGACGGCGCGGTGCCGCTGCTCGACCACCTGATCGAGCGCGCACTCAAGGAAGGGGCAGGGCACGCCTGGTCCGCGGCCGACACCGTGAAGGGCGTCGCGCCGTATCTGCGCGCCCTCACCGATCCGGTCGAGCGCGCCGCCTACCTGCGCCTGCTGTCGAGCCGGCTCGAGATCCCGGCGGCCGCGATCGACGAGGCGATCAAGCGCGGCGCGGAGCGCGAAGCGCCGCGCGCTGCGGCACCGAGCGCGCCCGCGCACGTCTCACTCGCCCTGCGCGACGTCGCGCCCACGGTGCGGATCCTGATCGCGACCCTGGCCGCGCACCCCGAGGTGCTGCCGGCCTTCGACGAGCTCGAGCCCGAGTGGCTCCCGAACGATCCAGGCGCCGCGCTGCTCGAGCAGCTGCAGCTCGCCACCGCCAAAGGCGGGCGCAGCGCGGTGGCAAGTCTCGTGTCCTCCGAGGCGGAAGAGCTCGACGCCGCGCACAAGGAGCTCTTGAACCGGATCACCCAGGAGGCGCCAGCCCTGGACGCGAAGAGCGCCGCCCGCAGCGTTTCCGACTGCCTCTCCAAGCTCGAGATCGCCCATCTCACGGCGGCAAAGCACGAGCTCGAGGAGCGGCGCGGATCCTGCACGGATCCGGCCGCGCAGCACGAGATCGACGAAGAACTTCAGCGGATCACGTCGCGAAGACACGATCTGCAGAAGAAGGTGCGACAGGTCTAACTTTTTCTTCCCTCCGACGGCCAAGGAGTTCCCCCCAAATGGCGCAGCCGAAAACTCCCAAGACCCCGACCACGCCGAAGCGCAATCCAGGCGCAGCTCTCGAGCAACTCCACGCGCAGCATAAGCCCGCGCGGAAGAGCGCGAGCGCGCAGAATGGAGCGGTCCGGCGCAACGGACGCGCCACGCACAACGGTGTCGGCGACGGCTCGCGCCCGCTGAGCTTCCGCCAGCTCCTGCGCAAGGGGAAGGAGCACGGCCACGTCGAGGGCTCGGAGCTCCTGCGCGTGCTGCCCGCGCACCTGCTCGCGGCGCCCGAGAAGCTCGAAGAGGTGCTGTCGCTGTTCCGCCGCCACTCGGTCGCGGTGCGCTCCTGGCAGCCGCCGGTGATGATGCGCAAGCCCGAGCCGCGCCGGCGCCCGTCGTCGTCGGAGGAGTACGAGGGCTACCGCTCGAACGACCCCGTGCGCGTCTACCTGCGCGAGATGGGCTCGGTCTCGCTGCTCACGCGCGAGGGCGAGGTCGAGATCGCCAAGCGCATCGAGTCCGGCGAGAACCAGGCGCTGGCCGAGATCCTGAAGAGCCCCGTCGCGGTCGAGAAGCTGCTGGCGATGGGCGACGACATCCGCCGCGGCAAGCGCGAGGTGAAGGACCTGTTCCCGCAGATCGCCGAGGGCGAGCTCGAGACGCTCGACGACAAGAAGCACAAGCTGCTCGGCGCGCTGACCCAGCTGCGCCGCGCCCAGGCCGACGTGCAGCGCCGGCTGCGCGTGCTCGCGAACCCGCGCACGACCAAGGAGAAGCGCGCGTCGGTCTCGCGCGAGGTCGACGAGATCCGCATGCGCAACGCGCAGCGCATCCGCGAGACCGGGATGCTGAAGGACTCGATCTACGGCCTGGCCGACGAGATCCGCGCGTTCATCGCCGGGATCGAGGAGCAGCAGCGCCAGCTGCGCGCGCTGGTCGCGCCGTTCGGCCTGACGGATGCCGACGAGTTCCTGGCCCTGGCCCAGCAGTCGCGCCGCCGTTCGATGCCCGGCAAGAAGGCGCTCGCGCAGCTCGGCGGCGACCCCGAGCGCGTGCTCGTGGCCGAGAAGGACGTGCAGGCCGTGCAGCGCAAGATCCAGACCACCGAGCACGAGGCGCACTGCACGCTCGACGAGACCCGCCAGTCGCTGGTCGTGTTCCAGATCGCGAAGGAGCGCGCGGGCCAGGCCAAGAGCGAGCTGATCGAGGCGAACCTCCGGCTCGTGGTCTCGATCGCGAAGAAGTACACGAACCGCGGGCTGCAGTTCCTGGACCTGATCCAGGAGGGCAACATCGGCCTGATGAAGGCCGTCGACAAGTTCGAGTACCAGCGCGGCTACAAGTTCTCGACCTACGCGACCTGGTGGATCCGCCAGGCCATCACACGCGCGATCGCGGACCAGGCGCGCACCATCCGCATCCCCGTGCACATGATCGAGACCATGAACAAGCTCGTGCGGGCGCAGCGCTACCTGGTGCAGAAGCTCGGGCGCGAGCCGATGCCCGAAGAGATCGCGGTCGAGATGGAGATGCCGCTCGAGAAGGTGCAGATGGTGCTCAAGATCGCGAAGGAGCCCATCTCGCTCGAGACGCCGATCGGCGAGGACGAGGACTCGCATCTCGGCGATTTCCTCGAGGACAAGAAGCGGCTCTCGATCACCGACGAGGTGATCCAGCGCAACCTCGCCGCGCACACGCGCAAGGTGCTCTCGACGCTGACGCCGCGCGAGGAGAAGGTGCTCAAGATGCGCTTCGGCATCGGCGAGCGCTCCAACCACACGCTCGAAGAGGTCGGTCAGGACTTCGCGGTCACCCGCGAACGCATCCGCCAGATCGAGGCGAAGGCGCTGCGCAAGCTGCGGCACCCGAGCCGCGCGCGGGTGCTGCGCGCGTTCGTCGACTGACGAAGCCCTAAGCTAACGCGCGGGAGCGCCCGAAGAATCCGGTATGAACACAGGATTCCGCGGGTGGGTGATCTCGGGTCTCGGGCTGTCGCTGTGCGCCTGCGCGACGGCGCTGTTGCCAGCGCCGTCGCTGCCGCCGCTCTGGCGCGCGGCCGCCGCGCCCGGCGACGCCGACGCCCTGCGCATCGAGCCGCTGAACTCGGCCGCCCAGCTCGGACAGGACGCCCGGCTCTCCGTGCGCGGAGCGCGCGCAGCCGAAGCGTCCTGCCAGCTCGCTGACGGCGAGGCGCTCGCGCTCGAGGGCGAGCTCGTGCGCGTGCCCTCGCCGCCCGTCGCGGCGCCCGCCACGGTGCTGTGTCAGGCCGGCGAGCTGCGCGCCGAGGCGCAGGTGACCTTCACCGACTCCGTGAGCCTGCCGGTCGCGGACCCGTACGGGGGCGGCGTCGTGCTGTTCAAGCTGCGCGCGCTGCCCAGGGCGTTCACCGAGCCGCTCGGGCGCGACGCGCTCGGCCTCGACCCGCTCGACGCGAAGCTCGAGGCGCTCGACGCGCTGGTGCTGCCCGCGTTCCCGTTCGACCGCACCGGCGCGCGCGACGCGGTCGGGCTCGGGCTGTGGGTGGCGATCGACCTGCCCGAGGGCGTGAACTTCTACCAGGCGGTCTCGTGGCTGCGCAGCGACCCGGCGATCCATGCCGAGAGCTACCTGCCCGCCGACGCCGCTCACCTGCGCGTCGAGCCCCGGACCGGCTGGCCGACGCCGCTCGGACCGGTGACGCGGGTCGTCGATCCGGAGTCGGACGCCTACCGCACCGAGGTGCAGCGCTCGGCCGTGAAGCGGGCCGCCGCCAGCGCGGCCGGACCCGAGCTGACCGCGATCGGCGCGGCCCAGGTCTGGAGCCAGCAGCAGGGCGACGGCGTGCGCCTGGCCGTGATCGACACCGGCATCGACGCCAACCACGCCGCGCTCGCGCCGAACCTGCACGACAAGTCGAGCGAGCGCGGCGGCGAGGACCTCGACGGCAACGGCGTGCCCGGCGACCGCTACGGCGTGAACACCGCGCAGCTCGCGATCGCGCGCGACGAGTCCGGCGCCAAGCTCGCGCTCGGCGCGCCCACCGACGTGAGCGACTGGGACGGCGCCGCTGAGCGCACCCGCCAGAACTGGGGACACGGCACCGCGATCGCCTCGCTCGCCGCGGGCGCGGGCGGAGCGGGCCTCCCGCTCGGCGTCGCGCCGCGCGCGCAGATCCTGGTCGTCGACGTGCAGGAGAACCTGCGCACGAGCCTGTCCGCACCGCACGACGCGGACCCGCGCGCGCGCGACAGCGAGTCCGCGCCCGAGCCGCTGCGCAGCTCGACCTGGGCGCGCGCGGCAGGCGTCGCCTACGCCGTCGGCGAGCGCGCGCGCGTGCTGACCTGCGCCTGGCCCGCCGAGCCGCCGCACTGGCTGCTGCACGACGCGATGCTGTTCGCCGAGGACAACTGCGCGCTCGTGGTGTGCGGTCCGAGCGGCTCCGCCGACGCGAGCGCCGACTACCCCGCGCGCTGGCGCAAGGACTGGCTCGAGCGGAACGGCGGTGACACCGGCGTGGTGGTCGATCCCTGGACCGGCGAGGAGACCAGCAGCCCGCTGCTCCGGCCGCTGCGCGGCGTGGTCGTCGCCGACGCGCTGCCGTCGGCCGCCGCGCCCGACCTCGTCCTGCCGCCGCGCCCGGGCCAGCAGCCGATGCGCGTCGCGGGCGCGCTGTCGAACCCTCGGAACGACGGTTCATCCGTTCCCGATCGCCGCGTCGCGGAGCAGTCGGGCGCCGTCACCGCGGTCGGTCTCACCGCCGGCGCCGCGCTGCTCGTCACCGGCGAGCGCCCCGACCTCGAGCCGTGGGCGGTGCGCGACGCGCTCGTGACCGGCGCCTCGCGCACCACCGGCGCGCCCGCGCTCTCCGTGGCCGGCGCGCTCGCCGCCACCGGCCGCCTCGAGCAGGGCGCTTGCCGCGCGCTGATGCGCCGCGCTCCGACCAAAGAGGTCTCGCCCTGGCCCTCGATCAAGGTCAAGACCAGCATGGACCAGCCGATGATGGGCGCCCCGCCCGCGAGCGAGGACGTGGACACGGACCGCCACCGTTAGCGCGCGGGCTTGATCCAAGTCAGCGCGTAGCGCCAGAGCAGGAGGCGCCGGTAGCGCACGCCCGGCAGCACGCGCTCGGCCACGCGCCGCATGCCGCGGTAGGTCTCGGGCGGCGGCCAGACCTTCGGCGCAGAGTGCTCCCAGTACGTCTTCGTGAGCTTGTGCAGGCGCGTCCCGACGGCGGCGGCGACGTCGACCGCGAAGTCGGCCGGCGCGCGCGAACGCGCGAGACCGACGAGCGCGAGCGTCCCCCCCGGCCGCAGCAGCTCCTTCATCCGCTCGAGCCCGCGCTCGGCGTCCACGTGGTGGAGCAGCGCCACTGAGACCACCGCGTCGAACGACGCCGGCTCGAACGGGTGG
>Ga0187892_10002152_pt1 | contig 41184 bp, 66 predicted proteins | sample MA1701073metaG_FD_139345 | JGI IMG/M metagenome (GOLD analysis project Ga0187892, IMG submission 139345) | Bio-ooze microbial communities from a basaltic lava cave in the Kipuka Kanohina Cave System on the Island of Hawaii, USA - MA170107-3 metaG ... | reverse complement strand
CATAACGGCAGGAACCGAAGACGCGGGCGAGTTCTTGTTTCTGCCGGTCCGTCGGATAGGCACGGAACCTGTATCTGACCTTCACGCTTACAGGATACAATATCCCACGGTAAATATAAACAGGAGGAGGCGCTTCCTCCCCGCCCTGAAGGGCGGGGTTTTCGCGCCGTCCATTTTATGAGGAAGAACAACCAGAGTAAGATCCGCCAGGCGTGGATGCGGAAGTTCCGGCGCGCGAACGAAGGCCGCGGGTATGTGCTGCACCGCACGTCGCCGATCACGGCCAGGAACCTGGAAGGTCCTCCCGTGACCTACCCCGGCAAGCTCTACATCCTGAAGGACGACGGCCGGAAAGTCCTGGAGCGGAAGGATCAGAAGACCGGGAGAGTCACCTACGAGATCGTCACGAACCAGGATGGATCTCCCGTCGTGTAGCCATGTTGAAGTGGGCCTACCACGCGACCCGACGCAGGGATCTCCCGAAGATCTACAGGGAAGGTCTCGTTCCCAGGAGACAGCCGGCCCGTCACTTCGACGAGCCCAGGCAGACCGAGGAAGAGGTCCTCTTCTTCGCGCCGACCGAGGAGCTCGCTTTGACGTGGAACGAAGCTGTCCTTCGTTTCCCCTGGCCCGATGAGTACGAAGAGGATTACTACGGGGACTCGATGCTCATCCACGGCGAGGTCGTGAGATCGAGCAACTTCACCTATAACGAAATTCCTCCGGAGGATCTCTTCACCAAGGTCGGAAAACGTTGGGTGAGGGTTATACAGAAATGAGAACGCTCACGACGCTCCAGGCGGCGACGATCTACCATATGCACCGGGAGCTGGTCGCCGACGGCTTCCGTCCCGACATCGCGCGCCGGCTTCTTCTCTCCGCCGTTGACAGGGTCGTGGGACCCGCCGGTCTTGGAAAAGTCCGGCAGACCCGCGAACTCATTCGGACGCCCGGCATGACGCCGCGCTACGTCAACCCAACCGATCGCTGCGTCCGTCTTCCTGACTTCAGCGACCCCGAACTCCTATACCCGGAAGCGGATAAGTACGAGCGGGACGGATGGACGGTTATGAGCATCAAGACGTCGAGCTTCCCACAGAAGGAAGTCTGGTACGCCTGCCCGCCAGGACAGCTCCCAAAGGAACATCAGCCGAAGATTTTCAATGCCGAGATCTTCTGATGAACGTGGAGAAGGGGAAAGAGAAGCTCCCGGACTACCGAGGATCCCTCAAGCCGACCGCCTGGTCGACGACGAAGCCGAGGCAGAAGAAGAAGAGGGAGAAGCCGGAGTTCGTCCAGAAGCCGCTCCTGTAATCATGCCGAGACACATCTTCTCCCGTAACGGGCTGAAACTTCGTTCAGTCGAGCTTTCGGACCTCGACCAGATCCGGGATCTCCGGAACGACGCGAGCACATGGATGCAGTTGACGGACCCGACGCCGGTTACGCCAGCTTCGCAACGCGCCTGGTTCGAGGGGATCTCGCCGGCGAAGATGTACTTCGTCGCCTACAGCGACGAAAACCCCTTCATCGGAATCGTCCGCATGGACGAGCGGGACGAGGTCAATCGGAGCGTCAGGATCGGCGCCGATGTCGTCCCTGAGCTCAGAGGGAAGGGTCACGGCGGAAGGATCTACGACGCCGTTCTCGCGTATTGCTTCTTCCACCTGAACTGCCATCGCGTGTGGCTGGCTGTCCTGGAGACCAACTTTGTCGCCGTGAACCTCTACAAGAAGAAGGGATTCAAACTGGAAGGGCGCTACCGCGAGGCGGTTTTTCGTGGCGGAAAGTACCTCGACTATCTCATCATGTCGATCCTGGAGGGGGAGTATGGAAACGATTCCGAAGGGCGTTAAGGATTTATCTGGCCTTCGGTTTGGAATTTTGTCCGTCATTCGATTCTTTAGGTTTAAAAACTACTCTCAAAAAAGGCACGCGCTTTGGAGATGCGCGTGCGACTGCGGAAATTTTTCTACCGTCCAGGGGACATCTCTGAAATCCGGGGCGACAAAATCTTGCGGTTGTTTGAGGGTAAAAATATCGAAATCCAGAGCGTTTAGACACGGTCATGCCGGCGATGGCAAGTCTCGCCACCAAAGCCCAACCTACAGAACATGGCGCGCCATGATTCAAAGGTGTTCCTCGTCATCTAGCCCTCGCTCCAAGAAATACTACTTCGCCCGTGGAGTTAGAGTTTGTAACGGGTGGAAGTCGTTTAAGAAGTTTCTCTCGGATATGGGGGAGCGCCCAAATGGAAAGAGCATCGACAGGATAGACGGGCGGAAGGGATACTTTCCATCCAACTGTAGATGGGCTTCGTTGATTGAGCAAGCTAGGAACAAGGTATGACCATTCCACTCTTCAAGGTTTTCATGTCCTCTGACGTCGATAAACCTCTTCTTGAAACCCTTCACTCTGGATATATCGGGCAAGGGTCGAAGGTGGAGGCTTTCGAGGATGCCCTCGCGCCGTGGGTAGGAGGTCGAAAGCCGATCACGGTGAACTCCGGGACCTCCGCGATCCACCTGGCGCTCCGCCTCGCTGGCGTCGGACCCGACACCGAGGTTATTTCGACGCCAATGACCTGCACGGCTACGAATATGCCTATCCTAGAGCGAGGGGCGAAGATCGTCTGGGCCGACATTGATCCGGCGACCGGGAACATCTCCCCGCGGAGCGTCCGCGAGAAAGTCACGAAGAAGACGCGGGCTGTCATAGCCGTTCACTGGGGCGGCTATCCCTGCGACCTCGACGAGCTCGATAGCGTCTGCCGCGCCTACGACCTTCGGCTGATCGAGGATTGCGCCCACGCCTTCGGCGCCGAGTACAAGGGGCAGAAGGTCGGCGCGCGATCGGACTTCGCCTGCTTCTCCTTCCAAGCCATCAAGCACCTGACGACTGTCGACGGCGGTGCCCTCGTGTGCGAGCAGGACGGCGACTATAAGCGCGGAAAGCTCCTTCGTTGGTACGGGATTGACCGCGATGGGCCAAGGACGGACCTGCGCTGCGAGGAGCAGATCAACGAGTTCGGCTACAAGTTCCACGCCTCGGACGTAACAGCCACGATCGGCCTCGCTCAACTCCCGCACGTCGAGAAGATTCTGAGCGCCCACCGTCGGAACGCCGACCACTACCGGAGCCGCCTTTCCAGCCTGAAGAGGACAAAGCTCCTCACTTACAATCGGGATCGCCTGTCGAGCTACTGGCTCTTCACCCTCATCGTCGAGGGGCGCGACGAGTTCATCAAGTTCATGGCGGAGCGCGGGATCATGACGTCGAAGGTCCACGTCCGAAACGACATCCACCGGGCCTTTGAGACATCGAAGGGTCGGTTGCCAGGCGTCGATTTCTTCTACGACCACCAGGTCTCGATCCCCGTCGGGTGGTGGGTGATGCCGGAGGACAGAGACAGGATCGTGGACGCCGTCATTGAGTGGGAGAAACGATGACCTGTTCGATCTGCGTCGTGACGCCGACGATCGGCCGGCCGAGCCTTCACCGGATGCTCTCCATCCTCCAGCCGCAGATGTCCTTCGAGGACGAGGTCAGAGTCATCGGCGACGGCCCGCAGCCGTCGGCGAGGACGATTTGCGAGAGGTTCCCATCCGTCAAGTACAGCGAGATCCCTCTCATCCGGAACTACGGGAACCCGCAGCGCAACCTCGCCATCCAGGAGACGACGGCGGACATCATCATGTTCATCGACGACGACGACGTGCCGAAGGATCTCGCGCTCTTCGACGTGAGGGCCGCCGTCCGCGACAACCCGGGGCGTCCCCTCATGTTCAGGATGTACCACCAGGACCGCGTGATCTGGGCCGACAAGAACGTCCGCGTCGGAAACGTCAGCGGACAGATGTTCGTGGTCCCCAATATCAAGGACCGGATCGGGAAGTGGAGTGGAAAGTACGCGGCCGACTTCGACTTCATCACGAGCACGATCATCCTCCAGCCGGAGAAGCTCGATTCCGTCGTCTGGAGGGAGGAGATCATCGCTCACCAGGGCTTCGCCGGCCCCGGGATTTACGGCCGCGAGATCTGAAATTTCTTTGCAGGTCGTCCGCTGTGACGTATGATGCCGGCCTACAAAACCATCACCATGACAGTCAACCATCACGCCGAAGTCGCCGACTCCATCCCCCTGTAGAGGATATTCCATGCCTCCGAACGCCCACGACGACGAAGATCCGGGATGGAGCCCTGACGGCGAACGCGAGGACGTGAACCTCGACCGTGACTTCAAGAAGAAGTTCATGAAGTTCGCGGACCAGTTGACTCACTCGATGGAAAGGGAGGTGAGATCCGTGATTCCACCGCAAGGAAGTCCCGCTGGCGTCCCCTATGTCTTTGGCCGGTTTTCCCTAGAGATCAGGCCGATCTCCAACGGCTTCATCGTCCGCTACATCGACATGAAGAAGGTCATGGCTCCGAATGGACAGGCCGTCGACGTCCCCAGTTCCGTCGAAGCCTTCATCGACAGCGCCGCGGGCGCGGTCACGCACCTGGAGAAGGCGATGGCGGTCATGCGAAAGGCGTTCGACACGGCCCCCGACAACTACGGTCCCGGCCCCGTGTACGTCGGAGGCATCCCCGATCCTCCAGAGAGGTTTTAGAGGCCGCCATGGGAGCCTGGGGATACAGACACTTCGACAACGACGCGGCCCTGGACTGGCTCGGCTGCTTCATCGAGACGCCGATCGCGCTCGTCATCCGCGGGACCTTCAACGACTTCCTTAAGCAGAGGCGGGTCGAGTTCAAGGTCGGGCGCTTCGTCAAGGCCAAGCAGAAACCGGCCGTCGGCCGGAAGGAAGGCCACGACGACGTCGTCGCCGCGGCGGCGCTCCTCGACGGGCTGACGCCCTACAACACGGACAGGGACGTCAAGATCTGCCTGCGCCCCAACGCCGAGGAGGACGGCCTCTACACGCTCGCCGTCCGTGCGCTGCGCGAGGCCATCAAGGATCCGTGGATCAATAGGTGGGAGCTCACCACGGAAAAACGCAACCAGGTCGCCAACCTCATCGTGTCCCTCAAGAGGAAGGCGCGGAACGAACGGGGAAGGGACAAGGTTTCTGGAAAGAGGAGGAAATGATGCCGGCCGACAAGACGATCACCTGCGTCGACTGCAAGACGCCGTTCACCTTCACCGCGGGGGAGCAGACCTTCTTCAAGTCGAAGGGGCTGACGAACGAGCCCAAGCGCTGCCCGCCCTGCCGGAAGGCGAAGAAGTCCAGGAACGAGGAGCGGGGCAACCAGCAGCCGGTTAGTCCTTAACGAAAAATGCCTTAGCTAGAATTGAGGTTCGCGTTGAAGAAGATCCCTCTCACTCGCGGCAAGGTTTCCGTTGTCGATAACGACGATTTCAAAAAAGTCTCCGCTTACTCTTGGTGCGCTCATCGGACGCCGACCGGGAAATGGTATGCACGGTCGACCGTTATGCGGAAGCACATCATTATGCACCATCTAATCCTTCCGCCTCGTCTTGGAAAGATCACAGACCATCGCGATGGTGATGGATTGAATAATCGTCGCTCAAACCTTCGCCGTTGTACTCACAGCCAGAATCAACGGAACAAGATTTCCACGCCACACACTTCACGGTTCAAGGGAGTTTCATGGGATAAGCGGAAAAATAGATGGCGCGCACAGATTGAATTGGGTGGTCGGAGAAATCTCTGGCTCGGCTATTTCTCGAATCAGTGCGATGCTGCTTCCGCCTATGATCGAGCGGCCGTGAAACATTTCGGAGCGTTCGCGCGCGTAAACAAAAGAAACCAGGCATCCCCATTAAGGATAAAGATGCCTGGCTCTTGGAGAGGGGGGAAACAGAAAGATGAAGGCCGTTGAGACTCTACGATCCACGCGGGCCGGTGGGTCACCGCGCCGGCCTTCGGCCTCCGGCTTTCTACTTCCCCTCAGCTTTTCAATGGTAGCGGGCCTCCGAATCGCACGGAGCTTGCCGGCTTATGAGGCCGACCAGACGACTTCGCCTAGCCACCCGCTTCAAGAAGTGTAGAGCGTCGAGATTATAGAGTCAACGGAAAGGAGAGATTCGATGGACATCGTGTGGTTGCTCGGAGATGAAAAACTCTTCGGGAAAGTGGGAGAGGACGAAGGGGAGGGCCTGGCCCTGCGGAATGGGGGGAACGAGATCCTGTTCGCGCCGATCGGGAAGACCCTGAGGTGGGTCGCGATCACCGAGTTCTCGACGATCGAGGAGGAGGCCGAGGGCGAGGAAGGTGCCGAGCAGCCGGTGGAAGAAGCTCCCTTCCCGCGCCGGCGCACGAGGTAGCCGTGGGAGCTGGATCGAACGGCGGCTTCGAGGTTTTTATCCAGCGCGTCCCCGTCAACGAAGGGGAGGAGCGCTGGTCAAAGCTCCCCGCGCCAGACGGCGGGACGGTCTTCGAGACTCACGAGGAAGCGTCCAAGGCCGCGCGGCCCTACGTCGACGAGGTCACGGTGATCCGTTGCGTCATCTTCCGGAGGATCGTCGTCGAGGAAATGAACGGCGCCGGCAAGACGAAGCTCAAGAACATCATCGGCGGCGGCCCTCCCCAGGACGGCCTGCGCGCGGTCGCGAAGAAGGACGGGACTATCTCCATCAACACGAGGAGGGACTAATGACCTGCGACGAGTACCGTATAGCCATCAACGAGTACCGTATAGCCATCAACACCGCCACCTTGAATTCCATCCCAGTAGCAACGGCTGAACAGACCGTCGAGCACGCGGCGGGCTGCATGGACTGTGTGCGGTGGGAGGAAGAGCAGATGGACGCCGAGGACCTGGAGCGCGGCGTCAAGACGCCAATCACAGGAGAAGCCGCGGTCGCCATCGAAAAGGAAGCCGCGGCCGAGGTTCACAAGATGATGGTCTGGCATCAGTACGCGGCGGCGGCGCTCCAGGGACTCATCGCGGGCGGGTGGAGCGGGACGAGTGCCTTTGCGGCGATTCACTCCTCAATTCCCAAAGGGGTCGCTAAGTGCGCCTGCGAGTACGCCGACGCCATGATGGAAGAGATCCGCCAGCGCAAGCTGATGTAGCTATACCCCGCCGGCCCGTCGCCGGCGATTGCTCTTTCGAGGAAACCAGACGGACGATGGGCGTCCAGGTGGGGACCTCTCTCCATTCTCTCTGGCCGGGGAGTCCCTAGCTCCCCGGCCCCTTTAAGGGGCACCATGACCACGATTCTGGCGATCGACCCCGGGACGATTCGCCTGGGGTACTGCGCCGCTTTTCCAGTGCCGGGGAGCATCGTGAGCCGCGTTCAGCTCATTGAGATGGGCGAGATCCACGCGCCGGCCAAGCTGACGAGGACCGAACGGCTGATGTACATCCTCACGGGGCTCCGGAACGTGTTCAACAAGATCAAGCCCAGGACCGTCGTCCTGGAGCGTGGCTACGTCGGGAAGGGCGCCCAGGCGGCGATCGCCATCGGGGAGTCCCGCGGGACCGTGATCGCGCTCGCGCATGAGGCCGGAGCCCTCATCAGGGAGTACACGGCCAACGAGGCGAGACGTCTCGTCGGCGCCGGCGGAGCCGCCACGAAGTACGAAGCCCAGAGGATCGCCGCCAGGATCCTTGGCCGGCCGGCCACCTTCAAGGCCGACGAGGGGGACGCGGCCGTCCTGGCCGTCGCCTGTGCCTTGGGACCCGCCTAACCCTTGCCAGACCTGTCAGCGCAGAACCTACGGATGTCCGAGAGGATCATGGCGTCCATACGCTCACGGAGTCCTGGCGGCACCGGCGTCAGAGCCTCCTCCCCCATCGCCTTCTCGATGATGGGGTCCAGGAAGCGGTCAAGGCAGAGGTCGCAGCAGCAGTGCATGGGAGCCTCCTTCTTGCCACCCCCTACCGGGCCAAGGGTGAGAACGCTGGAGGAAATCCGCTCACTCCCAAGATCACATGGCATATAATGATCGAGGCCGCAGCTCGCTGAAACGAGCGCGGCCCCTGACCACCCCACCGCTTGGAGGACCGGCGAATGGCTGACTCAACTCTACCTCCGAAGAGAATCTGCGTCTACTGTCAGAAGGAAATCAGGCCAGAAGACTTCGTCCCAAGAGGAGGAAAAAGGAAAAAGGGATACCTTCAACCGTATTGTCGGCTATGCGCTCGCGTGAAAGGGTTAGAGCTGTACGCCAAGTATCGGTTTGTTTACGCGAATCGAGGCGCAAAGCAAAGCGGGCGCCCAATGGTCCTTAAAAAATCCGAGTACGAAAAGTTAACCTCCCTTCCATGCCACTACTGTAACCTTCCTATTTCAGATTGGGGCATCGGGCTTGATCGCTTAGATAACGACAAGGGATACGAGCTTGGAAACGTCGTACCTTGCTGCCCGGTCTGTAACAAGGTTCGGAACAATATCTTTACACCCGACGAGATGAGGAGGGTGATTGGGCCAGCCATCAGAAAGATAGCCGACGAGCGGATGTCAACTGGGCATACTCTGACCACTAGGCGAGGAATTGGTCGGAAAGGCTAAAATCAAGCTATTCTTTCCGGCCAGCACAGAAGGGCATTTTTGTGCTTAGATTTTCCTTGACAACTACTGTACAGTAGCGTATAGTGATTGTGTTGCGGCCGGGTGTTCCGGCCGCAGGCGTCAAGGACAAAGGAGGCAGGTATGGCGAAGAACAGGGTGATGAAGGACATCCCGGAGCTCGTCCAGATCGTCCGCGACCAGCAGGCGCGGTGTAAGGACCTGGTCGTCCTGAACGGCGGCGTCGAGTTCCGCCAGGACGAGGAGGGGCTCGCGGTCTCGATGCGCGGCGCGGCCTACCGCGTCCAGGATCAGGTCCACGGGCAGATCGCCCAGAAGTTCGGCGGGATCCCCATGACCTACTACCAGGCCATGCTCGGCCGCAAGGACGGCCACATCCTCCCCGAGAACCTCAACTACTGGAGGAACGTCGCCGCCGGCGAGGGCAAGAAGCACCTGATCCGCCTGATCGACGACCAGATCCGGGCGGTCCTGTCCGACCGCTACCGCCCGATCAGCCACCTGGACGTGCTCGCGACGGCGGTCCAGGTCATCACGGGCCAGGACGGCACGGCCGGCGCCGAGAAGTCCTTCGCCCGCGGCGCGGTCTGCTTCGGGTGGGACATCTCCCCCACGCGCCTGTCCGTCGCGCTCATGAACCCGTCGATGCAGGTCGACCTCAAGCACCCGGAGAAGGGCGTCCAGCACAACCCCGCCGGCGGCTACAACCCCGACGCCCCCAGTCACGGGTGGGTCCGCCCGAACGCCGCGAAGGACGACGGCGCCCACTGGGTCTTCCCCGCCGCCTTCATCAACAACTCCGAGACCGGCCACGGCGGCCTGAACATCGAGGTCGGCCTCTACGAGGCCGTCTGCGACAACACGGCCCGGATCGGCACGAACCTCGCGCAGCGGCATCTCGGAAAGCAGCTCGAAGAGACGCTGGAGTACGTCTCGGCGGAGACCTACAAGAAGGAGAACGTCCTCATCTTCGCCAAGGTCTCCGACGTCGTCCGGAACGCCTTCGACCCCGCGCTCCTCGCGGCCAACGTCCAGAAGATGGTCGGTCTCGCCAAGGTCGAGGTCGACGTCAAGGAGGCCGTGAACGCGATCGTGGAGCTCCCCGGCATGACCGACGGCCTGCGCGACGACATCTTCGCCGCGTACAAGCCTCTCGGCCAGCGGGACACCATGCTCGACGTCCAGCGCGCGGTGACGGCCGCCGCGCACGCGGTCCGGGAGGCGGACCCCGAGAAGGCTATCGCCCTAGAAGAGCTCGGCGGCGAGCTTATCGTGAAGGGGAAGGCCGCTCTCGCGCTCAAGTAGCCTGCCTCCGGAGGCCCCACCGGCGGGGCCTCCCTTCCGGCCCCTCCCCCTGGAGGGGCCAGACGGGAACACGGAGGTCGACATGAACACGAAGCACACGCCGGGCCCGTGGGGAATGGGGCAAACGGGTGAGTCCAGCGACTTCGAGATCAACGCGGGCAACAAGCAGGTCGCCGTCGTTCGGGACGGGCGACACGTCCTCGACATGAAATCCAACGAGGAATCGACGGCCAACGCCCGCTTGATCGCCGCCGCGCCGGAACTGCTCGCGGCGCTCAATAGAATGATGCGCGTGACGCCGATGGCGAACGACCAGCAAATCGAGGCTATCCAGCAGGCGATGACGGCCCTCGCTAAAGTCGAGGGGAAGGCGGTGCGGTCGTGACCCTCCCCACCCGCGAGGACGAGATCATGGAGATGGCGAGGAAGCTAATGAGGGAGCGCACCGGAGATTTCTACGTGGATATCGGACCTGCCGAGAACATTCTGAAATCCGACAACAATGGCTGTTGGGTTCAGGCGTACATCTGGGTCCCCTTCGCTGGAACCAAGTTCGACAAGGAGAGGAAGGCGTGAACGAACGTCACCGTGCGATGCAGCATCTCGTCGTGCGTAAGGAGCATACGCTCTGTACGCGCTGCGGAGGAATTGAGCCGGTCTACCCCGGAGATGGCACGCCAGCAATCACATTCGTCGTTGCGTTGGAGTTGATGGCCGACAGGCACTGGTGCTGTTCGTTCGAAAGTCGCAAGCGGAAGGAGAAGAAGCCGTGAGTGAGAAGCATTCACCGATCCCGTGGAAGGTTATGTCCGGCAATACTCCCCTTGGAGAGACGGGCGAGTACGAATCTTACTGCCTCGTGGTGGACGCCAATGGATCGGACATCGCTTACATCCATGATCGGTCAGAACAGGACGCTAATGCCCGCCTGATCGTCGAGGCTCCCGCGATGCTGGAGGCGCTGAAGGCGTTTTCTGCTGAGTGCTTGTGCCGCTTTGACGAGTACGGCAAGACAAAGTACAGCTATTGCGATTCATGCGAAAATGCGGATGCTATTCTCGCCCGCATCGAAGGGATGAAGCCGTGAGCGACAAGGACTTAGGCTTCAACTCGCCGGTCTGCACATGGCCTCGCTGCCGCCAGGCGCTCGACTACGGCTCGGCCGTCCAGATCGTCATCGACGGCGGCGAGCATCGGCTCTGCTCGAAGCACCACAGTCTTCACATGAACGAGGGAGAAAATCCGTGAACAAGGAAGCGCGCGAGATCGACCAGAAGGTCGTCAACGGCTGCTCTCATCGGTGGGAGCCGGTCTGGTGGAAGCCGCCCAATATCTGGCTGAGAAGAGGTTGCGACAGCAGCCCCTTGATGGTCGACCCGAAAGTTGCGTTCGTCGCTCAAGAACTGGAATCCAGGAAGTTCTTCGACGCCGGCTACCGTCGAGCTCACCGCTGCACGATGAAGTGCGGCCTTGCCTACCTGGCGAAGACCGGCGCCGTCGTCGAAGTCAGGGACGAGGGGGTGTAGCGTGAACCTCCGGGAGAAGCGGTGGGACCAGTGGGCGGCCTTCGCCGCCGCCGTCGTGATCGTCCTTTTTCTCTACTTCTACGCAAAGAGCGGAAGATAGGAGCCTGCCATGCAACTCGAATTTCCCCTCGCGACCTTCCAGGCCGTCAAGAAGGCCGGCGCGAAGTCTGAGGTCTTCAGGAGCGACATCGACTACGACTCCGACGTCGACTCCAGGCACATCCTCCCCGCCGACTACGCGCTCATCCGGAAGGCGATCGGCGACCCGAAGACGGCTACGACCGAGAACAAGAGGATCCTCCGGAAGCTCGACGCCCTGGAGCCGAGGGTGATCGTGGATCTCATCGAGACCTTCATCACCGGGCTCCAGGACAAGGGGATCTGGAGAGAGGATCTCCGTAGAATGAAGAGCGAGAAGGATCTCCTGGCGAAGGCGAGCGATCGGTGGGCCATGATCTCGATGAGGATTACGGAAGAGGAGGATGAATCTTGACCGTATCGACAGGAATCTCCAGATCGGTTCTGCTTATTCTTAAAGCGGGGGCCATGTCCGTTTCCCAGGTCCTCGGCGAGCTTGGCCCTCGCTCCTCGGGAACGCACGAGGGAACGGTATGGACGATCCTCGCCAGAGCCAGGCAGAACGGCCTTGTCTCCAGGGAAAAGAGAGGGAGAACCTACTTCTACTCCCTGACGGATGGAGGGATTCGCCGCGTGGAGTGGATCCAGAAGAAGAAGGCGAAGGTCCTGAAGATCGCGGCCAACCCAAAGGAAGAGAAGTAGGAACCAGCTATGTACGCCAGAGACCCCCACGTCATCGACCAGAACGACCAATTTGCCTGGAGCAAGCGCACCAACGGGTTCGTTCCGTGGTCGATGTGGTACAAGGAAGAAACGGCGAACGCGGCCAGGAAGTCGGAGGTCTCCTTCTTCGCCGACAACTGGGGAGACCGGGCCGTGTTCAAGAGCGCCCTCATCCAGCTCCCCGGCCCCTACGAGATCACGGCGGGAGATCTCTACGATCTCCGGCACAGGATCGGGCTCTTCACGCACGTCCCCAAGATCCGGTTGACCGAGAAGGAGGAGATCGAGGTCTTGAGGTCGTTCGGCTACAAGGTCCAGGCGCCCCACCGCGTTTCAATCCGGATCCCGGCCCCGTACTGGCCTCCGATCCCGATCAACTTCGAGCACGCGGTCAACGAAATTGCATGGTTCGCCGCCCACCCGGAGGAAGCCAGGATCCGTGAGAAGCTCCTGGCGGAGAAGGTCGATTCGGACCGCTTGATCGTGGAGAAATGTTTCCTGTGCGCCAAGATGAAAAGGACCCTCGCGTTCAGGGCTTCGGACGGTTGCTATGTTCACACGGGCATCGTCATGGCGACCGCGAGAAGATATCCCACTTGCCAGGCAAACTCCCTTCATCTGGAGAGGGGAACGATCGCTGAAAAAATCGGGCAGCCGTACAAGATCGGATAGGAGGAGTGATGACCTTCATCTTGAAGATTTCTCTGATCTTCACGGTCGGAGTTTTACTGGGAGCCTGGGGATGTCCGGAGACGGTGTCGACGGCCTTCATCTTCGTGGCGACGGTGGCGACCTGCGAGACCCACAAGCCCGACCAGGAGATCTTATCCCTCTTCTCCTGGGCGAAAGGCAACCTGAAATGGATCTGCCTTCCGCTTCTCCTCTACGTCACCCGCTGATCGTAACGGAGTTGAACTGGTCCGGCCGCGGGTACTTCTCCCTGGGGATATTCGTGTCCTCGTTGAAGGGCCAGAGGTCGTGGGCCTTCACGACGGCGTCGAGGGGCTTCTTGATCTCGGCCGGCCAGCCGATCCAGGTCTCCGCGAGGAGCCGGTTGGTCTTGTCTAAGTCCGAGATCTTCTTGATCCGGCGTATGTGATCTGACGACGCCCACCAGAAGTTCCCGATAAACATACGAGTGCAGCGGTTCCAGAGAACGCCGGCGGCGTCGCTTCCGGCCTCGATCGCCGCCAGGCACGATCGCCAGTTTTCGACGTTGAAATACTCCATGTACTCGCGGAGGTTTTCCCGGACCGGGTCCGGCGGTCGGGCGGACACGCCTTTCGTGTGAATGTACCAGACGATGCAGTCCTCGCTCCGGCAGGTCTCCTCCAGGAGCGCGAGCGTCGGGTACTCGAAGAGGCCGAATCCGCCGGAGGGGACGATGTCCACCTTCGACATGAAGATCGGGTCGAAGATGAAACCGTTGTGCTCGCCCACGACGCCCCAGGTGATCTTCTTCGTCGCTTCGAGGAGCCCCGTCTCCTTGATCTTCCAGATCTGGCGCTGGATGACCGTGTCCCAGTGGTTCATACAGGCGACGTGCATGAAGCCGTAGATCGGCCGGCCGGAAGCCATCAGACTTCCTCCTGGAGCGTCCGGCGGTTGTACTTGATCTTGAACCCGAGGACGTTTCTGGCGATCCAGTCGGCCTCGTCCTGGACGGCTTTCGGGGTCTTCCCCCTCCTGACGGGCTTCGCGTGCTCGGGGAATTCGAGCTCCATGCCGACGATGTGCGATATCTCATGCGCGAGCATACCTATAAGTTCGGAGTCGGTCAGCTCGCGGTCGGAGGCCCTCGCGACGCAGATCGTCATCGGATAGTCGCCGGCGTGCATGAACTGGCGCCACTTTTTCCTGTGCTCGGCATCGGCGCTCTGGCAGTAGCGGAGTTTGACGTTACGAAGCCAGGGGAGCTTCCTCGTTGCGCGGGCCACGACGTAGTCGAAGGCCGAAGCGACCCTATGCTCCCGAGGGAGATCCGCCGCCAGGATCTTCGGCAAGGGCGTCCTCCATCTTGTAGATGTCTTCGAGGGAGTTCGTCAAAGGGGGCGGTGGGAGGGTCCTGTCTCTCCTCTTGGGGTTATCCAGGGGCTTAGATCCCTCGGCGCGCTCCCGGATCGCCCTGACGTGATCCTCGATCTTGTTGAGAAGCGGGTGGGTTCCGTCCTCGACCTGCTTCGTGATCCTCGAAATCCTGTCGATGACGACGTCGGCCTTCTTCAGCCGCTCCTCGAACCTCTCCTCCATCCGCTCCATCGACTCCTGGCTGCGGAAGGCCGTCTCCCGCATCGGCACGAGCCAGAGGAGGATGAACGAGACGATCCAGATCCCGCCGGCCGCGGGGATCGTGATGGCGCCGTTGAAGACCTGCAAAGAAAGGTGTACGCCAGGCGGGGCAAGGACGTAGAAAAGGATCGCGCCAACGAAGGTTACGGCGCTCGCGATCCAGAGGGATCTGAGCGACTTCTTCGTCGTCTTCTTGTACCACTGGCGGATCGGTTCCATATCAGCTCCCTACCACGGCTTGACGTAGAAATGCTCTTTCATCCTGACCACGACGTTCTGCCAGATCGCGTCGAGGTCGATGAAAGGCCGGTGGTCCGGAGGGTTGTTCCAGCGCTGAAAGGCCGGGTGCTCGGAGGCCGCTTCCTTCATCACGCCGACGACTTCGTTGATGCTCGCCTCAAAAAGGAAGACGTCGCCATCGCAGATCCTCGCGTCCCTGTAGCGACGCATGAGGAAGTCGGAGACCCAGTTGACCACGCTCTCGAAGGCGATCGGGAGGGAAAAAGCACCCTCGTCCGTGCCTGGCGTCGCGCGCATGACCCCGCAGGCGAAGGCTTCGACGACACTTGTGAGGGGCGTCACTCTTTTCTCGCTGAGGTCCGGGCCGTCCCGCAGGAGACGATCCGCGTCGGCGAGAGCCTTCTCAACATTCCTAGCGACCGTCTCGTCGAAATTCACTTCCCCCTCCTACCGCCTCTTAGCCCAGACCTCAGCTTCTCCGGAAACGCTGATGTAGGCAAGCTCTTTCATAGAATCTTCGGCGCGGAAACCCCGCCCTTCAGGGCGGGGAGGAAGCGCCGCTCCGTTGACTTTCGATGACTATATGGTAGACTATTGCAAGTATGGAACTCGGAGTCAAAAGCACCCGTAACGCCGTCTACCAGACCGCCTACCACGCTGTCTGGATTCCGAAGTACCGGAAGAAGGTGCTCGTAAAGGACGTGGCCGACAGGCTCCGGGGCGTGCTCCACGAAATCGCGCAAGCCAAGGGCTTTGAAGTTCTGGCTCTCGAAATCCAGCCCGACCATGTGCATCTCTTCTACTCCGCCCCGCCTGCCATAGCCCCATCGCTCGCCATTCAATGGTTCAAAGGCATTTCGGCCCGCACGCTCTTCTGCGAGTTCCCGCATCTGGCGAAGGCTCTCAGGAAGGGTCATCTCTGGGCTCCGTCCTTCTATGTCGGGACGGCAGGACAGGTCTCCGCAAACACAATCAAGCGATACATCGAGAGGACGGAGCATGTCTCCGCTCGACAGTAAATGATCGTCACGCAGACCGTCCGGCTCAAGCTCGTCGTTGACGCCGCTCAAGGCGAGCGACTCGCCCATACGGTTCGGGAGTACGCGAGCGCATTCAACTTTGCCGCCAAGGCCGGATGGGATGCGCGTACCGCAAACGGCGTCAAGATACATCGGATGACTTACGATGCGATCCGAGAGCAAACTTGCCTTCCCAGTCAACTTGTTATCTCGGCTCGCATGAAAGCCGTCGAGGCGATCAAATCCGTCCGCGAGAGAACAAGGCGAGGAAGAAAGGGCGGATGCCCAAGGACGGACAAACCCGCCATTCGATTCGACGCCCGCTCGTACCGGCTCGATTGGGACGGGACGGCCCGCCTCACCGTGATCGGAGGGCGGATCGAGGTTCCTGTCCTCTTCGATATACACTCCGAGACTTTTAAGGGACTCAAGACCCGCTCCGCTGATCTCGTCAGGAAGGCCAAGGGCTGGTTCCTGCATGTCGTTATCGAGAAAGAGGTGCCCGATGTCCAAGAGACGGGAAAGGTCGTCGGCGTCGATCGTGGTGTCAAGCGTCCCGCCGTGACGAGCAATGGAAAGTTTTTTGGCAATCCGCGTTGGCGGTCCATCGAAGAACGGTATCTTGCGCTTCGTCGCAGGCTCCAAGGCAAAGGCACCAGATCGGCCAAGAGGCACTTTCGCCGCCTCAACGACCGTCTGGCACGTTTCCGCCGCGACTGCGACCATGTCCTCTCGAAGAGGCTGGTCCGGTCGGTGAGCCCAGGCGACACGCTCGTCTTCGAGGATTTGACCGGCATCCGGGACAACGCCAAAGCGCGTGGAAGGGCGAACCGTAGGAGGCTTCACTCGTGGAGCTTCGCGCGCCTCGGGTCGTTCGTCGCGTACAAGGCAGCGCTCAGGGGCGTGAAGATCGCCCACGTCGATCCAAGAGACACCAGCCGCCGGTGTCCGAAATGCGACTGGATCGACAAGAAGAATCGACGGACGCAGAGCACGTTCCGCTGCGTCCGGTGTGGTTATGAACGGAACGCAGACCTCGTGGCGGCGTGGAACATCCGCGACGCGCATAAGGGCCTCTGGAGCCCTGTTTCCAGAGTGCCGGGCCGGGTCAACGGCCCGAATGTGGAAGAGATTGTTCAATTCTTCTCCAAGCCCCGCACTTTAGTGCGGGGTAGTTGACCCGCGTTCTTCTTCGGCATGACCTACCTCCACGCCTTCTCGTAGGTATCCCGCGCGCTCCGCTCTCCGTAGACCTCCGGCCAGTGGCGGATGTGTCCCCAGTGGGTGAGGACGAACTCCTTGGCTTTCCGCTCGCCGGCGTAATCTTCGGCGGGGATCTCGAACATTCCAACGCCGTCGATCGTCTGGACGATCCATTTCGCCGCCGACCCCCAGGTCTCTCCCCTGATCGGTATGATCTTGAACTCGAACGGATACCGTTCGCTTTTCCGAAGCGGCATGAGCCCCAGTCCGTGCTTTTCAAAAAGCCGGTCAGCCGCCGCCATGACGGCTCCATGATATTGATGGTAGGTCTCGTCCTGCGCCTCGATCTCCGCCTTCTCCCTCTCTTTTTCCGCCTGCTTCTCCGTCATCCCTTCCTTGATCGCTCCTTCGTAAGCGAAGTGTCCGGCTTCGCTGGCGTAGTCCAAGCTACCCTCGTCGACCTCGTCCGGAAGCGGGAGCTTCAAGGCTCTCGCGATCCTTTCGAGGTCGACCTTGTCCGATGTGGGCATGGCTACCTCCTACGGCGTCCTTCCTCGATCGGGCCGGCCTCGGCCTCGTAGTGCATCTTCGCCTTTCTCAGGACGGACGAAACGCTGAGACCGTACTCGTCGGCGAGATGAAGGAGGTCCGCCATAAGGTCCACGATCCCCTCCACTTCGTCTCTCGCGCCTTCTTCGTGAAGGCTCTGCTCGTAAGCGAAGACCGCGGAAGCGGCGGCCACGGTTCCTCTTGAATCCGGCATAGCCCCTCCTAGTGGAAGCCCTGGACGCGCAGCTTCTCGTGCTCCCGCGTGAACTCCTCGACTTTCATCGAGAATTCCTGAGTGCCGTAGTGCTCGGGGTCCTGGAACCGGATCATGGTCCCGAAGTAGTCGGGGCCGACGCACTTGTGGACCTGGGTCACCTGGACGGTGACGCCGTTCTGCTTGTGCTTCCACCAGCGCGGGAAAAGATCCGCCTTCTTCAGGGACGGCGTGAACTTGTTCTTGACGAAGCCGAAGATGCCACCGAGCGAGATCTTCATTTTCCCCTCTCTTTTAGATTATAAGGATCAGGACCCAGGGGATCATAACCTTTGGCTCCCGGAAATCCAAACGGAGGGTCGTGGCGGACCGCCGGGTACATCATCGGGACCACCTGGGAGCACAGCAGGCAGTAGTCAAGCGCCATGAAGGCCCTCTTCGCCGGCCGCGCGCAGCGGTAGCAGAGGCGGACTTTCCTGAAGATACTGAAGAGGCTCATTCTCTACCGCCCCCGACCTTTCCGCATCTTCAGCTCTTTCTCGACGAGATCTTCACCGTCCTGGATCACTGCGTTGACGGCGGCCTTCCCGATCTCGTCAGGCTTCCCGTAGTTCAAGCTGACCTCGTCATCGTCGCCTTCCTGGATCTGGTCGACGTCGACGATGATGATCTCGACGTCTTTGTCGGAGGCGATGTTCCGAATGAGACCGCCTTCAGTCACGATGACTACCCTGTCCTTCATGCCGGCATCCTCCTTCGCCTCCAATCTCCGAACATCTTTGAGATTTTCCTAGCGTTATTAAGCGCCATGAAAAAGCTAAACAAAGAAAACGTCCAGAGCCAGGGACTCACGGTCGCCTTCACTTCCGCGATGACCCCATTCGGACCGTCTTCGGCGTTCAGGATGAGCTTCGGCTCCTGACCCATGCCGGCCCCGCGGCCGGCCATGCGGCAGGCCGCCGCACAGGCAAGCTGGACGGCTTCCTCTTTCGAGTAGCCGCGGGCGACCAGGCCGCTTGCGACCTGGCGGACCGCTTCACATTGTTCGGGGGTGAGTTGCATCGGTTAGAACTCCCCCCTCAACCTATTGATGGTGACAGGGGTCGGAGCCGTCGAGATCGCCGCCCAGTCCTGACCGACCGGATCGAGCCGGGTCTTCATGTACAGATTTCCGGCCACGCGCGCCGCCGCGGCGATCGCTTCCCCGGGGTGAACGCCTCCCTCGACGAGCATCTTCGCCGCGATCGCTCCCTGGGCGGAAAGAGGCTTGAGACCGGCGATGACCGAATTCGCGGCGCGGTCGGCGCCCTGCTTGAGGACGTGACGCGCGTCAGCGTGGGCCTTCCTGATGGCGGCTTCCTGCTGTGGGGTCATGGCGTTCTCCTTACACGGGCTCTTTCTGGGTCAGCGTCTTCGCCGCTTCCACCCAGGGCATCGCGCTCGACGCGATGATGCACCTGTTCTTCAGGACCCATTCCTTCGCGGACTTTCCGACGGCGGGAAGATCGTCCCTGAAGCTGACGGCGAGCTCCAGCGCATATTTCCACTCGCTGTCGCCAACGAGCGTTCCCGGGAACCCGGCCCCGACGAGCTTCGGGTACTCGCCGACGGGGCTCATGAGGATGGGGTATCCGCAGCTCGCCGCCTCCAGGGCCTTCACGGCGCTTTTGGAGGCGTTGAACTCGTTGTCGACGAGCGGGGCGATCATGATGTCGGCGCCGACCTCGGCGAGTTCGTTCGTGTAGTCGACGAACTGGACGAACTTCATGAGCTCGACGTGCTCGCGGACGGGCACGAGAGCCTCCGGCATCGTTTCACCGAAGCAGTAGAACTTGACTTTTCCATTGTGAGCGGCCAGAAGATCACGAACCGCCGGGGCGATGATGGCGAGGTCGTGCCGGTGGGTGGGGCTGCCGGCCCAGAGGATCTTGAAGACCTCCGGATCCCGCTCCTCGCGCCGGGGACAGATCGAGGCGGGGACGTAGTTGGGGATGACGCGGACATCCTTCTCGGGAAAGCGCGTCTTCACGAAGTCGGAGAGCGGCTCCGTCGAGACCGTGACGAGATCAGCCATCTCGATCAGCTCCCAGATCTCGTCCCGCTTCTGCTGGACGTAGACGGCCGCGGCCGGGTTGTCCGGCAGGATCGCGTCGAAACGGTCGTCGAAGTCGTAGACGACCTTGACGCCCTGCTCCTTGGCGGTCTTCGCGATCGCGATGATGATCGGGGAGCTCACGAGCTGGATCCACAGGATGTCGTACCGCAGGGCTTTCGAGAGGTCGATCCTGTCGGTCCAGCCGGCGACGAGCTGGCCCTTCTCCTGGGCGATGTTCGCGGGGATCCTCGCCCGGTAGAAGGCGGAAGCCATCTCGCCGGAGGGGACGAAGAGGACGCGCGGGACGTTCTTCGAGAAGAACTCGTTCAGGAAGATGTCTTCCGCGTCGTGCCGGAGCTCCAGGACGTCGGAGGCGTACTCGACGCGGCGGTCCCTGACGGCGAGGGCCTTCGCGGTCGCCTCGGCCTTCTTGAAGACGTCGGCGGAGACGGTGTAAGTCTTCCCGTCGAGACCGATCGTGTAGAGGCCGTTCTCGACCTCGACCGATGCGCCCAGGAAGAGTCGGACGGCCGTCTCCGGCACGTCCCGGATCATGTCAGCGTGTTGGGTCATAGCTTCTTGATGACCTCGGGAATTCCGACGTAGAGCGCGATCGCGCCGCCGAGGGCGAGACCACCGTACAGAAGGATGTCCTTCAGGAGTCCGAGACCGGCTCCGACAACGCTGTCGAACGCCTCTTTGGCCGCAAGGAAGTCGTTCTGGTACCTTCGCGCTTCCTCTCTAGCGGCGGCGGCTTCCGCTCCGACGACCTGTTCGGACTTCTGGTCGGCAACGGCGATGGCGGTCGCCTGGGCGGAGGATTCCGACTCCTTTTTGACGAGCCGCTCGTTCTTGAACGTGGAGGAATAGGACGTCGTCCACGCCTCCATTCCCTTCATCACCACGGGCGTCCACCGCGCCGCCGTGTACCCGAGCTTCGAGAGCGCCGAGAACTGGTTTCCGCTTGAGAGAAGGAAGTACGAGAAGACGCCGGGAACGATTCCAAAGATGAATCCCGCGTAGGGCATGATCCCCTTGATGAATCTGATGGCCGTGTTGAAATACGTCTCGAACACCCCGGCCTCGTTGGCGAGTCCCTTGCCCGCCTCCGCCTTGAGAACGCCGAGGTACTGAGCTTGAGCCGTTCCCACGAGTCCGTTGATGTCCGAGGCCCACTCGGAGGTTCCGGGGATGCGATTCGCCTCGGCGTCGATGGCGGGTCCGGCCTGCCTCAGCGTGGAATCAAGGGAGGCCAGCGCGCTCGTGATTTTCGATCCCGCCTCAGAAGTTTTCGCGTTCCACTCGCTGGAAATCCCGAGCGCATTCGCCCACTGTCCCATGACGGTCACGACGGCCTGCATCCGGATGGCGTCGGCCGTGAACACCGAGCTCTTGAGCAAGGTATTGAGGCGGTCGGCGAGTTCGTCGATGGCGCCGGAAGGGAAGACGGCCGCCTCAAGCTGATCCATCCTCAGGTTCTTGAAGGAATACCAGGCCGCCGTGGTACGCTTCAGGACGTCGGCGACTTGGTTGTAGGAATCCTTGACGGCCTTGTCGACCTCGTTCTCGCTCATAAACTTCGAGAGCTGGTCCATTCCATCCGCCGCCGTCATCGCGTAGACGATCGTGCTGGCGACACTCCCGCCGATGCCTCCCGCGGAAGCGGCCTCCGCAGATGCCTGAGCTGCCTTCTGGGAGATGAGGTTGCCGGAATCCTTGATAAGTTGCGATCGCGCGGATACCGCGCTGGAAACAGCTTTCCCCGCATCCGAAGCGTCACCCGCGAGCTTCGTCGCGGTGGAGACGTAAGCGGCGAGGACGGAGCGGACGATGTCTTTCTCCGTCATGGGAGTGACCGGCTGACCAAGTCCCTGCCAGTCCCCGACGCCGGCGCGCCGGCGCCGGTACATGAGCGTTGCCATGCTATCTCCGGAAAGCCAGGATTCCTCCGATGATCGCGAGAGCTCCAACTCCGGGGACAACCCAACCTGGGACGCCCGGGATCTTCAGCGGTCCACCTTCACTCTCCGCTCTCGCCTCCGCTTCCGCCTGCTTGGAGTAAATCAGTCTCGCGTTCGCCGCGTCAAGCTCCGCCTGTCTCGCCAGGATCTCCTGCGTCCGGGTTGCCGCAGCGGCTTTCTCTTTCTCGATCTCGACGAGTTCTTTTCCGGTCTTATAGTTTACATAAGTGTTGGCGATGGTCGTGACGGCGGAAAAGGCTGACGAAATCCAGCTATAGTCTGTCGCCGGAGCTGGAGCTGGAGCGCCCATCCCCGACGCGCGAGATCCACTTTCGACTTGGACCCAACTCCGGATGAGCTTTCGGAGGTTGGGGAAGGTGGGAACGTCCGGAAATCCAGAAACCTCAGACTCGGCGGCGCGCAGCATCATGTCTCGGAGCTTCCTTGCGCCGATGACTCCTGAAGCGATGGCGTCCTGAAGATTGGGAGCGGCGGCGAAATCCGCGACGGCAGCCGCAGTAATCGCTTTGGCGAAGTCTTTTTCTGCAAGAAGCATTTTCTACCTCGATACCGCGTAAGCCGCCGCCGGAACCGCGAGAAGCCACAAGGGGAACCCCCCGCTTTTCCCGCCTACGGCTTCTTCCGATTTCGCGACGATGGTCCTGAGCTCCTCTTGAGAGGCCGCTCGAACGGCCGCCACCTGGTCGGCCGGAACCTTCATGAGTCCGGCGGAGGTCTTGACCCACAAGCCGATCGACGACCCCCTGTCAAAAATCTCCACCTTGTCCCCCGGCGACGTCGATGATTCGGCAAGCGCCATGGCGACGTCGAGCGTCGAAGGGGACGCTGAAGCGGCGGAACCGTTGATAAAGACTCTGTACCGAGCTTCCGTCGAGGTTACTTCGCCTCCGGACGGAGGTCTGACTGTTGGGGCGACAAGATCATCGGCCCGACCCGGAGCCTCCGACAGCTTGGGCTGCTCGGCCGGACGCTGTGACACTTCCTGGAGCGCCGCCTTTTTCTCACTGAGCGTCATCTCCACCCATCTCTCGGGAGCGTATCCGGCTTTCGCCATGGCGTCGAAGTTCGACCTGTAAGCCGCATCAGCCTCTTCCGTTTCCGCCATCTCCTTCTCCGCGGCGTCGATCAGCTCATTGAACTTTTGAAACGCAGCGTACTTTTCGTCCAAGGACATCGCGTCCCACTTTTCGCGCGTAACGCCGGCGCTCTCGAAAATTTGAGCGTATTGGACGTAAAAGTCGTTCATGCTGTTTTCGAGATTGACAGCCGCGGCGTCAGCTTCGGCCTGGAGAGCCGCCGCCTCTTCAGCGCCAGCCTTCTCCGCTTCCTTCGCCATAAGCCTCTGAGCTTTGACCTGCTGGTACCCGGAGTTCATGGTGTTCATGGCTGCCGCCAGGGGAATTCCAACGCCTGGAATGAACGCGACGGCGATCGAGGCGATAGGGATCGCCATCGGCCCGTATTTCTTGGCGTATTCCGCCGCCTTCTTCCGGATCTTCGGGTCCAATAGAAGGCTTACCCCTCCGGTCGGGACGGCTAAAAGTCTGGCCACGACTCCCTTTATGCCGACCCGCTTCGCGGAAGCCTCGACTTTCTGAGCGATATCAGACGCCTTTTCGGCAATGTTCTTCGCGACTTCTTGAGCCTTTTGAACAACGTCTGTGACTTTCTCGGCGACTTTCTGAACCGATTCACGGATGTTGCTGAATTTCGGCATTCGGATCCCAAGGCCCTGCCCGAGGGTATACCCCGACATTCCAGCCGAGGTCGCGTTGACAACAGCTTCCGAGATGGACCTGGCGAGGGCGCGCTCAGGATCGGGTTGGCGGAGAATATCCACGCACCATTCCACCAACGACGGGTCTCTCCTCAACTCATCGAGAATGATGCGTTGCGACAACGGAGAAAGCGTCCGAAGAACAGCTTGCTCTCGGTTTCCGATAACCCCAAGCCCGTACATCATCTGGACTCCTCCGCGAGGCGCTGAACCTCGTCTGACTTTTCCTCGACAAGCCGGATCATCCTCGTGTCGTGCTCCGGCTTGCGGCGCTCGGTGGCGTTCTTCGGGGGGCAGGCCGGCGCCGGCACCGGGGATCCCACGATCTCCTGGATCTCCTTCACCTGGCGGTGCATCTTCGTTTCGAGATCCTTGATGTCCGCCTGGACGGGGGATTCGATCCTCGTCTCTTCGAGCGCCTCCTTCTTGGAGGCCGGCGTCTTGTCGCGGAGAGACGAGATCACCAGCACGCTCACCAGCGCGAAGAACGACGACAGGATCACGATCAAGATCGTCTCCATCACGCGCCTCCATCCCTTCTGGGGAGGACTCTGATGACCGAGTCGAGCGACTTCGTGACGTTCTCCATCGCCAGCCGGTACTTTTCGTTCAGGTCGCTCATCTCCTTCTGGTGGGCGAGCTCCCTCGCAAGACGCTCGTCGATCCTGGTTTCGTACTTGCGATCCTTCTTCATGTAGTATATCGCGAGCACCACCAGGCAGCACCCAACCGCCCCGAGGTTGATGATCGGGCCGATCACGTTCGCGTCCGGAGTCATCATTTCACGAGCGCCGTAGCGGCGATTTTAACGAGGTTCCCAACGACCGTCCAGAAGACCTTCGTCACGGCTCCCCGGCCGGCGACTTTGATATTTTCGAGCTGCGCGGAGATCTGGGCTTTCTCGGGACCGATGTCGACGCCGGCCGTCGCCATGAGCGCGACCTTCGCCGCGTCCTGGGCGCACTTCTGGATAAGGTCCTTCTCCTCCGGTGTCCACTCGTCGATGGCGTCGCCGACTTTCTTCTGGAGGTCGGCCCAGACCTTAGCGCCAAACTCTTTTGGAAAGTCCATATTTACATCCACGCCCTTCCTGTGCAGATTCGGTTAACCATTACCCTCTGGATTCCGAACCTCTTAGCAAGAAGAACCTGAGAAGCTTTTCCGGATCGGTATAACTCTCGGATCCGGTTCGCCAACTCCAAGCTCAACTTCTTTCTCATTAAGCCGCTCTTATATGCGTGTCGATGATTTTCTGACCTTGTAACGTATTCAAGATTTTTGGGTCTGTTATTCCCCTTCGTTCCATCTATATGATTCACGTCGAAACCAGATGGCTTTTCCCCTAAAAACGCGGAAGCCACGATGTCGTGGACATAAAACGTCTCCATTCTCGGAGAGTCGTACAGCCTAACAAGCTCGTATCCACCGCCTGATGGAGACAAGGAGAGAATGAGGCCGCTCCTAAGATTTCGTACACGTCCCCTAGATGAAACCTCATACGGCCAGTAAGCAACAGGTTTCCAGATCTCTTTCATCTTGATTTCGAGATCCTAAGTCTCCACGTTTCCAAGGTTCTCAATCGACGGGCTTTCTGGTCGGAGTCAAGAGCTACGTCTTTTTCAACATAAGCCTTGTACTCCGGCGCGATCGCGTCGAAGGTCAGCTTGTCCGCCTTGACGTAGTCCTTGTTGATCGTGCAGCCTGAAGCGAAGAGGCAGAGTAACGCGATAGCGATCGCTTGCGCTGTTCGTTTCACTTTCCATCTCCTCCAGACTCTCCGCTCCTTCCAGCGTCCTCCATTCCCACGGAGAACATCCCACCGACGGCGACGATCGCGACGGCGATGCACGCCATCGCCTTCGGCCATCCAAGGTCCTTCCCGTCGCCGACGATGAGGCTGATGATACCCATTCCGCCGCCGCCCATCACCATCTTCCGGCCGCCGACCTTCCAGAGAAGGGGCCGTATCCAGTCCAGTTTCACGGCGCCGGCGAGGATCCCGCCGATCTTCGATTCCTTCTTTTCGTCCGTCATACTTGCCTCCATTTCGATATTGGGCCGCCCGTCCTTGTGCGCCTAGAGACGCCTACTGCCCGGCAAAATAGCCAGGTCAGACGGGCGGCGCAGGCGCACCAGGTTTCCTCTACTCCTTCTTCTTCCTCGTGAGCACGCGGCCCTTCCTTTGGTCCAGGTGGCAGATCTTCTTGAGCTCGTCGGTCCACCCGAACTTTTCGGCCAGCGACCAGACGTACTCATCCAGCTCGGCGATGGTCGCAGGCCAGGGTGAGCCGGGGTGAACCATCATGGCGAAGGGCCAGAAGCTACCGAAGACGGCTTCGCTGTCGAGCTTGATTTCGATCTCAAGCTCGGGGTTAATCATGTTCCAGGTCGTCCCGCCTTCGTTTTTGTCCTCCCTCCAGTTGGAGATGTCTCCGAAGCACGGCTTCTGGTGCTTCTGAATGATCGGGGAGTAAGACCGGAGCGCGCGACGGAAGAGCGTGGTTCCGTCGTCGGCCATGGACCTCTGGGAGATGTCGAACTTGTCGTCGCCCATCACATCCGGCAGGCGACGCCCCGCGTACCGAAGGAGAAGTTGCCCTTCGACGTGCTTGAACTTGAACTTTTCGCCGTCCACCGTTCCCCCTTTCTTCTAACTGGACCAGATCATACAAACTAAGCCAGGACCCATGCCCCCTCGTTCGATATGGCCATCCACTCGGTCGCGTTGATGGCCACGAGAACGATGGCGTTCCCTACCGTCGCGGCGCTCGCCGTCCCTCCGGCGGAGGAAACGGAAGCGGCGATCCGAATCGTGTCGCCTCCGGCCGCGGTGATCGTGAAGGTCTGGGCCGCCTGGATGATGAAGGTGTAAGTCAAGCCGGCGGCGGCGGTGGGAAGCGTGAAATTCACAGCCGCTCCCGCCCCCTCGTTCGTGAAGACTCCGTTTCGGTCGGCCACCACGACTGGGTAGTCCGCCGTCTTCGCTTGGACGAAGCGGCTGTAGGTCGCGCCAGCGTTTTCGTTTCCGAGGACGGTCGTATTCGAGTAGGTCGCGATCGCCTGGTAGCCGAGGGCGGTCGTATTCGTCAGTGTCGCGGTCGCGCCATCAGCACCTGATCCGACGTAGGTGTTTTGAGTTCCGGTCGTATTCGTGGCACCGGCACTTGCGCCGACGGCGGTGTTATGCATCGCTGTCGTGTTCGACGAGAGAGCTCCGACACCGACGGCGGTATTCACATCACCGGCTGTATTGTTCGTAAGGGCATTCTGACCGATGGCGACGTTCTGGTCCCCGGTCGTGTTGGCGATGAGGGAGTTCGCGCCGACGGCGGTGTTCCCGGAGCCGGTGGTGCTATTAGAGAGAGACAGCGCCCCGACAGCAACGTTCTCGAATCCGGTCGTGTTGGCGGCGAGCGCATCCGCGCCGACCGCCGTATTGTCCGAGGCGGTGGTGTTGGCGCTGAGTGCATTGCGCCCGACGGCGACATTCGTGCTTCCCGTGGAATTGGCACTTAGGGAACCGCTTCCGACTGCGGTGTTGCTTGCCCCGGTTGAGTTGTTGAGCAAAGAGCTATGGCCAACCGCTGTGTTGTTGTTGGCGGTGGTGTTTAGAAAGAGGGCGTTAGTGCCGACGGCGGTATTGTTGCTGGCGGTGGTATTCCCATTGAGTGCTCCGGTCCCAACGGCGACGTTCGCGCCTCCGGTGGTGTTTCCGCCAAGAGCCGAGCTTCCGACCGCGACGTTATCGGTTCCGCTGGTGTTGGCATCCATCGCACTATGACCGACCGCGACGTTGCTGGCGCCAGTCGTATTTGCCGCCATCGCGGTGTATCCGACCGCCGTGTTTCCGGAGGCCGAGATACTTGCTACCAAGGCACCACTTCCGATGGCAACATTCTGGGTTCCTGTCGTGTTTGCTGTAAGCGTGTTGTATCCGACCGCTGTGTTGTTGCTGGCGGTGGTGTTGGCGTCGAGAGAAGCGGACCCGACGGCGGTGTTGCGCGATCCCGTACTGGTTGCGGACATCGCGTCCATGCCTATGGCGACATTGTCCGATCCTGTTGCCGCGAGGGCTGATATCGTGTTCGAGCCGACGCCCACATTTCTGCTGCCGGTCGTGCAACCCGAAAGCGACAAATAACCGACGGCGGTGTTGTCCGTCCCGACGCTATTTGTCCCCAACGATTTCCAACCGACGGCGGTGTTGTTGTCCGCTGTGTTTACCAAGAGCGCGATATAGCCAACGGCGACGTTGTTTGACCCGGAAACTACGGACGCTAGAGAGCCAGCTCCGATGGCGACGTTTTGGTTTCCCGTGGAATTAAGGATAAGCGCATCCTTTCCAACGGCGGTATTTTCGGAGCCTGTCGAGTTTGTGGTGAGCGTATTCACACCAACGGCGGTGTTGTCGGAGGCATCGGTGACGGCCGCTCCCGCATTCGCGCCGACAAACGTATTGAAGTTTCCGGTCGTCACGTTACCGCCCGCCTGCGCGCCGAACATGGAATTCTCGACGCCGGTAGTGATCGCGTCAGCCGCCTGGAACCCGAAGGCGGAATTTGAGGAGCCGCCGGCGATGGCTTGGCCGGAATCTTCGCCAACGAACGTGTTTGCGTTTCCGGCGGGGTCGATAACGTAAACCAACCCTTCCAGGCGAGCCAGACCGACGGCGCGGAGGGCCTCCGTTCCGACGGGAACGGTATCTCCGATGACGACCTGATCGGTGACGGTAGTGAGCCGAACGACGGTGCCGTCGTCCTGCCACCCGCCCTCTCCTCCGCCGCCGCCCCCTCCTCCGCCGGCGCCAGGGGGATATGACCAGCTAGCCATATTACACCCCTATCTGGAGTCCGGCCCCTCGCGTGCTGCCGATCAGAGAGATCGAGGCGAGGCCGAGCACCGTCTGGACATATCTTACGCGAACCCACTTTCCGGGGCCGACTTCAACTTTGTTTTCGGTGGAGATAAACGTCCCCGCGCTCGTCATGAACTGTCGGTCGATTTCCTGGAAGGAGACAAAACCACTATCGTCCGATGTTTCAAGCACGAAGGCCGTATTCGTTCCAGCCCCTTCAAGCGTGGTCTTCAGGTGGTCGATGAAGATCTCGCTTTCGAGGGGGACCTGAAATGGGGCTACAAGATCTGCGAGAGCGAGGCTTCCGGCCGCTCTTCCGTGAACGTGCAGAACACCCATTCCAAGCTCCTTCTACGCCGATGAATCCTACGAAAAGTTACTGGCTCTCCGTGCTGCCGCCCTCATCGACGTCGTCTTCCGGCGGCGGCTTGATCGGATCCTTCATCTTCATCTCCTGTTGACGACTTTTCTTTAGGTGCCCTTAGGGGTGACGATAGACACCCTTAGGGGTGACGATAGACACCCTTAGGGGCACCGAAAGAAAACCCGTCACTCGATCCACACGCTCCTCGACTGACGAACCTGGGGGTCGGCCGATCTCGGCGGGACCGTGTCCAGCGCCGGAAGCCCGACGAAATCTGCCTTCGGAACCGAGTTCACCACGATCATGTCCGGCGACAGGTACGACCTGGCGAACGTCACCGTGTTGTAGTAGCACACCCTGAAGTGCTGACGCTTCGACGCCTCCGACGTCGAGAAGTCCCCTACGGTGAAGTTGAATTGACTCGCCGGCCCCCGGTAGTACGGGACGTACCTGGGTCCCCTTCTCTGAACGCTTCCAAGCGCGTTGATGTGTAAGCCTCCGGACTTGAGGGTCTTTCTCCAGAACTCGACGACGTATCCCGTGAGCTCCGGGACCGTGACCCCGTTCGGAGCGTTCGAGCTGTTCTGCTTCCACTTGACGGACATATCCGGGACCGGAGGACTTCCGACGAGAAGCGCTTTCGCGACCCCCATCGGAGTCTTGAAGAGCACCCTCTCGTACCAGGTGAAGCGGAAGGTCCACCCGTTGGGGACCGCCCCGGCGATCCAGTAGAATCCGATCACGAGATCCGTGACGGTCGCCGGAGCACCCGACCGGAGAAAACCCGAGAAGTCCACGCCGAAGACTCTCGTGACGAAGCCGCCGCCCATGTCCACTTCGAGCTTGCACTCGCTGGCCGCGTTCGTGAACCAGTCTCCGACGGGGATGAGATATCCCTGCTGACCCGCCACCGAGGGGACGGTCATCTGGTGGACGAAGGTCATCTCGGCGGGGCCGTAATAGGGATTCTCCGCTCCGCTCTGCTGGCGGTTCTCTCCGAGAATCCTGAAGAATGGTCCGCCCATCGCTCATCATCTACATCAGATTAACGACACTATAAGCCTTCCCCGCGATGGTCGTCCCGGTGGGCTCAAGGGCTCGACTCACGCGCTGGCCCGGAATCGTCGTTCCGGTGATCTGATTTGTCGGAGTGCCGGCGGTATCCACGACGCAGTTGTCTCCGGTCGTGACACCGGCATCCGAAGAAACGAAGACCATTCCGCGTCGGACGAGAATCTGATTGGCGCCGGCGACGGCGCCGACCGCAAAGAGGTTGACTCCTTCAAGAGTGTCCGTCGAGGTCTCGCCTGTCGCATCGCCGGCGCCATCGCTCGTCATAAGATCGCCCTGGGCGTAACCGGCTCCGTCCGAGGGCCACGCCTCGTAGTCGTCGATCTTCTCCGGCATGAGATCCCTGACGCCGGCGAAGGGATCGCATTTCCAGAGCCGGTAGATTGCCGGCCGCGTCCCCGTTCCCACGATTGACTTGTCGCCGGTATCGCCGTCGATGATCGCCTCCCACATCTCCAGGTCGTCGAATGGATCTCCGACGAAGGAGAAGCGGCCGGCGAAGTGCGGGAACCTGAAGAAGAGAACCGCGTTCACCCAGGTAATGGTTCCCGCTCCGGTCTGCGTCTCGAAGTCCGTCGTCGCAAGGAAGTCGCAGTATTCGAAAACCGATTCCGCCGGACCCGTAAGCGTCCCTGCGGAGTTCACGATCCTCATCGTCCCGCCGGCGCCCTCGAAGGAACAGTGATCGAAGAAGATGTTTCCGCCGCCGGCGACGACGGAAGTGGCGACTTCCGCGAACAGCATGGCGAAGGCGTTTCGGAAGGTCATATCCGTCAGGATGGTGGCTCCCGTCCTCGTGACGGTACAGGACGTTCCGCCGCTGCTTCTGGCGTGGTTGACGCGGACGTTCAGGTGCGTCCCACCCTTCAGTCTCCACGTTCCGCCGACCGAGAGCGTGGCCGTTCCGTTGGCGAATGCCGCCGCCACGCCGACGGAGCTCCCGAACGCGGTATCGAAATTGACATTCCACCCACCGCTGATGACCCACGTCCCTCCCGAGATCCCGATATCGGGGAGGGTCCCGGCTGGATTGAGGAGGGCTATCGCCCCCGCCGAGGCGTTCGAGGAGATCGTCCACGTCCCGACGGTGATGGAAGTAACGGCGGTATCGAATCCGAACTGGTCGATGCGAAGAGCGTTGTCGACCTCGATCGTTTTTCCTCCGACCGTCGCGGAAGGAGTGCCGGCCGTCTGGTCGACGGCGAAGTAGATCATGGAGACGTACTGGCCGCCCCTCGTCTTAATCGACCCGGTGCCGCCGATCGTGGCGGACCCGGTCCCGGTGATCGGTGCCTTGATGAGGATGTCCGCAAAGCTGGCCTGGCCGAGATTCACGATGATGTCGGCCGTTCCATCGAGTGTGACCGCCGAAGTCGTCGCGACCGTTCCTTCGATCGTGACGAGGCTCGACATTCCCTCGAAGGCCGACAAGTCCAGCATCACGGGGATCGAGGGACTGAGTGTGAGGGTGGCTCCGGCTCCCGTGAAATTCAAGGCCCGGAGAAGCGCGAAGTCGAGCGCCACGTCAGGATCGTCGGTGGCCGCCCCGTCGTTGATCGAGCCCGACGAGATCGCGATCCTTCCCGAGGTCATGGCGGGAACGGCCGATCCCGATCCGTAGACCATGACGACGGCGAAACGGTTGGGGGAGAGGTCCGTCCCATCCGGGGCGGTGAGCGGCGGCTTGATGTTCGCCTTGAGGTCCAGGAAGTTGGGAGCTCCCGTTGAAATGAGTTCGCCCGCGCCGGCATAGAAGATCGCCCCCGAGAACATCGAATCAATCGAGATCGAGGCGTTTGTCAAGGATCCGTCTCGGATGAGCCGATAGGGGACGTTCATCGCTACGTCGTCATTAAGCCCGACGTTCACGCAGTCCTTGATGATCCAGCGGACGGCGCTTCGGAAACCCTCGACCACGCCTCGGAACTCGCACTCGAAGGCTTCGACGGCGCCGACGCCGCCGGAGAAGGTCATCTGGAAAGCCTGCATCGCGTCCAGCGGGGCGGAGACGATCATCCTCTCCATCCGGAGGACGTTCTGGCCGCCGCCGAAGGTGATCCCCTGCTTCACATTCCCGTCGATGAGCTTGCAGAAGACTCCTCCCGCCACAACCAAGGATCCGTCGAGTGCGGCGTTCGCGAACTCAAGGATGAGGTTTTTCGAGATGGTAATACTTTCGGGAAAGATCGCGCCCAGGCATTTGACGTAGGCGGGGAAGACGGCCTGGACGTCTTCGCCGACGCCGAAGTCCCAAGGCGCGTCAAGGATCGCCGTCCTGGTGGCTCCGACATAATCCTTGACCCTCGCCCACTGTGCGGCAAGGCCGTTTCCGGGCGTCGCGTCCGTCAGGACAAGGTAGGATCCCGTGAGCGCACCGTCGGTCGCCGGCCAGCCTGCATCTCCGACGACGGTTCCTGGGGCGGTTCCAGCCTGGGTGACGGCGAAAAAGACCGTGTCCGTCTCGCTGGCGATGCCGTCGGCGATGGTGTTGTAGAAGGCGCCGCTGCCGCCGACGACGAGGCCGCCGGCCACCAGCTTCCCGTTGATGTATTGGGTCGATCCTGTGGGTCCAGGCATATCAATTTCCTACGGATCGTAGTTGATGGTCAGATTCGCATCGACCGTCGGCGATCCAACGTCCGTGAGTTCGACCTGGAGATGGTCGGCCGCTCTAAAGACGAGTCCCGGCGGCATGGCGAAGAACTTGTCCGTGGTCCCGGTTGGAAGCACTTCTTCGATGATGAGCGTGTTGAAGCCGGCGCCGTCGGCGGAAACGTAGGTGACGGAGAAGGTCTGGGGTCCCGGCAAGGCCGGGTCCAGGTGGAGCGCGATGAAGCCGGGGCTCTTGATCGTCGCGATCGCATCGGTGAAGTCGAGAGGGGCGGCCGAGAGGTCCTGGGTCGTGGTCGCAACACTCGGAGCCTTCAGGCCGCCCGGCGGCGGAACGGGAACGCCGCCCCCGTCCACGACGAGGACCGGCTGGATTTTCGTTGAGACATTCGACACGTTCTACCTCAAATCTGGTTGTCCGCCGCCTCGAACTCGGACGCGAAGGGGATCCAGTATTGGTAGAGGCCCGTGATGATCTGGACTTCGACGGGGGCGCCGCTGAAGTTCTGGACGTAGAACTGGATCCTCTTGGGTCCCTCGAAGACGAACGCGCATCCGTCACGAATCAGGCTGTAGGGCTGTTCCATCGAGCCCGGGATCATCGTGGTCTTGCCGCGCTCGAAGGTGGCGAGCGCCGCCGCGGCCGGCGACTGGTCGTCGAAGACAGGGATCACCGCCGACGGCTTCCCATCGGCGAAGAAGAACATGAGCTGGTGGGCGGTGTAGGCCGCGGGCGTGTCGACGCCGATCCCGATCGAGGTCACGACGAGCTTCTGCCTGGCCTCCAGAATCCTGTCGTAGATCACCGTCGGCGCGCCGCCGTCGGGAACGAGCGTTCCACCGCCGCCGAACTTGACCTGCGGCTTCGCGAAGAACGGAGGCTCGACGAAGGCCGGCCGCTTCGTCAGGACCGGCGTCGTCTTGACGGCTTTCTGGAAGCGGTAGATGAGCTCGTTGAAATACTCCGGACTTCCAGGCGTCACCGGCTGGTTGTCTTTCGGCGGAGTCTTCGACGGATCGAAGACGACGTCCTCGGGGCGTGGGTCTCCTCCTCCCCAGTCACGGTACCCTTCCCAGTATTCCCGATCGTGAGGATTGCCCATCCCGCCCCCCGGCGGCGGAAGGTTATGGGGCATAGGAGATCTTCCTCCCCGCGAAGACCGGCTTCACCGTGTTCTGGGCGCCGGACAAGTCGGTGATAAGAAGCTCGAACTTCCCGCTTCGACGCAGGAGGAGGCTCGTCGGCCACCGAGCCGGGAAGATCCCGCCGCTTCCCCCGAGGCCGTCGGCCAGGGCTGTCGCGTCATGCCCCCCGAAGAGAAGCGAATTGTGGATCTTGACGCCCGCGGTGAGCGACCTCGCGTACTCGCTGTCCAGAACCTCGCTCTCGTAGGCGCCCGTCGACTTGGACGTCAGCTTGAAGACCTCCATGTCGGCGTCGTCGGAGATCGTCATGAGCGCCGAGCGGTTTGCCTCTCCGGCCGCCAGGACGATGAGCGTGTCCGTCAGGAGCCAGTAGGTGTAGGTCCGCTCGCGCCGCTCGACGTAGCCCAGGAGGTCCTTCCTGATCTCCGCGGGGGCGGCCTGGTGGTAATACTTGATGCCACCGAAGAAGATCGTCACGTTCCTGGCGTTGACGGTGTCCCGGTTGAAGAGGGTGAGGTTGATCGACTGCACCGCCGGGATGAAGATCGTCTCCGGCAGGACGTAGGGCCGGCCGGCGTCGCCCGCGGTCGCCGACAGCGGCATCACGCGATTCGAGAAGATCTTCCGCTTGCCGGCGTGCTCGATCTGCCAGTCGATGTCGTAGGCCGTGACCGGAACTCCGGCGAGGTCGGTGACGAGCACCTTGATGTAGAAAAGCTCGATCGGTCCGTCGAGCTTCGCCGTGAGCGGGATCGGGCCGACCTGCTGCCCCGGGGGAATGAGGATCGTCCGGTTCGGCTTGTCCATCGGAAGCTCGAACGGACGGATGTACTCCTTGGCGGGATTGATGAAGAGACGGCCCTGGTCGTCCCTGAGAATCGTCTGGATCGCCTGGCTCATGCTTGCCTCCTGAACCAACCTCAGTTGAGGAAGCGGAAGGGGACACCCCCTCCGTTAGACTGCCTCAGATATCCTTTTTTTGAAGACGGCCAAAACAGGGTTCATGAAAATCTCGTGTCTGCGTTCCTTCTCCGTCTTCTTCGCCGCCAAGAACTCAAGCGACAATTCGACGGCGCTCCTCTTCACGACCAGAAACGGGAGGATTCGACGGAAGAATTCCTCCGACTCTCCTTCGCAGATCCTCCATACGAAGCAGGGGCGGCGGGGCGGAACCGTTCCTTTGCTGAAAATTCTTCCGCCGAACTGCCTTGATACCGCCTCAAGAACAGATCGGCTCGTGTTGGTGATCTGCGGAAGAAGATAAAGATGACCGCCGTTATTGTTGACTGGAGAGACGGATCCTTCCGCGTCAAACAGGCCCGCTACATAAGCGTCGGCGGCCTCTCCGTCGACGGAAACGGTTTTTGTCTTCAGTTTGGAGAGTCTCGCTTTATACGATTCTCTCCTCAAAAGCTCGCCATCCGTCATCTCGTTCGCACGAACACGGCGCGAGTCAAAGAATTCGAGACCAACCTTCGCCTCCTCTTTTTTCAAGAGGAGATGGGGAAAAAGTTTTTCAAGAAGAGCTCCCGCCGCTTTGTGGTAGGTGGTCCAAAACCACATCGGCGATCGAGCTCTTTTGTCTGGTTGGTTGACGATGGACCCTCCGAACGATTCCTTGAGAGCAGACAACACTCCAAAGTTCGTACTCGTCACTCTCGTCTCAAGGGAATGAACCGGGAATTTCTTGTCCTTGAATCTTCTGACAGTGACAAGAATGCACCCGTCACCGTCGAAGAATCCAGCGACGTACCCAAGGTCCATCTTTACTCCGCTGTCCATCAGGCGGCGCCCCCCGCAGCCCAGGGGGCGCCGATGTGATCGGCAGCAACAACGACGTAAGTCGTTGATGTACAAAGGGTTGCTCAGAGCCCCTTAAAGAGAATTCCGCGCATGAACCAGCGGAAGAGCTGGTTGCCGGTGATGCCCGCCAGGCCGCTCGGGAAGCTGATCTTCACCGAGAACGCCTCCGTCGGGTTGATGTGGATCGACCTGCCGCCCACGTCGAAGCGGTACAGGTTGTCCGTGATGCCCCAGCCGATGTGGGGAACGTCGGTGACCGCGAGGCCCTCGATGTCCACGCCCGAGGGGATCTCCTCGATCGGGACGCTGAGGAACTCGATGTCGGTCCCGAAGTAGACCGTCGAGACGCCCGCCGCCTCGATGAGCTGGAAGTTCCCGAGCGAGATGTTCTTCGGCAGACGGGCGTTGAACCCGTAGACGTCGAACGACTGGGGAACGCCGAGCTGCCCGGCCTGCTTCATGTTGGTGTGCAGGCTCGTCTTCCTCGTGGTGCCGTCGGCGAGCGACTGGCCCTGCGGCTTCGAGTACAGGATGAAGTCCGCGCCGGGGTTCGTCTCGAGGAGCTGCTCGCTGTCGTACAAGGGCTGCTTGTACGCGCGAACGTAGGCGGCGGGGACGCCCGCCTGAATCTTGTAGTAGGGCGTTTCCGCGCCTGCCACGTCCCCGGGTGCCATGGGTGCCGGCATGATGAATCTCCCACGCTGCATCAGTTCGGGCGGGGGCTCTCGCCCCCGGGACGCGGCTCTCGCCGACTATCCCGACGTACCCGCCGGAGATCCGCAGCGCACAAGACCTCCCGTCGAAGCCGGCTTACCGGCGCCGACGGGAGGCCCGTCCCGGCTTCACGCCGGGACGGGTTGATTTGCTAGAACCTCTCGACCTCGAACTCGGCCGGACGGCCGAACTCGGAGGACGTGCCGACCCCGGCGTCGATCACGGATCTCTCCGTGGCGAACGCGCCCATCCCCGCGCCTCTCGGCGTGAAGTAGGCGGCCGAACCCGCCGGGATCAGGTACTTCTCCGATCCCGCGGGCGTGAGGTAGGCGCTCACGCCGCCGCCGCCCCGACGCAGGCTCCGCAGAACCTCCGTCTCGACGGCCTTGCGGAAGTCCTCGTCCACGGCCTGGCCGAGGGTGGGGACGAAGTCCCCGGCGGTGGTGCCCTTCACGAGCTCCGTGACTCCCTGCCAGAGCGTGGCGAGGAGTCCGCCGATGACCATGCGAGCCGCGCCGGCCTTCCCCAGGAACATCCCGCCCAGGGCGGAGGTCAGCACGGTGCTGCCGAGCGTCGCGGCGACGCGGCCGACCTTGTCGGTCGTCGACTCGCCGGTGACGTTCAGCACGTTCTTCGAGGCGAGCTTCGCGACCACCAGGGCGCTGCCGAAGCCGACGCCGGTGTGGAACATCGTCTCCAGCGTGGGCCTGGAGAAGGCGTCCTTCACGACGTCCATCACGGCCTGGAGGGGGTTGTCCATCAGGCGGGCGTGACGGCGGACCCGGCCGCTACGGAAGTAGCGGGCGGGGTTGCTCCGGGACCGGCGGCTGCGACGACGACGGTGGCGGACCGGGTTGTTGCGCCGGCGGAAGTACCGACGGACGCGCGACCCGCGCCGACGGTGGCTGCGGATCATGGGGTTCCGACGGCGGCTCCGACGCCGACGCCGGGGCGGGTTGTCGTTGTGCCAGCCGACTCCCCCGCGGATGCGGTGCAGCCGCCGACCGGGCGGTCTCCCGCTGAACCTGCCGCTGCGCGTGCGACGCCACAGCGGGTTGCGACGCCGACGCCGACGGGGCGTGGCGCTCACGAACCGCCCGCGGTACCGGATGAACCCCCGCGGGTTGGAGCGCCGCGCGCGGCGTCTCCGGGTCCTCGATCGTGCCATGACAAGCCTCCTTGCCCTCGCGGGCGGGTTATGGCTCCGGCCCGCGGCGACAGGCCGCGGCGGATTCAGAAACATGAACGTGCCTATAATGGGGCACCCCCTTTCGATATCGCCTCGACCACCTGACCGAGACGGTCGCGACGGTGGGATGTCGTGAAACCGACGAGTTCACTGAACCGAAGAATGTCGACGTGGGAGAGTTTCTCCACGTTCGCCATTCGCGAAAGTTCAGAGAGCTTCTCGGGCGTCCAGAACCTCATCTCAATGCCTCAACCAATCGCCGGCGACTTTCTTCCCGTCGAGCGGCATGATGAGCGCCTTGCCGCCGGAGGCGGCGAGGAGCGGAACCGACTTCTTCCCGCCTCCGCCTTCTCCCCACTTGTGGCGGTAGAGCGTTCTCTCACCCTTCTTGGATCCCTTTGGAGGGACGTAGTAGGCGTCCGGGGAATCTCCGTAGTGCGCCATCGCCGTGACCATCTCAATCTTCTTGGGGTCGCCGATGTCGATGGTCCTCCAGATGACGTGCTTGGGATCCTTGTTGGCCTTCTTCTGGAGCTCCCACGCCTCTTTGAATTGGCGCATGAGTTCCTTGTTGCCGGTCTTCTCGACCCAGGCCCACGCCTTTTCGACGGGGACCTTCTGTCCGTTCCTGAACGGAGGATTCACCGGGTTCGGCATCGGGACGGGGTTTCTTCTCGCGTTCCGGACGGATCGCCTCCCAGGGTTCAAGCCGGCGAGCGCCACCGTCTGGAGGAGCGGGTTCTGGCGGGCGCGCCTTCCTTTTCCGGAAGGTCTGCCGACCGTTTGAACCGTGTCGATGTATCCATGAGCGAAGCCCTTCGTGAAATCATCAGCGTCGCTCTCCGTTCTGAACGCGATTCCGTTCTGAGCGGCGACTTCGTCCGCGATGCCGCGAGCTTCCGCGTAGGACATTGTTGGAGTCAGCGGGGTGCCTCCGGATTTTCCGTGCATGACGCCGAGGCGATACCCGCGCCGACCAATCTCGGAGAGAGGGTTCCTTCTCCCGTGCTCGTGGCGCGGGTTGTTGCAGGACGGGTTGCAGCGGCCACGCGCGTTTTTCTCGGGAATGATGAAGACGTATCCGCCCTTCGCGTCACCGGAGATGAAGTTCTTTGGCAAGCCGAGTTTGTCGGCGAGCTTTTCGGCCGCGTAGCGATGGACGGCTTCGCCGCTCAAGTGATACTGGTACGGAACCATCATCCGCTCGCCGCTGCTGGCGGTCGCGATGATCCTCGCCCCGCGGACGTTCGTCGGGCCGGCGTACTTCGTCGTGATGCTGCGTCCCGCGTTCGGCATCGGGAAGTTCCGGCGAGCGCGAGGATTCCGGCCGAAGTACCGAAGCTGCGCCGAGATCATCGACGGGATGTGGCCGGTCCGCTTGAACTCCGACGCGACGCGGACGGCGTCCTGCATGGAGTAGCCGACTTTCTGAGCGGCCGAGAGCACGGCCTGGTAGTCGACGGGATTCCGGCGACTGCGCGGGTTGAATTCAAGGCTTCGGTGTCCGACCATCGGATGGCGAGCTCCCTTCGCCTCCAGCTTGAGGGCGTAACCGAGTTGGGCTTCGTGTCCGCGCTTCTTCTTCGCGACGGCGAGACGGCGGAGCTTCGCCATGTAGGCTTTCGCCTCCGGCGATCCCTTCACCAAGCGTCTGCGCTTCATCTTTCTACCTGCTCGCCCTCTTCGCCATGGCGACACCGATTCCGGCGCTCACGGCGGCGACGGCCGCCAATCCGACAACGAGCCACGTTCCGAGCTGCGGGACGACCTCCTCTCGGACGACGGTCCTGATCGTGGGCTCCGCGGCCATGGCCGCGTTCTGGACGATCGGCGTCAGTTTCGGAAGCAGAGCGGCGACGATCTTGTCGCTCACGCCCGAAACGGCGTCCTCCAGAGGTCCTCCCATAGTCATCGGGTTACTTCGATAAGAAGTAGGCGATGAGTCCGACGGTGACGGCGCCGCCGCCGATCAGGAGCGGCAGCGTGTACGGACTCGACGGAGGCGACGGAGGTCTCGGCGTCCCACCCACGTTCGAGATGGCGTTGGCGACGGTCGCCGCGTACTTCGCCTTCTCGGCGTCGGCCTGCGCGGTCGTGACGGTTCCGTAAACCTTCGCGACGCCGTTGATCGCCTCGAAGATGGTCTTGGTGAGGCTGTCCTGCGTCGCCTCCGACGGAGTCGTCGGGGGCGTCGTCGGGGTTCCGTTGTAGTTGTAGTTGTCCTTCGGCTCCTGACCCATGCCGGCGGATCCGGCCGCGCGCGGATGGCTCCGCATGGCTCCGCGGAATGGGTTGGCCGTTCTTCGACTCCTCGCCCATGCCGTATCGCCCGAGTCCTCTCGCGGATGGCTCCGCATGGCTCCGCGGAAGCGGCGGCTGAGGCCGTTCAGGCCGACCACGCCGGGGTCGACCACTTCCACCTGGCGCGCCCAGGGCCAGTTGTACGGATAAGGCGTCGACAACTCGACCGCGTTCGTAGGCATTTCGGCCCCCCAATTTGGGTAGCGAGGAACGTCCGCCTCGGACATGATGAGGCCGTCCCTCTGGTCAGGTCTGCGCGTGGGGAATTTCTGGAACTCCTCGCTCATCTTGGTCTCGTCGCCGAAGCTCCTCGCCGGCTGGTCCGGAGCGAGGTCGACGTTGAGCGCGGGATCCGGATGGTAGAGGTAACGCTGGGCCGACCAGCCGTCGTCCTTTGGCTGGCCGTTCTCTTCGCCCATGCCGTAGCGCCCGAGTCCTCTCATGGAGACCTCCTCGATGTTCTTCTCGGGCCAGTCCTCCATCCGATCTTTTGAAACGGGAGGACGCCAGCCCGGGTAAGCCGAGGGCGTCGAAGCGTCGAGCGGATACCACTCGTTGTCGACCAAGAGCTCAGTCCAGATGTGAGAGAATTCGTCAGGACGAGAATCGTCGGTTCTGGCAGTAGTAAACCGATACTGGAAACCGAGGATGCCGCCGAGCGCTGCAACGAATAGTGAAAATTGGTCGCAGTCACCTTGAAAAACCGCAGGGCCGTCGTACTTGCCGGCCCGCCTCGCCTCGATAACGGGTCGCATCGACGAGAGCAAATTTTCGATCTTCTCGACCTGAAAAGGGTCGCGCTGGAAAATTCCGTGGCGCTTAACCCACCAAAAAATGGCGTCAGCGACGGCTTTAGAGGACCCGAAGTGGTCTCCGCGAACTCCAAGTCGAATCCAGTTGGCGATTTTCTGAATAGTTTGGTCGAGCTTCCCCGCGACGACAAGAGCGTGCATCTTGTCGACGGTGTGGGCGGTCCCCGAGTAGCCTCGTTCGAGGTTCTCGACGGATACTTGCTCGAAGGGCAACGGACGCCTCCGGGCGCGAACTGCGCGAGGCGTTTGGGCGTTTGTTAAACGCGCCCGACTGAAGTGGAGGTCGGAGTCAGGGTTACCAGGCTCTTGGACTTGCAGCTACGGCAGACCACCTTGAGGACGGCTTTTCCTTCGACGAGAACACGTTGCATCAAAAAGTAGTTACATCTACACCGAATCTCGTCGTTGGCGTGGTCTGAAGCTGCGGTCGCAGCCTCGGCTCCCTGTTTCTCCATCTCCTGGACGCCCTCTTCCGATCGAATTGGGCGAGCCGCCCGAGGCTGTGAGCGAGACGTGCTCTACAGAAGAAGTATAACGGCAAACCAGCCAACTATGTCAAGAACAATCCGGTATTGCCATTGGAGGTGGGGGGCCGGCGCTCTTTCGACTATTACACGACCGGCAGGCCGGAACGATATTTGACGCTGTGTGTGCCCCTCTCTTTGAGAGTGGAATAACGTGATCTTGCGTCAATTCACAGAATCTTCAGCGCGGAAGCCCCCGCCTTCAGGCGTGGGGAGGAAGCGCCGCCCCCTTCTTGATTTCCAATCATGTATGTGACATACTCTAACTTGTGAAGCGTACAGTTAAGTGCTT
>Ga0187892_10002151_pt1 | contig 41184 bp, 37 predicted proteins | sample MA1701073metaG_FD_139345 | JGI IMG/M metagenome (GOLD analysis project Ga0187892, IMG submission 139345) | Bio-ooze microbial communities from a basaltic lava cave in the Kipuka Kanohina Cave System on the Island of Hawaii, USA - MA170107-3 metaG ... | reverse complement strand
GTTCCCGACGTGCCGGCGGATGTCGCCGACGAGGTTCTCGATCCAGCCGAGGTAGTTGTCGTGGATGTAGCGCTTGCCGCGCTTCTCCTTGTAGTCGAGGTTCTCGCTCGACTGGTACGCGATATGGATCGTCGACGCGTCGTACGTGATCGCGATGTGCGCGACGTGCTTGCGGATGTAGAGCGCGGCGTCGATCCGACCCGGCGCCATCTTCTCGACCGTCCACGTGCGTCCGATGAGCGCGGCCTTGATCGCCTGCGCGACTTCGTCGGGTGTCACGCCCTCGGCCGGAATCGCGACCGGCTCGGGGTCGACGAGCATCTCGCGCGCCTGCGCGGGCAGGAGGGTCGAAGCGAAGACGAACGCCGCGAACGCGGCACGACGAGTCAGGGCGGTGAGCATTCCGGATTTCCTCGATAGTGGCGAGCTCGTCGATACTAGGGCATCCCTGTCGATCGGATACGCCGTGATCCCTGCGCTGCTGTGTCTGCTCGTATCGACGTCGGCCGCGTCCACGCCCGCGCCGCCTCCCGACGTCGAGTCGATCGAGCCCGTCGTCCACACCTACAAGCACACACCCCAAGGAACCCTCGAGCTGCACGTGTTTCATCCGCCGGCGAACGGCGCGGAGGAGCGCCGTCCCGCGGTACTCGTCATCCACGGCGGTGGCTGGCATACCGGCGAGGCGGCGTGGACGTTCGGCTCGTCGCAGCGGTACGCGCGGCTCGGGCTCGTCGCGGCATCGGTCGAGTATCGACTCTCCGACGAGAAGCACGTGACGCCCATCGATGCGGTCGCGGACGTGCGCGACGCGATGCGCTGGCTGCGCTCCCATGCCGACGAGCTCGGGGTCGACCCGAAGCGCATCGCCGCGGCCGGTGTCTCTGCCGGCGCGCATCTTGCGGCGGTTGCGGCGCTCGCCCCCGACGACAGTCTGCCGAGCGCGGCGCCCGACGCGCTGATCCTGAGCTCGTTTCCCGCGAATGTCGCAAGCGACACGTGGTTCCGGCGCATCGTCGGTGCGCACGATCCGGCCGCGTACTCGCCGCTGCAGCTCGTGCACGCCGGTGCGCCGCCGGCGATCGTCGTCATGGGAGAGAAGGACACGGTCACGCCGAGCGCGCACGCAGAGCGCTTCTGCGCCGCGATGACCGAGCATGGCGCGCGCTGCGAGCTGCTCACGTACGCGTCGCTCGGTCACCTGCTCACCCGCAATCTCGAGCCGCGCGCGCAGGAGGAGGGGCCGTTCGACACCGACCCCGAAGCCGCCAAGGATGCGCGCGCCAGGGTCGACCGGTTCCTCGCGAGCCTCGGCTACCTGCCGCACTAGTCGCGCGCCGCGGCGACCGCGCCGGGCGCCGCCTTGCGACTGTCACGTGCGCGCATGCTGCGACGCAACATGACGCTTCCAGAATGCACGCAGGTGAATTCGAGGAGAGACGTCATGTTTCGAACCATCGTGATGTTGACTGCGCTCGCGGCGCCGGGGCTCCTGCGAGCGCTGCCGCTCGGCGACGCCGAGCTCGCCGCGTGCGCCGAACGCGGCGTGCTGGAACGGCGCGACATCGAGCTTCTGTCCGCGGCCGCCGCGCCGCACGCGGAGTACCGCACGCGCCATGCGCGCGCGCTCGCGGCATGCCGCGCCGCGATCGACGCGGTCGATGCGGCTTCCGCGCGCGAACGCAAAGTCGTGCGGCTCACGCCGCGCGAGCAGCGCATGCTCGCCGGCACGCGCGCCGCCTTCGCCGAGTACCGCACGTCGCGCTTGCGCCTCGCCGCGTCGGCTGCCGCAGTCGCGCGCGTGCAGGGCGACGAAGACTGATCTCGGGGCCGGGTTCGGCCGTGCTTCGGGGGCGCTTCGGCGCCCCCTTTTTCCGCCGCGTTTCGTCGCTCAGCGTTTCGTGTCGGTTGCAGCCAGCGAGCGATCGACTTCGCCGGGCGCCAGTTTGCGATCGCCATTCGCGTCGATCGCCTTGAAGCCGGCGGCGATCTCCTTGCGCGTCGCGTTCGGCCGGTGCCGCTTCGCCCACGCCTTCGTTTCGCCGAGCGAGAGCGTGCCGTTCCGATTCGTGTCGATCGCGTCGAAACCGGCGCGCGCGTCAGGCACCGGCGTGCTGGGCCCGCGCAGGTTGTCCTCGACCGACGCGGCTGCGCTCGGAATGAACGGGCAGGTCGTCGAGCCGCCGGGACCGGTGCCACGGCGACAACCGCCGTCGCAGTTGAAGCAGAGGAAGTTGCACGGCCCGTAGCCGCAGCACGGCGTGCCGTTGATGCAATCGAGGCAGAGCCCGTTGCCCTGCGGGTTGCACTGCGCCGACACCGGTGCCGCGCAGACGAGCAGCATCGAAGCGACGAGTCCGAGTATCGCGAGCAAGGTGCGTTTCATCACCGTTTCCCTTCATCGATGTCCCCGGTGCTCAAGGGTGTACGAAACGCGCGCGCGACGCTTCCCCCAATTGGGTTAGAAAAGGGGACTTACTCGTAGCCGTCCGAGAACAGCGGGTCGAGCACGACGCCGAAGTCCTCGACGAGGCCGTTCGCCGGCAGTGCCGGGCCGATCGTCGCGACGCCGGTGGCGAGGTCGAAGCTGCGCACGACGTAGTCGCTCGATGCCTCCTCGCGCGTCAGTGCGAGATACGCGTTGCGCGCGCGGTCGATCGCAGCGGAGCCGGCGAGCACGAAGCAGCACGCGAGCGTCGGCGCGCCGATCGGCGTCAACGCGAACGTCGGCGCGAGATCGATGCGCGCGAGTCGGCTCGAATCGTCGGCGATCGTATGGATCAGCGCGTAGACGACGCCGCTGGTCGGATGCACGACCAGATCGCCGACGGCGATGCCGGGATCGAGCGCGTGCGCGCCCGCGAGCACGCCGGTCGTCGTGCTGAAGCGCAAGAGATGATCCTGCGTGTCGCCGTCGCGACGCCCGACCGCGAGCACCTCGGTGCGGGTCGCGTCGAGCGCCGAGACGCCGGCACGCAGCACGCAACAGTCGGCGCCTGCGCTGCCGAGCACGGTGATCGCGCCGCTCAGCGGATCGACGGCGGCGAGCTGCGCGTCGCCGGTCGCATCGTCGAGGCCGAGCGCGAGGAGACGCGCACGCGAGGGATCGAACTCGAGATGCGTGACGCGGTAGCCGCCCGAAAGCGTCTCCGCGAGCGTGCCGCCCGCGCCGCTGTAGACGAAGCGCATCAGCGTCTGCGCCGGCCCCGATTCGAGCACGAACCACGCACGATCCACTCGCGGATCAGCGGTCAGTGTGCCCGACTGGATGAAGCAGCAGCCGGGTGCGCTCGCGGTCGTCGTCGCCTGCGTCGCGACGTCGCTCGCGATGAGCGCGACCTTGCCCTCGTCGTGGCCGATCGCGAACACCTCGGCGCGGACCGCGCCGGCGCCGAGCGCCAGCAGCGTGAAGAGCAGCGCACGCATCGCTCAGCGCCCGGCGTCGGTGATTGCTTCGATTGCGCGCTCTAGCCGCGCGAGCCGCGCCTCGAGCTCGGCGATGCGCGCGTCGCGCGCCGCGACCTGACGCTGCAGCGCCTGCGTCGACGCGAGCGCGACGCCGGCGAGGTCCGAAATCGCGATGTGGCTCGGGTCGGCGCCGAGTCCGAACGCGGCGTGGAAATCCTCGGCCGTCGGCCCGAGATGGCGCTGGTCGTCCGGCGCGTCGCGATAGCGCCACTGCGGGATATCGAGGGCCTCGAGCTTCGCGAGCAGCACCTTGCCGTTGGTGCGCTCGAAGCTCTCTTTCTGCAGGCGGCTCGAGAGCTGCGAGATCGCGCCGCGCGCCGTAACGTTGCCGTTCGAGTCGACCGTGAACCGATCGGGCAGTGCGAACGCGGTATGGACGTTCGTGACGCGCAGCATCGCCTTCGGCGTCGCGGGATCGAGGTTCGCCTGCGCGTCGATCTGCGCGTCCGGTGAGGCCGTACCGAAGCCGACGTTGCCCGTCGCCGCGACGTCGATCGACGAGGTCGGCGCACCGGGCCGGATCCGGAGCGAGAGGCGCGAGCCTCCGGTCACGTCGCGCACGAAGAAGTTCGCTTCGTTCGCGCCGATGTCCCAGGTCTGCGCAGCGAAGCCGCCGGCGTTGGTCTGCTCGAAGCGGATCGCCGGCGTGTCGTTCGTGGTCATGTGGAGGTCGAGCACCGGCGCCGGTGTGCGAAAACCGAGCTTTCCGGTCGAGTCGACGTAGAGCGCGTTCGCGGGCGCCGCGGCTTCGACCACGACGGGAATGCGCGTCGAGCTGTTGTCGACCAGCATGAAGCGGCTCGCGCCGCCGCTGCCCGCATCGTTCGCGCGCAGGATCCAGTCGTTCGCGGCGAAGCCGGCCTGGGTCGACGTGTCGTCGAACGCGATCTGTGTGTTGTTCTCCTTGAGCCTGACCGTGTCGAAGCCGAAGCTCTCGTTGTTGACGCAGTCGAAGCCGAAACAGCCCGACCCCTGCGTGATGAGATCGTCGGGGATCACCTGGTCCTTCGCCTCGGGCTCGTCGCGGCGGGAGCGCGTGTCGCCTGCCGGCACGACCTTGCCCGCGACGAGCGCGAAGCCGCCCTGGCGCACGTCGCTGCGCGCGAGCGCGCCGCCGACGTCCCGGCCGTCTTCCGCGTGCCCAGCCGAGCGGCCCGCGGTGCGCGCCGAGTAGATGATCTGGTAGACGTACGCCCCGTCGGGCAGCGTGCCCGACAGCTCCACGCGCCCCGCCGCCGCGACGCTCGCCGAACCCCGCCACTCGCCTGGTCCGCCGATCGCGACCTCGGCGAGCTCGTAACCCGCGGGCGTGTCGATCGCGACGACCTGGCCCGCGACGAGGAAGTCGAGGGCCATTCCCGCCTGCGGCAGTACCAGTGCTGCGCCCGCCGCGAGGGCGAGCCTTCCGTTCTTGCGCATGTCGATGCCCCTGTGTCGGTCTCGAGACTCCAGCGTGTTCCCTGCGAGTGCGGGGAACGGCGTGGGCTTCCCTCACGCCGCACGTGAGGGCGCCGCTGCCTGTTTTCCGCATAGGGCGGCAGGGTGCGCAACGGAGGACGGCATGCGTACGTTAGGCAACGCGTGGTGTCGGCTGGCTTTCGCCGCCGGGATGGCTCTCATGCTGTGCGGCGCCGCGTCGTCCGCGAGCGCGAAGAGTGCGCTCGCGCTCGGTGACTACGACGGCGACGGCACGGACGACCTTGCGGTCGCGTACGACGAGCACGTGGTCGTGCGACGCGGCGCGCTCGCAGCCTACGTGCCGGCGTGGTCCGGTACGAAGGCGTACGCGGGCGAAGCGTTCGCTCCCACCGGCGAAGCGCACGCGATCGGATCCGTCGACTGGCTCGCGAGCGGCGACTTCGACAACGACGGCCGGCTCGACGCTGTCGCAGCGGAGCATGGCGGACGCGCGCTGACGCTGCTGCGCGGCGACGGCCGCGGCGGTTTCGCGTCGCGCGCGACGCTCGCGTTGCCCGGCACGATCGCCGCGTTCGCGGCGGGCGACGTCGATCGGCCCGACAACCTGACCGATCTCGTCGTGGCGCTAGTCGGCGACGACGGCACGCCGATGCTCGAGGTACGCGCCGGCCCGCTCGGCGCGTGGCGCGCCGAGCCGCGCGTGCTCGCACTGCCGTGGGCGCCCTCGCACCTCGCGATCGCGCCGCTCGACGCGCACTTCGCGCACGACATCGCGCTCGCGGGCGGCGACCGCGTCGCGCTCGTGCAGGGCCGCGATCCGCTGTTCCCGGACCCCGCCGAGAAGTTCGCGCCGGTGCTGGTCGAATGGACTCTCGCGGCCCCGGTGCGCGCGCTCGCAACCGGCGATCTCGTACGCGACGACGAGGCGCGCGCCGAGCTTGCCGTGCTGGACGCCACCGGCACGCTGCATACGTTCGCATCCGCGGCCGCGACGATCGCGCCGTCGCAGCGCCGCCGCCGCATCGAGGCGCCGCGGCTCGTCGCCACGCGCGCTGCGCTTTCGCTCGGCCGGATCGGCGCGAACGTGCGGCTCTTCGCCGGACGCTTCGTCGCGGCCTCGGTCGAAACGCTGGTGATGCTCGACGACGAGCGCATCGCGCTCTTCATCGCCGGCGCCGCCGCGAAGACCGAACGCACCGTGCTCGACGGCGTCACCGCAAGCGCACTCGCCGCCGTACCGGTCGGCGGCGCGGACGGCCGCACGGGGCTCGCGACGCTCGACGCCAGCGACCGCGTCGCCGTTGCGAAGGGGCCCGTCGGGGTGCTGCTCGTCGTCAACGCGACCAACGACGTCGCCGACGGCGCGTGCAACGCAGCGCACTGCAGCCTGCGCGAAGCGATTCTCGCGGCGAACGCGGTACCGACCGACGGTCCGGCCGTCGCGATCCAGTTCAACATTGCGAGCGCCAGCGCGATCCCGACGATCATCCCGCAGCAGCCGCTGCCCGTCGTGACGCGCACGCTCACGATCGACGGCACGACCCAGTCCGCCGGTTTCGTCGAAGTCTCGGGCGCCGCGGTCGCGGTACTTCCCGATTCCGCCGACGGCCTCGTGTTCGAGGGGCCGGGTACCGTCGTGCGCGGCCTCGTCGTGAACCGTTTCGACCGTTACCTCGTGGTGATCCGTGGCAACGGCAGCATCGTCGAGGGCAACCGTATCGGCTCGACCTCGGCCGGTACGGGCAACCCGGCGCCGGGTGCGGAGACCTTCGCGGCGCTCTACGTCGACGCGAGCGGCGTGCGTGTCGGCGGCACGGCCGGCACGACGCCATTCGGTGCGTGCACCGGCGCGTGCAATGTGCTCGCAGGGTCCTCGAGCGTCGGTCTCGAGGGCACGGTCGGCGCCGATGCGCTCGTCGTGCAGGGCAACTACTTCGGGCTCGCGGCCGACGGCGTCGCGTTCCTGCCGAACGAAAGCTATGCGATGACCCTGCGCGCGTCGTCGACGGTCGGCGGCCTGCAGCCGAGCGCGCGCAACGTATTCGGCTCGGCCGGCTACGGCGGCAACACCACGCAGGTCGTGCGCTTCGAATAGCTGGCGCGCGGACGCAGTTCCAGGGCAACTACGTGGGCACGAACGCGACCGGCACGGCGGCCCAGGGCGGCACCGACGGCGTTTCAAACTACAGCTTCGACAGCAGCTTCGGCGGCACCGCGGGCGTCACCGTCGGCGGGGCGTGCACCGGTGCGTGCAATCTCTTTTCCGGCAACACCGACGAGGGCATGGAGCTCGAGGGCTCGGGCGAGCGCAATGTCGTGCAGGGCAACTACTTCGGGCTCGACCGCAGCGGGCTCGCACCGCTCGGCAACGCGAGCCACGGGCTCGAAGTGCGCGACGACGACAACCTCGTCGGCGGCACGGTGCCCGAGGCCGCGAATCACATCGCGGCGAACGGACTCTTCGGACTCAGGATCAACACGGCCGGCGGAAACGGGCCGGTCCGCGTGATCGGCAATCGCATCGGCGTCGACGTCGGCGGCGATGCAGCGCCGAACGCACTCGGCGGGATCGCGGTCGTCGACGGCACGCACCTCGTCGGCGGTACCGACGCCGGCGAGGGCAATCTCGTCGTCGCGAATGCCGGGGCCGGCATCACCGTACTGGCGGATCCGACATTTCCCGCCCGCGTCGTCGCACGCCGCAACCGGATCGAAGCGAATGCGGGCCTCGGCATCGATCTCGGCGAGACCGGCGAAGACGGCGTCTCCCCGAACGACGCCGGCGACGCCGATCCCGCGAAGCCGAATTTCCCGGTCGTCGCGGCCCGCAGCTCGGCGAGTACCACGACCGTGAGCGGCACGCTCGAGCGGCCGGCGGGACAGGCTGCGAGCATCGACGTCTATCGCGTCGCGAGCTGCGATCCGTCCGGCAACGGCGAAGGCGGCGAGTGGCTCGGCAGCATCGAGCTGCCCGCGGGTGCCGCAGGCTCCACGCCGTTCGAAGGAGCCATCGCGGCGCAACCCGTCGGCACGACGCTGACCGCGACCGCGACGCTCGCGGCCGACGGCACCTCGGAGTTCTCGGCCTGCGCCACGGTCGTCGCGGAACAGCCGGTCGATCTCTCGCTCGCGATGAGCGCCGATCCGGCGCGCTCCCGCGCCGGCGGCGCGGTGCGCTACGAGCTCGTCGTGAGCCACGTCGCGGGGCCGCCCATCGACGATGCGACGCTCGTGGTCGCGTTGCCGCCCGGCAGCACGCCCGGCACGATCACCGGCGCATCGTGCACCACGAACGCAACGCTGCTGACGTGCGTCATCGGTCCGGTCGGCGTCGCGGCGAACATCGCGGTTGCGATCGCGGCGATCTTGCCGGCGTCGGCGCAGAGCGGCCAGACACTTGTCGCGAACGCCAGCGTCACGAGCGTCATCGCCGATCCCGACACCTCGGACAACGTCGCCAGCGCAGGCATCGCGATCGACAACGTCGGGGTCTTCGCCGACGGCTTCGAATGACAGAGGGGCCGGCTGCAGTTGAGCGCAGCAACCGCGCCCGTCCCGCCTTTCTCGACTCGCGGCGCGACGGCTAGCGTTCGAGAATCGCGCGCACGTCCTTTTCGAGCCCGGTGAGGCCCCAGGCGCGGCCGATCTCGACCGCCGTCTCGACGTCGCGACCCTCGATCCACGCCGCGCGCAGTGCCGCCATCGCGCCGACGCGGTTGCCGCCACCGCAGTGGACGAGGACGGGACCGTCTGCGGATTTCAGCAGCGCGTCGAACGTCTCGACGTTGGCGCGGGTGAGATCACCCGCACCGCCGATCGGGATGTTCGTGTAGGCGAGCCCGGCGTCGCGCACGGCGCTCGCTTCGTCGAACGTCGGCGTCTCGGCATCGTTCGAGAGGTCAACCACGGTGCGGATGCCGGAATCGCGGATCACCGCGACGTCGGCCGCGCCGAAGCGCCCGCTCGAGACGATGCCCGGCTCGGGCGACCTCGCGTTCACGAGCGGCGGCACGACCGTCGCCGTGCGCACGTTCGATTGACAAGCGGTAACCGACAGCACGATCGCGACCACGAGCACAGCACGTTCGAAACGATGTCCCAGCATGGTCCGCTCCCCGGGGTGAGGTGCGTCACTGACCGCCGCAGCGCGGAATGGTTCCCGCTCGAATTACAGTAAGTCGCCTTGATTGAGCGCGTCCCCTTCTCTAGACAAACCACGCTCACTGCGCGATCGCCACCTCGTTCGCCGGCGCCTGCGACTTCATCGCCGCCGCGCGCTCGACCAGCTCGACCAGCTCCGCGCGATACCCGAACGGATCCGGCAACGACACGCCGCGCGCGAGCATCGAGACGTCCGCGAGATCGAAGTCGCCGAGCTCTGCGCCGCCGCGCAGCGATTCGGCGAATCCCGCGACCGCCGCCGCGAGCTCGAGGCGCGGGCCGGCCTGCAACGCAATCTCGTCGCGCCCGAGCGGCCGCTCGATCAGGCGGCTCGCGCGCTCACCGGGTTGCTTGTAGCGCAGGCGCAGGTGCGCGAGCTCGTCGCCGCTCGCGGTGTTGGACGCGGTCGACGCCTTGTCATCACCGTAGCGCAGCGGCTCGATCCGCACCGCGGGCGAGCCGACCAGCGTCAGCTCGTACAGCGCCGTCACATCGTGGCCCGCACCGATCTCGCCCGCATCGATGCGATCGTTCGCGAAATCTTCGCGCCGCAGCATGCGGTTCTCGTAGCCGATCAACCGGTACTCGGCGACGACCTGCGGATTGAACTCGATCTGGATCTTCACGTCCTGCGCGATCGTCAGCATCGTCGCGGAGAGCTCCTCGGCGAGCACCTTGTTCGCTTCGCGCAGGGTGTCGATGTAGGCGTGATTGCCGTTGCCGGCGTCGGCGAGCTGCTCGGCCGTCTCGTCGTCGTAATTGCCCTGGCCGAAGCCGAGCGTGGTCAGCGCGATGCCGGTCTCGCGCTTGTCGGCGACGAGCGTCTTCAGCGCCTCGACGGACGTCGTGCCGACGTTGAAGTCGCCGTCGCTCGCGAGGATCACGCGGTTGACGCCGCCCTTGATGTACGCCTGCTCCGCCATGGCGTACGCGAGCGCGATGCCCTCGCCGCCGTTGGTCGAGCCGCCCGCCTCGAGCGCGTCGAGCGCCGCGACGATCGTCGCCTTCTCGGCACCCGAGGTCGGCGACAGCACGAGCCCCGCGCTGCCGGCGTAGACGACGAGGCTGATGCGATCCTGCGGCCGCAGGCGCTCGACGAGTGTCTTCAGGCTCGCCTTCACCAGCGGCAACTTGTTCGGATCCTGCATCGAACCGGAGGTGTCGACGAGGAACACGAGGTTCGACGCCGGAATCTGCGCTGCCGGCACCTCGTAGCCCTGGATGCCGACCATCAGGAGATGCCGATCGCGATTCCACGGCGCCGGCGCGATCTCGGTATGCACCGCGAACGGCGTCGCCGCGCTCGCGGGCGGCGCATAGCCGTAGTCGAAGTAGTTGACGAACTCCTCGGTGCGCACCGCGTCCGCCGGTGGCAGCTGGTCCGCGACGAGCATGCGGCGCACGTTGCTGTACGCGCCCGTGTCGACGTCGATCGAGAACGTCGACACGGGCTGCTCGGCAGTGCGCATCACGCCGTTGTCGTCGTGCTCGGCGTAGTTCTCGGTGTTCTCGCCGTCGTAGGGCGAGATCGCGTCGGCCGCGACCGGTGGAGCGGCCGGCGCCTGCAGCACGAGTGTCTGCGCGTAGCCTTCGGCTTCTTCCGCCTTGCGTGGGACGCCCGCGACCGCACCGCTCGCTGCGCGCCTGCGTTCGTCCATCGACGACGTGCTCGGCGTCGGCATCACGGTGCGCCCAGGCCCGAGTTCGGCGCGCGTCGCGGCGTCCTCGGTCTGCGACGCGAGGTCGCGCAACTGCCGATCCCTGTCCTCACGCGCCTCCTGCGGCGCGCGCTGCGCGCACCCCGCGAGGCCGACGGTCAGGGCGAACGCGATCGAGACAGCGAGACGGTTGGTGCGCATGGCAGGCTTCCGCGTGGGGGACTCCCGAATGCAACGCGCGTCGGGTGCGGGCGGGGTTCCGCAGTCGACGACTGCGCCGTCTCGTGACTTCGGGCGTATGCTTGTGCGACAGGCAAGTGGGGATACGGCCATGCGCACCCTCCTGTTCGTCGCCGCGGCGGCGCTCGTCACCGCAACCACATCCCTCTGCGCCGCGCCGGTCGGCAGCGCATTCAGCTACCAGGGCTCGCTGCGCGAAGCCGGCGCGCCCGCGAACGGCACCTACGACTTCGAGGTCTGCCTTTTCCCGATCGCGTCGGGCGGGAGTGCGATCGGCTGCAATCCGATCTTCGACGACCAGCCCGTCGTCGACGGCCTCTTCACGCTGACCCTCGACTTTGGCACCGCGCCGTTCCGGGGCGAGGCGCGCTGGCTCGAGCTGCGCGTGCGACCGGGCGCGGGCGGCAGCTTCACGCCACTGGCGCCACGCACGGCCCTGCAACCCGTGCCGTATGCGCTGCACGCGCTGTCGGTCGACGCCGCGGCAGGAGTCCCTGCCCCGACGATCCGTCTGATCGGGCCCTACTTCCTCGCGTCGCTCAACAATTCGCTCGCGGTCGGCTCGTCCGGCCTGCCGGTGCTGACGGTCACGGACTTTCCCGGCGGCGCACCGCGGCTCTCGTTCTGGTTGTGCGACGACGCGCCCTGCACGAGCGGTCGCCTCGCACCGTTTTACACCGGCACGGCCGGTGACCTCGTCCACGCCGCCGTCGCGGTGGGCAATGACGGCCTCGCCGTCGCTGCGTTCGTCGCCAACAACGTCGTGCGGCTCGCGCGCTGCAACGATGCCGCGTGCGCCTCGCCGGCGGTATCGCTCGATCTCCTCACGAACCAGCTCAATCAGGGGCTCGATGTCGCGGTCACGTCAGCCAACACCGCGGTCGTCAGCACCAAGGACCTGGCCGGGACGGTGCGGACGATCGCGTGCGACACGCCCGCATGCGGCGGCGTCACGATCAACGTGGTCTTCGCGACCGGGGACACGAGCGGCTCGGTGGCACTCTCGCAGACGGGCATCGCGCTCGCCGCCGGCGACCTTCCGCGCGTCGCCTATGCGTCGCAGGCGAACGGCAACGACATCCAGCTCGCATCGTGCGCCGACCCGACCTGCACGGGCGCCATCGCGCGGCGCTCGCTCGCGGCGCTGCAGTCGTTCGACGGCGCGGTGTCGCTGGCACTCGCGAACGACGGCGTCGCCGCCGTCGCCCATTCGCGTGCGGAGATCCCCGCGTTCGCGGAACCCTCGACGCTGCTCTTGCAGTGTGCCGACGCCGCGTGCACGGGCGCCGTGACGACACGCCAGTTCTTTGCGCCGAACGCCAACGCGGCCGACCCGCAGGCCGGATCCTCCGTCCTCGTGATCGGGCAGGATTCGGTTCCGCTCGTCGCGTTCGGTGGCAGTGACACGGGCGGCATGCACCTGCTGCACGGCCGTCCGCGCGAGTTCACCGTCGACGCGGCCGCAGTGAGCGTTCTCGATGCGCAATCCGCACCGCACCCGACGGCCGCGATCGCGCTGCGGCCGAACGGCCTCCCGGTCGTCGCGTATCGCGGTCCCGACGGGCTGCGTCTCGCGTCGTGCAGCACCCGCACATGCCAATGAGCGCGCATCGAAGCGCTAGCGCGCTGATCCTCGCGTTCGGTGTGCTCGCATCAGCCGTGGCGGCAGCCGAGTCGACGCGCGAGACGAAGCAAGGCGGCTTCGAGCTCGTTGCGGGCCGCGCGGGGGCCGGTGCCAGCGACGAGATCGCGGGCGGCGCGTATGCCGCAACGATCAGCGTCGCACAGCCGGACGCGCAGCCGGCGCCGGCGACCGGCGGGGCATTCATCGTCACCGGTGGGGTGATCGCGCCGGTTCGGAGAGCGGACGCGGTGTTCGCGAACGGCTTCGAGTGAGATCGAGGGGGGCGCGCGACGCAGCGTCAGGTCTTGCCCGGCTCCGGCGGCGCCACGAGCTCGAGCACGAGGTTGTCGCGCCTCAGCGGCGCGCCGCTCTCGGTGAGGAAGACGCAGACGTGGTTGGTCGGCGTCGCGATGCTCTGGCCGAGTGCGAGACCGCCCGCGATCGCTTCGGCGCGCGGCATCGCGCCGCCCGCGCTGCGTCCGTCGAGCAGGATGTGCCACAGCCCGCGCGCGCGCTCGACCGGCGTCACGACGATGCAACGCACCTCGACGGCCTCGCTCGCGCGCAACGACGCGCGCTGCAGCGTCGGTGGAAGCAAGCGTGGATCGACTCGGCGCGCCATTCGACTGGCCATCAGGATTTCATCAACAGACAGGACACGCGGCCGTGCTCGCGGATCTCGATGCGAATGATCGCACTCGCGATGCGCGTCGCGGCGGCGCGTTGCAGCGCGCAGTCGAGCGCGTCATCGCGGCGCATGAATGCGCCGAGCGGTTCGCGTCCGAGCGTGACGAGCCAGTTTCGCCCGAACAGCGTGTCGAGGTAGGAGGCCGCGGAACGAACCAGGAGCATGGGACACCGCGGCGGCGGACGTGCGCATCCGCCACCGCCGCTGCCTTTACGGAGCCGTCGTATCGACGCTGTCGACTCGCGCTTCGTGCGAATCATCGACCGCGGGCGCTTCGCGCACGTCGGTGCTTTCCGGCGCGATCGTCACGTTCGGCTTCGGGTCCGATTCGGGCGCGGCCGCTTCGGGCTTCGGAACCGCATCGGGTGCCGGATTGGTGGCGGGCTCGATTTCGCTGGGGTTCTTCGGATTGTTCGGATTGTTCACGGAAATTCCTTGGAAAGAGGGACGAGCGCCGGTCGTCGATGACCGGTCGTCGAGCATGGCGGGCGATCGCGACCGCGAGGGCGCGTATGCGTGGGATGCGCGATGCGTAGCTGACGAATGCAGTGCGCGCGGAGGGGAAGCAGACGCCGTGAGGCGGCATGCGGGCGACGATATCGAACCGTCGGCCGGTCGCGCGACTATACGCCCATCTTCGCGCGCGCGTTGGGCAGGCGGTTCAGCACCGGTGCAGTCCTGCGCGAAGCGTGAAACCGGGAAGGCGAAACGGGTCGCATCAAGCGAAATTGATCGAACCCGTTTCCTTTTCGACGTCGCTCGCGCGGCGCGCTTGCCGCACGACGCGGTTGCGGCCAGCGGTCTTGGCGGCGTACAGCGCGGCGTCGGCTTCGCGGAACAGGTCTTCGGCGCTCGCGGCGCGGCGGTCGCCGAGCGCGGCGATGCCGACGCTGATCGTGAGCGCGTGATCGTTCGCGGTCTCGGCCGCGACGCGCTCGCGCAGCTGCTCCGCGAGCACGAGCGCGGACTCGGCGTTCGCGCCCGGCATCAGCACGACGAACTCCTCGCCGCCGTAGCGGAAGCAGACATCGGGCTCGCGCACCGGGCTGCGCAGGATGGCCGCGAGACGGCGTAGCGCACGATCCCCTTCGGCGTGGCCGCGGGTATCGTTGAGGCGCTTGAAATGGTCGATGTCGATCACGAGCAGCGCGAGTTCGCGGCCGCGCGTGCGCGCGACGTCGAACTCGGCCTCGAGCTGCTCGTCGAACGCGCGCCGGTTCGCGAGCCCGGTCAGGTTGTCGGTGAGCCCGGTGCGCTTGAGCTCGCTGACGCGCGCGCCGAGCGCGACGTAGAGCAGCAGGAACTCGAGCAGCGAGCCGACCTGGTAGCCGTGCTGCGTCAGCGCGTTGTGCGGCAGGAGGCCAAAGGTCTTGAACATGTAGACCACGACGCCGAGCAGGAAGATGCTCAAACCCGACAGATAGAAGCGCGACGCGATTCGTCCGGTCTTGACGCTGATGATCGCGGCGATGATGAGAAACACGATGATGACGAGCGTCAGCATCGCGAGCGGCAGGATCAGGGTCCGATAGCTCACGAACGGCGCGAGCGGGATGCACGCGAGGGTCAGCCCCATCAGCACCTGCGCGATGCGGTCGGCGCGCGGCGACACGTCGGCGAGCGCCAGGATCGAGCGCGAGAACTGCAGCAGGAACGTCAGCGCGAGTGGCAGCAGCACGAGCTGGCTCAAGCTCGCGAGCGCCGGATTGTCCGGCCAGAAGTACTGGAACGTCAGGCCGTTGTAGGCCGCCATGTACGAGCCGTACGTGACGAGGTAGACGAAGTAGTAGAAGAACGCCGCGTCGCGCACGAGCGCGAACAAGAGCAGGTTGCCGAGCGCGAGCAGCAGGATCGAGCCGTAGAACGCGCCCCACGCGAGCTGCTCCTCGGCGACGTCGGCGACGAGATCGTCCGGCGCGGAGAGCTCGAGGCCGATGTTGAGCGAGCCCGCGGTGTCGAAGCGCGCGTGCACGACCTGCTCGCTCGTCGGCGCGAGCTCGAGCGGCACGAGGAACTCGTTGTGCCGGATCGGGCGCTGGTCGAACGGCAAGAGGTCGCCGGTCGAGACGTGGCGCGGCGAACCGTCGGCGGCGACCGACCAGACGTCGAAGCGGTCGATCAGCGGATAGTTCTGACGCAGCACGAAGCGCAGCGGCTTCGCGCTGGAATTGCGCAGCGTGAAGCGGACCCACCACGCTGAGCTGCTGAAGCCCAGGCTCTTGACCTTGCCTCGGTTGCGGTTGAAGGCGGCGGCGGCGGTGCCGCGCACGTCGTCGATGGCGAGCGCGCGGTTGCGGTCTTCGAGCAACTCGAGGTACGGCGCGAGGTCGGTCGGCGGCGTCTGGGCGTCGACGATCAGTGCGGGGGTTGCGGCGTGCGCGAGCGCGGCTGCGAGGAACAGCCACACGGCGACGGCGAACGCGCGCAGGGGCACGGCCGGGTGTGGGGAGGATGCGCGCGGGGCTGCGCTGCGCACGGGACTTGCTCCGCTGCGCGCCGCGGGGACGGCGTCGCTCGCTTCACTCTAGCGGAATCGCTGTAGGAGGGGCCTCAGCCCCGACTGTTTGCGCGAAGTGCGGTCGGGGTTTCCACCCCTCCCACAGTGATTACCACCGCCATGACTCCGCCCGGCGTGGCTGGAAGGTAGCGGTCGGAGTCACTGTGGGAGGGGCGCAAGCCCCGATGCGGTTGCCTTCAAGCCCGCGCCAACGCCTCGCACGCTGCTATCCCCGGCAGAAAAAAATAGTCCCCGCCCCGCAGCCGCACGAACTGCCGAAGATCGTTGCAGATCACCGTCGGGCGCGGGCCGTCACCCGGAATCGTCATGCGCCCTTCGGGCAGCTGCCGCCCGCACAGCGGATCGCGGTCGTTGCCCTGGCCCAAGTCGTTGCCGAAGTCGATCCACTGCTGCATCACGAATTCGAACTGGCGCGAGAAGCTCGCGTTGAACGCGATGAACATGAGCCCCTGCCCTTCGTCGCCGTTGACCTCGGCCTGGCGCCGGTCGCGCGGCACCGGCGCGCCGTAGGTGATGCCGTTACGCAGAATCCGGTGGCGATCGACGAGCACCGAGCCGTAACCCATCGTGTCGCGCGGATTCGCGCGCCGCGCGTGCGCGCCGAGCGGGCAGCGCTTGCCGCGCGGGTCGGCGGCGTACGAGAACGCGTTGAGCGTCGACTCGTCGGCCAGCGGCCGACCGTCGCGGCGCCGCCCGATGATGCGCGCCGCGATCTCGTCGGCACCGACGCCGGCGCGCTTTGCCTGCTCGGCGACGTAGTCGCGAAACGCATCGACGTCCTGCTCGAGCTTGCGCAGCACCATGAAGCTGCCGTTGCGCGCGAGACGCTCGGGCGTCGGTGCGAGCGGCATCTCGCCGTCGCCGTCGACATGGCCGAGCAGGAACTCTCCCGCGGCGAGCGGCTGCCACTTCCCGTCCTGCGTCAGACGTCCACCGCCGGCCGGATCTTCTTCCGGCATGCCCGCGATCACGGGGTTGCTCACGCCGTCGCGAAAACCGAAGTGCTCGAGCACCACAGGCTTGGCCGGCTGCGACGACGGATCGTCGATGTACATCGGCACGGCAGCATCAGCATAGAACCGGCTCACCGGCTGCTCGCCGACGATCTCGATCTCGTCGTCGCGCTTCACCCACGCATCGAACTCGGCGCGCCACGCGTCGCGCTGCGCTGCGCTGCGCGCGTAGAGCCCGATCCAGACGTGCACGTGCGGGCCGCGCCAGGTCGCCTCCCAGTGTTCCGGCGCGTCGACGCCCTTGTCGTTGTTGAGCGGCGCACGCTCGCGCATGCCCTGGCGGAAATCCGGCGGGAAGCTGCCGAGCACGGTCTTGTCGAGCGAAAGCGCGTTGAGACCCGCGTGCGTGAACGCGACGTTGACCGCGAGGTCGCTGCCCGCATCGACGTCGAGACAATGCGCGAGCGGCATGAGGCGCTGCAGCAGACGGCGCCCTGCCGGCGCACTGCGATAACGGCAGTACCAGTAGTGACCGACCGGCCAATGCCGGTCGAAACCGCCGAACTGCGCCTGGATGTCGCGTAGATCGAGTGCGCCGCCCGCCATGGCTATCCTCAGAACGTCCCGGGCTTGATCCGCGCGGGGCGCTCGAGCGCGCCGCGGTACTTCAACCAATGCTGCTGCAGCGCGGCCGCGTCGAGGCCCTGCGTTCCGCACAGCCAGTGCCCGAACTCTTCCTTCAGCGCGAGCGCATCGAGCGTCTGCTTGACGCTCACGTCGAACGCCGCGTACGGCAGCTCGCCGGTCTGGCGACAGCGCGCAATGTAGCGGCGGAAGAACACCGGACCGTCGTAGCGCGGATAGCCGATGCAGCGACCCCAGAGCTGCATCACGAAATCGCTGTCGACGCGATAGAGACAGTCCAGGAAATCGTCGACCGTGCCGTCGAGCTCCGCCGCGAGCAGCAGGTAGCTCGACATGAGCGGCGCAGCGTCCTGCCTGCCCATGGCGGGCCGCGCGTTGTCGATGACCTGCAGGCGCAGCATGTGCACCATCGGGCAGCGCTTGAGCGGGCTCGCTTCCTGCTCATGCGTGCGCAGCGTCTCGCGCACGCCGGCGAGCACGCCGTCGGGGTCGTCGGCGCGGTACTCGATCGGCGACAGTGCGGTGAGGTAGCTGTGCGGCCGTTTCATACCTGCAACCCGACCGGCTGCTTGCTATGGCGCGACGGCAGCTCCTGCCGCTCGCCGCCGATCGCACCGATCAAGGGCGCGATCTCGTTCATGAACGCATGCCAGCGCTGCTGGAACTCGGCCGGCGTCATCGCCGCGGTGTCGAGCGCGTCGAACGCGTCGAACTTCTGCTTGAGCTCGAGCGCGGCCGCGATGTCGCGCACCGACGCGCCCGGGTACGCGTTGTAGTAGAGATCGAGCGGGTATTCGAAGTAGCGAATGTAGCGCTTGAACGGGCGGATCGGCCACGCGCCCGGGAAGCCCGCGCTCGTCCACCAGAGCCAGTCGAGGCCCTTGGTGACGCCGATCACCATGCCGAACGCATCGATGTACTGGTCCCAGGGCCCGTTGAAGTTCGTGCTGAAGAGATAGAGATCGGTGTCGAGGCGTTCCTTCGGCTGCTTCTCGTCGAGATGCGGCAGCCGGTCGCGGCGCACGATGATCCAGCGCGCGAAGTGGATGAACGCGAGTCTGCGCACGACGTCGAGCGAGAGGTGCTTGAAGATCGCGATGACGAGGATCTGCAGCCAGCGCCAGCCGATGCGCATCGGCGTGATCACCGTCATCGGATTCGACTTGCCGTCGAAGCGAGGGGGTTTGATGCTCATGCGGTCGGCGCGTAGCTCAATTCGAGATTCCACGGGAAATTCCCGTTCATCACGAGCTTCGACTCGCGCTTCGGCGCGCGCTTCATCACCGCCATGAAGATCTCCTGCATCATCGCGTCGGCGATCATCGCGCCGACGCACCAGTGGAAGCGGTGGCCGTAGATCATGTAGACGTCGCGCGAGCGATCGGGATCGAATCGGTTCGGATCGGGAATTCGGCGCTTGTCCATCATCGCCGCCATGAACGAGATGTAGATGAGCCGCTTCGCGTCGATCTTGTGCGAGCGCCCGGTCCCGGCGCCGATCTCGCGCTGCGTGTCGGTCGTGCGCCACAGTCCCGGCAGGATGTAGTTCATCCGCAGCGACTCGTGCACGACGCGCAGCATCGCGTCGTAGTCCGTCGCACGCGCCGCGGCGAGCGCCGCGTCGTGCGCGACCGGCGTGTCGAGCACCACGTCGATGATGCGACCGTTCGCGTTCGTGTTGGTCGGGAGATACCCGACGATCATGCCCATCAGATACGAGCGCAGGTGCGCGTCGTCAGTGATGCCCTGCGCCTGGCAGCGCCCGATGATCGTGTCGGCCGACATCGGCTGCGCACGGCCTGCCGCGATCGCGGCATCGATCGGCTTCCAGACCGCGTCGATCGCGCGCTTGCCGGTCGCGATCTTCTCGGGCGTCAGCGTCTGCCCGCCGAACAGATAGCCCGCGAGGTACATCGAGCCGTCGCGGAACGGCGCGAGATCCTCGTCCTCGATCGCGATGCCGTAGTAGCGCTCGATCACCGCGATCGTGACCGGCACCATGAGGTCCTGGATCGCGTCGATGCGGCCGCCGTGCTTCGCGAGCGCCGCCTCGCTCGCCTCCCGCGCGATGCGGCGCACGAACGGGATGTCGTCGCGGCGCCAGAGCGCGTGGACTTCCGCGAGCATGCGGCGGTAGTCCGGCGTGTCCTTGAGCGCGAGGAGAAACGCCGGCAGCCAGTCGATGGCGTCGACCAGCGGTCGGTACGGCACCGGGAATTCGTTGTGGCGGCTGCAGATCTCCTGCACGTCGTCGAACCGCGTCACGAGCACGATGTTCGTGAACGGCACGCGGAACACCGGCGCGACGTTGCGCAGGAACCCGAACACCGTGGGCACGACGCTGCGCATCACGAAGTCGAGCACGGCCTGGCCGAGCTTCGACGGTCGTGACGGTTCGAGGCTGAAGGGCGTGGCGCGGGTCGCAGTGCTCGCGGTCGTGTCGTTCATGCGCAGACTCCTGTCGCGGCGCTTGCAGTCCTCGCGCCGAGGAACCCTTCGGTCGCCGCCGCGCCGCAGGCGACGAGGCGGTCGTAGTCCTCGATCGTGAGGTGGAAGTCGACCGCCGAGAAACCGCAGTCGTCGATCAGGACCGTGCGTGCGCGGTCGGTCGGCGAGTGCAGCACGTCGATCGTCTGTGCGTGCACGCCGCAGGCGTACAGCGCTTCGGCGTAGCCGATCGGGTGGTCGTATCCCTTCAGCGCCGGCACGCTGCGGTCCGCCGGTGGGCGCAGCCGGAACCCCAGCGTCGTTGTCGGCGCGGCGGTGTCGTCGAACGCCGTGATCGGGTAGTTCATGACGATGCCGCCGTCGATGTAGAGGTGATCGTCCGGCACGCCGTCGGGGAAGCGCCACGCCGCGAACATCAGCGGGATCGACATCGAGGCGCGCACGGCGCTCGCGATCGACACGTCGGGCGTCGAGCGGTGCGAGAACTCGCGCACGTCGCGCGTGGTGAGGTCGGTTGCGAATACGCGCAGGTCGCGACCCCCGGATTTCGCGAGCGCCGCGAAGGTCGTGTCGATCGGCAGCTTCCGCGCCGCGATCCCCTGCTGGATCCACGCGAGCAGCGCCTGACCCTGGTAGAGGCCGTACTTCGTCGCGAGCCGCAGCGGATCGAAGTGATCCTCGAACGAGGGGTAGTTCGTCGCGGTCGCGAGCGCGCGGATCTGCGCCGCGGGACACCCGATCGCGACAAGCATCGCGGTGTACGCCCCCGCCGAGGTCCCCGCGACCCCGCAAATCGACGCCATCAGCCCGCGCCGCTCCAGCACGTCGAGCGCACCGGCGTACGCGATGCCCTTGACGCCACCGCCTTCGAAGACGAGGTTCTCGATGCCCACCGAGCGAACGTCTCGGCCACCCCCGCGGCCGTGCGCCGGGACTTTGACATGGCGCTGCCGCCAGAAAAAGGGGACGGAGGGGATTAAGGCGTCTTAATCCCCTCCGTCCCCTTTTTTCTCGCGAAATCGCCCGCAAGAAGTGAGCTGCGACGCATCGCGGCGGAAGCGCGTTGTCCTGTAGGCTGGATGCCTTCCTTCGGAACTACGGCGTACTTCATGGCCACCCCCAACTATCGGTTCGCGAAGCGGCAACGCGATCTTGCGAAGCAGTCGAAGCAGGAGCAGAAGCGCGAGAAGAAACGCGCGCGCGACGAGGCTGCCAAAGGCGTGCCCGCGACGGACGATCCACCGCCGGGGGGCGCTTCGGCACCCGAAAAGGGGACGGAGGGGATTAAGACGCCTTAATCCCCTCCGTCCCCGTTTTTGTTCAGCCCACCCGCGTCGCGATCCACCACGTCGTGCCGCCCTTGTCCTTGATGCCGCCGCGCTTGTCCTCGTCCTCCTTCTTGACGGGGACCTGCACGGACTCCGCACCGGCCTCGAGCGCGCGTCGGTACACCGCGTCGACATCCGCCACGTAGACGTGGACGTACGAGGGCGTCGCCGGCCAGCCTTCGGCGCAGTCCGCGATCATCACGACCGTATCGCCGATGCGGACTTCCGCGTGCATCAGCCGGCCCTGATCGTCGGGGAAGCGTCGCAGCTCCTCCGCGTCGAGCACCTCGCGCAGGAACGCGATGGTCGCGTCGGCGCCGTCGACGATCAGGTACGGCGACACGCGCGAATAGCCTTCGGGCCTCCAGCCATCGTGGCTCATCGATCCCTCCAGAAAAGGGGACGCGCTCAATTAATCCAGCTTAATTGAGCGCGTCCCCTTTTTCGCGGTACAACGCGCGCTTCGGGTGTGCTGACGTTGCGAGGTCGAGCGCGTGCCGCAAGATCCGGAGCTGTTGCGTCGCCTGCTGCGCGCGAAGGACCGCATGGACGCTGCCTCGCACGAAGCGTGGCCGGTCGGGCGCCTCGCGAAGGTCAGCCACGTCTCCGAGGCGCACTTCGCACGCGCGTTCAAGGAGGCGTTCGGCGTGCCGCCGCACCGGTATCTCCTGACGCGTCGCATCGAGCGCGCGACGGCGCTCCTGCGCGATACCGACGTGCCCATCACCGATATCGCGTTCCAGACCGGCTGGGCCAGCCTCGGCACGTTCACGCGCACGTTCCGCGACGTCACCGGCAAGAGTCCCGGCGAGCTTCGCGTGCGCGAGAAGGCCGCGCCGCACGAACCCGCGCCGGTCCCGGCGTGCCATGTCGCGGCGGCGCATCGCCCTGCCCTCACGGTCGCGGTTTCGGAGAAGCGGCGGCAGGAAAAAGGGGACGGAGGGGATTAAGTCGACTTAATCCCCTCCGTCCCCTTTTTCCTTTTTCAGAAGCGCAGTTTCGGAGAAGCGGGGGGTGGCGGGGGACCCGTAGAGTGCCGTCCGTCGCAACCAACGGAGATTTCCATGAGCCAGGGTGTCAGCGTGTGCGGCCTCTACGTCCACGACCAGGATGAGGCGCTCGAGTTCTACGTCGGCAAGCTCGGTTTCCGCGTCCATACCGACGCGCGCAACGGCGACTATCGCTGGCTCACGGTGCAGCACCCGGACCAGCCGTCGTTCCAGCTCGGCCTGTTCGCGCCCGGTCCGCCGGTGCTCGACGCGGCGACCGCACAAGCCGCACGCGAGCTCGTCGCGAAAGGCGCGATGCCGCCGCTCGTGCTGCTCGTCGACGATTGTCGCGCCGCGTGCGAGCGCCTACGCGCACGCGGCGTCGAGTTCACGCAAGACCCCGTCGATCGCTTCGGCACCGTCGATGCCGGCTTCCGCGATCCGTCGGGCAACGGTTGGAAGATGATCCAGACGCGACGCGTTTCCGCATGAGCTACTCGGCCTACTACCAGGAGGAGAGACCCTTGAACTGGAACAAGTGGATTCGTCAGTTCCACCGCTGGACCTCGATCGTGTTCACGCTGTCCGTCATCGTGACCTTCATCGCGCTGTCGATGAAGAACCCGATCGTCTGGGTGTCGTACGTTCCGCTGCTGCCGCTGTTCCTGCTGCTCGTGACGGGTCTCTATCTGTTCGCACTGCCGTACCTCGGTCGCGGCGCGCGCCACGCGGTCGCAACCCAGGAGTGAGCACGATGGCCACGAAGAGCACGAAGAAGGTCGCGAAGAAACCGGCGAAGGTCGCAAAGAAGACCGCCGCGAAGAAGGTCGCAGCCAAGGCCGCCAAGCCGCGCAAGGCGAGCGCGAAGTCGGCGAACGGCGCGAACGCATCGAAGCGCATCGACCAGCACATCGAGCGCCTCGGCGACTGGCGCGGCGTGCGCCTCGCCGAGATCCGCAAGCTCATCCACGAGGTCGACCCGAAGGTCGTCGAATCGTGGAAGTGGATGGGTACGCCCGTCTGGTCGAACAACGGCATGTACGCGCTCGCGAACCCGCACAAGGGCAAGGTCAAGATCACGTTCTTCCACGGCGCGAAGCTCGCCGATCCGAAGAAGCTCTTCAACGCCGGCCTCGACGGCGGCAAATGGCGCGCGATCGATCTCAGCGAGAGCGATCGGATCGACAAGGCGGCGTTGAAGGCGTTGCTGCGCGAGGCGATCGCCTACAACGCGACGAACAAGGTGGCCAGGAGTCGCGGGTCTCGGGCGTAGCGATTCGAAGACGAAACCATCGGCAAGGCGCCGATGGTTCGTCGTTTGTGTTCGCGGCGCTCCTCGCCGATCGGCGTTGGCGCCCGCATCGTCTCGCGGAAGACGCAGGCACTACCGGTCATCGGCTTCGTGGTGATTCGCGGTGCACACAGGCGGTCGCGACCACTGCGGAAGGTCGGATCGGTGTGCGTCCGGTCCAAAGAAGTCAGTTCGCGCAGCGCCTCGACGCGTTCGTCATGACGTTTTCTGCTTGCCGTATCCCGTCCGCTGCTTCTTGTCCTGTGGCATGTGCCTGCGCGGAGAATTGCGCAAGCTCGGATGACAACATCTGTGGCGGGTTGCGAACAATCGCAGCCTTAGCCCGTTTGGGTAATGACGCAACACGCGTGCAGGTGTATAGCTGCTCTTGCGCTGACGTGTGTGGCGCCCAGCGCGCAGCAGGTTGCGCTGCTCGCTTGCGCTCGGGGCAGCGCCGATGTCCTCAAAGCGAGACCGGCGACGTGTTCGCCATAAGAACCGGGCCGCATTCGGCCAACTAGACGTTAGTTGAGCAAACGGGAGGCGTACGCCATGGCTATGATCGGTTCTCTCGGAATTCAGAACACGACCAACAAGACGCTCAGTATCTATCAGGGTCCAAAGCACAAAACGTTTCGCTGCTTCCTGGGCCCAAAATCAACCGGCGGATTCATGGTCAATGACCCCTACGGCAGGACGTTCTTCAGAGCGGTGCCGAAGGAGGGTGGTTCGCCGATCGATCTGGTCGTACCGGCGAGCCCCGTGAGGACCAGACTGATTTGGACGATTTGACTCTCGGGTTCGATGAGATGCGGCAGGTGAGCAGCGCGGTCGGACACTACTCGGCCACGTCCACTAGCTCGATCCTCCTCACCTGCCGCACCCACCGTGCCGGACGCGACTCGTCCGGCACGACGATCCGAAACGGGCCTTCCTCCGGGCCCATCTCGACACCGTCCTTGAGGTCCGCGAGGAACGCCGTCGAATCACCGAGCGCTTCATCGAGCTCGCCGAGCGAGAACACGACGCGGTAACCGTCGGCGGCGGTGACGACGACATAGCTCGCGAGCCGCCGGCCGCGAAGCCGCTCGCCGAGCGGCGCGCCGTGCGCTTCGAGCAGCGTCCGCAGCGGAACGCCGGACCAGATAGCCTCGTCGTCGTGCGCTTTCGCCTTGACGTCGACGCGCGGCAGTTTCGCGAGATCGCCGCGCCCGACCGAGACTGGCTTGTCGGATGCAACCGTCAGCTCGATGCGACCGTCACTCCGTGCCTCGGCGCGCAGCAGATTCGGTGCGAAGCCGACCAACATTAGAATCAACGCCGACATCGAGAATCTCATTGCGTGCCCTCCTCGCGAGCTCGAAGAGCGCAAGCATACGAGCGCGCAGTCAGGCCGTGGGCGGGAACTCGGCGTAGCGCGGCAGCTCATCACCGAGCTCGAGCCAGGGAAGCCGCTTCGATTCCCAGTAGTGGAACGCGGGCGCGACCGCTTCGGGCCAATCGAGGCTTCCGATCGTGATGTCGACGAGGCCCAGGATGTAGTCGGCGGTGAAACTGATCGGCGTGCCGCAGCGCGCGCAGAAACCGCGCCGTGCACCCGGCGAGGATTCGTAGATGGTCGGCGGCGCGCGCGTGAACTCGACGCACGACGCCTCGTACATCGCCCATGCGACGACCGGTGCTGCGTTCGCGCGGCGGCACATCGTGCAATGGCAGAGCGCGGTCATCACGGGCTCGCCGAGCAGGCGGTAGCGGACATCGCCGCACTGGCAACCGCCTTCGCGTTCGAGTTTCGGCATGGCGTACTCCGGTCGGTCGGTCCGGGCGGACGAACGCCACGCTAAGCGGAGGCTGCTGACAGCGTGACGTCAGCAGCGTCGCGGACGGAAAACCGGGACGGGTGAAGTTAGTTCGACCTTGACTGCACCCGTCCCGGTTTCTTGCGTGGTCGTGTCACTCCGGAGTCTCCGGCTCCACCAATTTCGCCAACTGCGCCAGCGACTCCTGCCACCCGAGATAACACTGCTCCTCGGGAATCGCCTCGGGAATCCCCGACTGCGTCACGTTGAGCTCCGTGCCGGTCGAGACTGCGCGCAGCGTCACCGTCGTCTCCATCTCGCCGGGCAGGCTGGGGTCGTCGAAGCGGTCCGAGTAGCGCAGACGCTGGTTCGGCACGGCCTCGCGGTACTCGCCGCCGAACCCGTGCGACTTGCCGGTCGTGAAGTTCGTGAACGACGCGTGGTACTTGCCACCGACCTTGGTGTCGAGACGATCGACCTTGCAGGTGAAGCCGTACGGCGGCAACCATTTCGACATCGCGTCGGGTTCGGTGAAGGCGCGGTAGACGCGCTCGGGCGGCGCGCGGAGCACACGGTGGAGGCGGACGGTACCGGTCGGCATGATCGTGATCCTTCGTCAGAGGAACGCCCTCTGACCATACGACGAGCGACCTGACTGGATTTCGACAGCGGCGCGGCGGCTTGTCGCCCGCACGTCACGACGACGTCAAGCCGCCGTCACCGCCGGTCCGTAGCGTTCGCGCCCTCGCGCACGCCGCGCATCGACAGGACCGGACTCATGCGTGCCATCGCCTCGGGCTTCGCGCTCGCCGCTTTCGTGTTCGCCGCTCCGCTCGCTGCCCAGACGCTCGAACGCCACGGCTCGCACACGTCGGTGCAGCTCGGGCCGCGTCCGGAATTCCTCGTCAACGAGATGGCGCCGAGCAGCCTCAGATCGGAGCTCATGTCCTGCGCGCGCTCGACCCGCACGTTCCGCCCGAGCGCGCTCTCGATCGGTCACCGCGGCGCGCCGCTGCAGTTCCCGGAGCACACGCTCGAGTCCTACGTTGCGGCCGCGCGCATGGGCGCGGGCGTGATCGAATGCGACGTCACCTTCACGCGCGACAAGCAGCTCGTCTGCCGCCACGCGCAGAACGACCTGCACACCACGACGAACATCCTCGCGACCCCGCTCGCGGCGAAATGCACGCGGCCGTTCTCGCCCGCGGTGTTCGGCCCGGGCGGCGAGCTCGTCGCGCCGGCCACGGCCGAGTGCCGCACCAGCGACGTCACGCTGGCCGAGTTCAAGACGCTGCGCGGCAAGATGGATGCATCGGATCCGCGCGCGCGCACCGTCGCCGAGTACCTCGGCGGTACCGCCAGCTGGCGCACGGATCTCTACTCGGGCCCGACCAGCGGCACGCTGCTGACGCACCGCGAGAGCATCGAGCTGTTCAAGCGCCTGCGCGTCGACATGACGCCGGAGCTCAAGGCGCCGAGCGTGACGATGCCGTTCGACGGATTCACGCAGGAAGCCTATGCGCAGAAGCTCGTCGACGAGTACCGCGCCGCCGGCGTCGCGCCGTCGCGCGTCTGGCCGCAGTCGTTCAACCAGGCAGACGTGCTGTATCGGGTGCGCCGCGAGCCCGCGTTCGGCCGACAGGCGGTGTACCTCGACGACGCCGCGACCGTCGCGGATCTCCCGAGCGCCGCGGAGCTGCAGGCGTATCACGCGCAGGGCATCAACATCGTCGCGCCGCCGACCTTCGCGCTGCTCGGTCTCGACACCTCGAATCGCATCGTGCCCTCGCGCTATGCGCGCGACGCGCGGCTCGCGGGCCTCGACATCATCACCTGGACGCTCGAGCGCAGCGGCATCCTCGCCGACGGCAACAACGGCTTCTACTACCAGACCATCGACGCCGCGATCGACCGCGAAGGCGACGTGTTCGAAGTGATCGACGTGCTGGTGCGCCAGGTCGGCGTCATCGGCATCTTCACCGACTGGCCGGCGACGGTGACGTTCTACGCGAATTGCGTGCAGCGGCGCTGAGGCCGTCACGTCGCGGCACAAGACACCTCCTGCGGTGCGCGGTGCGCAAAACAAGCCAGGCGCTGCAAAGCGCCGAACTGCGCGATAGGACTTTGCTCGCCTCGCCGCCGGCCTAATCCACCCCGCGCCCGAGCTTCTTCAACAACGCCGCGAGCCGCACGCGCTCGCTGTCCGACAACGTGGCGAGCGCGCCCGCGGCTTCTTCGAATCGCACCGCGATTGCCTTGTCGATCAGCTTGCGGCCTTCGGTCGTGAGCTCGGCGGCGCTCGAACGGCGATCGTGCGGGTCGGCGACGCGTGCGATCAGTCCGTTGCGTTCGAGGCGATCGAGGCACGCCGTCATCGCACCGGAGGTGATGAGCACCGAGTCGCGCAGCTCGGTCGGCGTGCGCCGATACGGACGCCCGCCGCGGCGCAAGGTCGCGAGTACGTCGAGATCGGTGTAGTGCAGGCCGAGCGGCTTGAGCGCCGCATTGGCGCGTCCCTCCAGGCGACGGCCGATGCTCAACAGCCGGCCGACGACCGCCATCGCCGTCGCATCGAGCTCGGGCCGCTCGGTCTGCCACTCGGCGAGCAGGCGATCGATGCGGTCGCTGCCTTTCGCTTCGTCATCCTGCTTGCGCGCCATGTCGATGCCCGCTCGTGCGTCGGAAGTCATGTTGACATCAAGTATCTTGATGTCAAGCTATCTACATCGTCCTGCGCGGCTGCGAGCCACCTTGAAGCACGTACTCCTCGATTCGAACGGACGCCTGCGCAACGGCTGGTGGATCCTGATCTTCGTCGCGCTGTTCCTCGCGAGCCGCTTCGCCTACACACCGGTGAGCCGCGCGCTGCAGGCGCTCGGGACCGACAAGGCCTGGCTCGAGCCGCTGCGACTCGCCTTCCTGCTGGGGGTGACCTGGGTCTGCGTGCGCCTGCGCCGGGAGCGCCTCTCGAGCATCGGTTTCCTCCTCGACGGACGCTGGGCACGCGAGCTCGGCGTCGGGGCGGTGTTCGGCGTCGCGTCCGCGTTGCTCGCCGTGGCGATGATCTGGGCGGTCGGCGGCGTGCGGCTCGAGCTCGATCCCGCACGCAGCGTCGCGACGCTCGCGTACGGCGCCTACGTGTTCCTGTTCGTGGCGCTGTTCGAGGAAACGCTGTTCCGTGGTTTCGTGTTCCAGCGACTCGTCGCGGGCGCAGGTCCGTGGGTCGCGCAGATCGCGCTGGGCCTGGTGTTCGCGACCAGTCACTGGGGCAATCCCGACATGCATGGCGCCACGCTCGCCTGGGCCTCCGTCGAGCTGTTTCTCGGCGCGGTGCTGCTCGGGCTTGCGTACCTGCGCACGCGCAGCCTCGCGCTGCCGATCGGCATCCACTTCGGCTGGAACTGGGCGCACGGCTACGTGATGGGCTTCGGCGTCAGCGGGTTCGAGCACGCCGGGTGGTTTCGGCCGGTGCTGCAGGATGTGCCGGAGTGGGTGAGCGGTGGGCGCTTCGGGCCTGAGGCAAGTCTGTTTGCGGTGCTGGTCGACGTGTTGCTGATTGTCGTGTTGTGGAAGTGGAAGGGTCGATCATCGCTGGCTCGCCTACCGACGCCGAGACCCGCGTAGACGTCTTCGCGCTGATCGGCGGGTATGCTTGCGCGACATGGGAGAGATCACTCAGCTGCTCGGCGCGGTCCGCGCCGGCGACAAGGACGCTCTCGGTCGCGTGTTCGATACGCTCTATCCGGAGCTGCAGCGTCTCGCGCGAGCGCGCATCGACGCCGGGGAACGTAGCCTGACGCCGACCGTGCTGGTGCACGAAGCCTATCTGCGTCTGGTCGGCAGTGCCGAGTTGAGCCTCAACGACCGGCGGCATTTCATGGCGTGCGCGGCACGCGTGATGCGCGCGATCATGATCGACCATGCACGCCGGCGAACCGCGGACAAGCGCGGCGGCGGCGAGCAGGCGCTGAAGATCGACGACGTCGAAATCCCGATCGCCGGTCTCGACGGCGAGATGCTGGCGCTGGACGAAGCCTTGCTGCAACTCGACAAGGTCAATCCGCGTCAGCGCGAGGTCGTCGAACTGCGTTTCTTCGCCGGGCTCAATTTCGATCAGATCGCGAGCTTGCTGGACTGCGGCGCGCGCACCGCACAGCGCGACTGGGACCGCGCACGCGCATTCCTTGCGGTGCAGTTGAGCAGCGCGTGACGGAAGACAGCAGTCCAGAAGCCATCTGGCGCCGGGCCGACGCGGTATTCGACCGGCTGCTGGACCTGAGCGAGGCGCAGCGCGAGTCCGCGCTTTCCGCGATGAGCCTGCCCGCCGAGGTGCACGATCGAGTTCGGCGCCTGATCGCGGCGCATGCGCAGCCGCTGGAGCTGCTCGATCGCCCCGCCGCGCTGCTGAGCGCGGACCCGGCGCCGGAATCGGCGCTTGCCGATCGCGTCATCGGCGGCTGGCGGATCGAGCGCGAGATCGGCCGCGGCGGCATGGCCGTCGTGTTCGCCGCGCATCGAATCGAGCAAGCCGAGCGCAAAGCGGCGCTGAAACTGATGACGCTCGGCGCGCTGGCCGGCGGCGGGATCGAGCGCTTCCGTCAGGAGCAGGCGATCCTCGCGCGGCTCGATCATCCGCATATCGCGCCCCTGTTCGACGCCGGCGTGGCCGCCGACGGCACGCCGTGGTTGGCGATGGCGAAAGTGGACGGCGAACGCATCGATCGCTGGTGCGATGCCCGAGCACTGGACGTGCGCGAGCGCTTGCCGTTGGTGCTGAGCGTCTGCGATGCGGTCGCCTACGCGCACCAGAACCTCATCGTGCATCGCGATATTAAGCCCTCGAACGTGCTGGTCGACGCGCGCGGTCACGTGCGCTTGCTCGATTTCGGCATCGCGCGGCTGCTCGACGACGCGACCGAGGCAACCGCCAGCATGCAACGCGCCTTGAGCCCGCAGTACGCCGCGCCCGAGCAGTTCAGCGGAGCGCCGCCCTCCACCGCAATGGACGTCTACGGGCTCGGCGCCCTGCTCTACCAGTTGCTGTGCGGCAAGCCGCCGCGCGCGCAAGGCGGCGAGCTCGATACCGCGCCGACCGCGCCTTCGAAAGCGGTGCGCGACCACGCCGGATTCAACATCGGCGGTGCGGATGTCGAGCTCGACGCCATCGTGCTGCGTGCCTTGGCGCCGGATCCCGCGGCGCGCTTTCCGTCGGTCGCCGCCTTCGCAGAAGATCTTCGTCGCTGGTTGGAAGGTCGACCGGTCCAGGCGTGGACCGGCCCGAGTCGGGCCTATCGCTTGCGCAAGTTCGTCGGGCGACATCGTCTCGCGGTCGCTGCGATCACCGCACTGACACTCGCGGTGCTGATCGGCACGGCGACCACGCTGTGGCAAGCCGAACGCGCGCGTGAGCAAGCGCAGCGTGCGATTGCCGAACGGCAGCGCGCCGAGCAAGCGCTGACCCGCGTCACCGCGATGCGGGATTTCCTGCTGGGATTGTTCACCGCCAGCTATCCCGACCGGCCGCCCGGCCAGTTGCCCAGCACCGCGCAGTTGCTGGAGCAAGGCTCGAGGCTCGCCCGTTCCGACGACATCGCCGACGTCGTGGTGAAAGCCGAAATGCTGATCACGATCGGCAGGATCTACTTCGCGCGGGGCTTGATCGCCGAAGCGCAGGGTCTGCTGGATGAAGCGGCGACCCTGACCGGCAACCAAGCGGCGCTGCCGGGGAACGTGCACGCGCAGCTGCGGCGCTCGCTCGGCGACTTGGCCGAGGCGCGCGGCGACATCGGCGCCGCGATCGCGCACTACGACGCCGCCATCACGAGCCTGCGCGCAGCCGAGCCCCAGGCGCTGGAGCTGCTCGACCTCGAGGGCAAGCGCGGTTTCTTCGAAGTCTTGCGTCAGGACTATCCGGCGGCGATCCGGCGGCTCGAGCCGGTGTACGCACGCCTGCGCGAGCTCGAGGCGCCCCTGCCACGGCAACGCCGCGTGCTCGGCGCGCTTGCGGTGGCCTACGCCCGCGACGAGCGCTTTCCGCAAGCCAGACAAGCCCAAACCGATCTGATCGTGCTGGCGTTGCAGGCAGACGGCGCGGACAGCCGCGGCCTCGCGCTGGCGCACAGCAATGCGATCGGACTCTACGTCAAGCTCGGCGATTTCGTCACGGCGGAACGTAGCGCTCGACAGGCACTCGCGATCTACGATCGACTGTCCGACGCACCCGCGCAGTATCGCGCCGGGACACGCATCGCGCTGGGCGACACCTATCGCTACCTCGGTCGCATCGACGACGCCTTGCTCGCGTATGACGCCGGCTTCACCGAGATGGCCGCGGTGCTCGGGCTCGCCGATCACGAGGCGCAACCGGGCTATCAGCTTTCGCGCGGACGCGCCTTGGTCAGCGTCGATCGCTGGCGCGAGGCTCTGCCTGCGTTGCATCGCGCCACCGAACTGTTGCAGCAGCAGGATGCCGCGGGCGGCACCGATCTGGCCGAAGCGCAGATCTACCTCGCGCAGGCCCAGTGCGGGCTCGGGCAGACGGCGTCGGGTGTGCAGACGTTGGACAGCGCACGCCAGCGCGTCGGCAGCGCTGAAGTGCGCGAGCTACGTTCGTCGATCGACGAAGCGCAGGCCTTGTGTCAGGCGCCGAGTGCACCGGCAGACGCACTGGCCGCGCTCGAGCACGCGGCCGAGCTCGATGCGCGCGCACCTGCGGGAGAAGCGCTGGCCGTCGCGCGACGCGAATGGCGGCGAGCGACCTTGCTCGATCGGCTCGGCCGCGCGTCCGACGCAGCGCAAGTGCGCAGCACGGCCGACCAGCGCCTGCGTGCCGTCGGCTCGAGCGCGCAGTTGTTCGCGACGTCGCCGCAAGTGGCCGAGTAGCCGAACAGTCGAGCGCCGCGTGCTCACTCCGGCAGCGGCGTTTCGAAACCGTCGCGAAAGAGTTGAGCCGGGCAGTCGCTGCTCGTCGGGTCGACCACGACGAAGTACGCGGCGCCCACCGGCATGGGCTCGTCGAAGTCCTGGTTGAAGATCCCCCAGCGCCGGGTTGCGACGTTGTAGAAAACGCCGACGTGGTGCGTGTTGAGCAGGCCGTTGCCGCTTTGCGTGATGTGGAACCGCGCGCAGCGATGCTCGTTGAGCAACGCGTGGTCGATCATCGTGGTGTTGCCGAAGATGTTGCTGGTGCTGGCCGTGTGCTTGAACGCGTTGAAGCTCGGCTCCTGGAAATAGATGTGGAACCCGCCGGATGCCGGCATGCTGCCGCCGGCGACCCGCAGCACGCCCCACGCGCTCGGGAAATAGCGCACCGCGATCGGTGAGGTGAGGTCCGAGATCGAGGGGCTGCCCAGCGGATCGCGCGTGGCCAGCACGATGCGCTCGGGCTGACCGTTGAGGCCGGCATTGTCGAGCGGCGTCTCGGGACCGATCACCGAGCCCGCGGTGACGCTGTGGCGATAGCGGCCCTCGCCCGGCGCAGGCGCGAACACATTGAAATCCGAGCCCGCGACGAGCGGTGCGAGGTCCTCGCGCCGGATGACCCAGTTCGGCCCACCATAGAGCGCGCTGAAAGCGTGGTTGGCGTAGCTGCCGCTGGACGCGTCCGGATTCCAGTTCGGCGTGATCTGCGGAAACGCACTCGGGTTTCCGTCGATCGCCGGGTGATTGATCGCGGTGTTGTTGCCCGCGCCGGCCGGGATCGTCTGGGTGAAGCTCGCATCGCCGAATTCCAGCGCGCCGATGTCGACCATCGACGTCGTCGACGCAGCGTTGCCGCGCTTGAAGCGGCGCAGTCCGTCGCCGTCGAGCTGCGGCAGTCCTTCGGAAATCAAGAGGTCGGCGAGCGCCACGTGGTCGGCCGCATCGATCGCCGGCGAACCGGCGCGCAGATGCAGATCCTCCGGCGCTGCGACCATCAACGGATCGGCGAAGATCGACTCGGGTCCGACCGCGGCCGGCAGGTCGGGCGTCTGGAAGAACAGATTCGCCCGATCGGGCGCGTTGGTGGCGTTGAAGGCGCCACTGCGCCGCACGCCATTGAGCGTCAGGTCGGCGAACAGATTGCGATCGATCGAGCCGCTCAGCGAGGTTGCCGCCGCATCGGCGTAGAGGTTCACGCCACGGAAGGCGTCGACCACGGTGTTGTGCCAGACCAGGAGACTGCTGGCACTGCCATCGTAGATATCGATCGCGATGCCGTCGGCATCGCGGGCACTCGGCGTGGAGCTGCGCACCACATTGTTCAGCACCCGCGCCCGCAGCGATCCACCGGTCGCGCTGACGAGACTCCCCTGGCGCAGCAGGATGCTGCCGCGGTTGCCGCCGAGCACGTGGTTGCCCAGCACGTAGCCGACATGGTTCCGGTCCTCGGTGCTGATCAGGATGCCGATGGCTTGGCTGCCGCGCGCGACGATGCGGTTTTCGCGAATGAGGCCCTGCGAGGATCCGGTGGTTCGATCGAGCACCTGCAAGGCCGAGCGCAGCGCCCCATCGAAGGTGCTCCAGCTGTAGTCGAGCTCGTTCTGCGCGAGGTCGTAGTTGACCGAGGCCGTGGAGTTGTTGAACAACGAGACCTCCGCCGCGCCGGACAACGCCTCGCGCACCCGCACGCGGCGAATGGCGACGTTGGCCGTGCCGCCGCCGCTGACGGTGAGGCCCACGAAGCCGCGCCGGAGCTCGAAACCCTCGACGCGCCACGACCAGGATCCCGCGACGTTCACGTTGCCGCCGATCACCCGGTCGACCGCCAGTACGGGGCGGAAGCCCGGCGCCGCAAGCAGCGCGAGCGGCTTGTTGACGATGAGCGACTCGTCGATCACCGCGCTGCTGGCGACATTGACGGTGTCCCCCGCTGCCGTGGCATCGATGCAAGCCTGCAGCGTGGTGTTGCAGGGGGCCGGACCGGGCCAGGTCGCGGCCGAGACCGCGCCGCACCACAGCACACCGACTACGGCAAGCAGACGCTTGTCCATGGGGAAACTCCTGAGGGCCTCCCCTAAGCGCGCAATTCGGCGACCAATCACGCCACCGAGCGAAGACGTTCCGCGTCGCTGCCCGCCAGACTCAACCGGGTTCGTGCGCCGCGCCGGGGTGAACGAGCGGAAACACGACATCGAAGTGCACGCCCTTGCCCGGTGCCGTCGTGCAGCTGATGCGACCGCCCAGCGCTTGCGTCACGAGGTTGTAGACGATGTGCAATCCGAGGCCGGTGCCGCCGAGCTCGCGCTTGGTCGTGAAAAACGGCTCGAAGATGTGTTGCGCGACGGCGGCTTCCATCCCGACGCCGTCGTCGGCGTAGCGCAGCCTGACGAGCGCGCCATCGAGATCTGCGCCGATGCGGATGCTGCCGATCCTGCCTTCGGAATAGCCGTGAACGACGGAGTTCATCACCAGGTTGGAGATCACCTGGTAGATCGCGTCGGGACGGCTAGTGACTTCGATGCGCGGATCGCACTCGACGAGCGCCTCGAGGCCGGTTTTCTTCAGCGCCGGATGCAGCGCCTGCAGGATGCCCACGAGGTAATCGCGCAAGACCACGGTGCGGATCGTGCTGTTCGATTGATCGACCGCGACCTGTTTGAAGTTCTTCACCATATTGGCAGCGCGCGCGAGGTTGTTCTCGGCCATGGTCGCGGCGCTGTCGAGTGGCGCGATCAAGGCCTCGATCTGCTCGTGCTCGGAGCTCTCGTGCCGATCTAGTGCGGACTTCATGTCGGCAATCTGTCCGCGCACGAAGGTGATTGCCGTCATTCCCACCCCGAGCGGCGTGTTCATTTCGTGGGCGACGCCCGCGACCAGCCGGCCGAGCGAAGCCATTTTTTCGGATTCGATCAACTCGGACTGCGTTCTGCGCAACTCATCCATGGCGCCCTTCAACTGCGCATTGGCGCCTTCGAGCCCGCGGCGCTCCGCCTGCAGCTCGCGCGTTCTCGTCGCGACATGGTCCTCGAGCAGGCGATTTCGCCGCTTGAGGGCGACGAGGCGCCAACGCATGACTTGGATTGCGCCGAGCGCAATGGCAAGACCGAACAGCACGCGCGCCCACCAGGTTTGCCACCACGCCGGCAGCACCTGGAATGCGAATGTCGCCGGCGTGCCCCAAGCCCCGAGCGGCCCGACTCTTGCTGCAACCTCGAAGCGATAGCTGCCGTGGGGCAAAGCGGAGTAGCGCGCTTCGCGGCTGTCGGTGATGTTCTCCGTCATCTCCAGGCCGTCGAGCCGCAACTTGTACTGCACGATCTCGTCGCCGATGAAGCTCGGACCGGCGTAGCGCACCTGAAACGAGTTGGCCGTGTGCCGTACCTGTACGTCCTTCGCGGCGGGCGCGAACGGCTGATCGCCCACGCGTACGTCGAGCAAGCCCGCGGCGGGCGCAGGGCGGGGCGGGAGCGCGCGATAGGCAGCCGCGTCGAAGCGCATCAGACCGCCGACCACGCCGATCCAGACATCGCCGTTGGGCTCGGCGAGAAACGCCATGTTGGTAGTGTCCTCGCCGATCAGGCCATGCACGGCGCTGAAGTGTTCGGTGCGGTCGGCTGTGTACAGCTTGATGCCGCGACCGGTGCCGACCCACACATTGTCGTTCGCGTCCTCGCCGATGAGGAAGATCTGGTCCGCCGATCGCGTGCTCGCGCTGTCGACGTGGCGCAGGATGCGCAGCGCGCCGTGCTCATAGCGCGCACGCAGGAAGCCGCGCACGCCGTTGTAGACCACGAGCAGATCACCGTTGCGCGTGGAGCGCACGTACGAAATTTCGTTGTGGCGCAGTCCATCAGCGGTGGTGAGGCGGCGCCAGCGATTGTTCTCGCGTACCGCTAGACCGCGTTGTCCGGCAGCCCACACGCGCCCCGTGGCGTCTTCGTGCAGTCCGCTCACGGACTCCTCCGGCGTGCCTCCCGGCAGCGCTTCGCCGGCGAAGCGCAGTTGCGGGTCGCGGCTGTCGGCCTTGAGCAGACCGGCGTTGTCGGTAGCCGCCCAGAGCGTGCCCTCGCGATCCAGCAGCAAGCGATAGATCCGCCCGGGCGAGATCGCGAGGCCGTGCGGATGATGGCGCAGCTCCCCACGCGCAGGGTCGTAGCTCAGGATCTCGTGCGTGGGAACGCCGGCCAGGTACAGCGTGCCGTCGGCGGCGGGGACGATGCTGCGAATGAGGTGCGCTTCGGTGCCGGGGATCGTTTCGAATCGATCGCCGACCGCGCGCGCCAGCCCGCGCTCGGTGCCGACCCAGAGCGTCTGGTCGCGATCGCGCGCAATGGACCAAACGACGTTACCCGGTAGCCCCTCGACAGCATGGTACGCGTGAAAAATGCCGCGCCCGGCCATACGCCGCAGCCCGCCTACGCCGAACCAGAGCGAGCCCTCGTGATCCTCCAGCACCGGGCGCGCACCGAGCACGGCCCCGCCGAACGCTTCGGTCCAGCGCTCTCCGTCGCGATGCAGGACTTCGTCGTTGGTCGATACCCACAAATCGCCGCGCTGGCCTACCGCCAGATAGCCGCGCGACCCGGTGAGTGGCAGCGGCGTGGCAACGCGCTCGAACGCTTGCCGCGCGGCATCCAATGCCCAAAGCCGCGTACCGCTGCGCGCCCAGATCCGTCCCTCGCGATCCTCCGCGAGCGCGCCGATACGCTCGTGCGGAGGCTCGTCGGGGAGCGAATAGCTTTTCCACGTATCGCCCTCGCGCCGCAGCACGTGCGCCTGGCCATCCCAACGCGCGACCCACAACCCGGTCGCGAGGCGACCCTGCCACAGCGCCGTGGCCTCGCCGCCGCTCCAGCCGGGAGTCAGACGGAACTCGAGCTCTCGACCGGCGACGTGCAAGCCGTCGCTGGACGCGAGCCACAGACCATCGGCGTTGTCGCTGATCGCATGGATGACGGTTCCGGTTGCGACGGCGTGCGGAACGGCCACGAAGCCGGTTTCGTTCCAGCGGCTCAAGCCTGCGCGCGTACCGACCCAGAGCACGCCTCGGCGGTCTTCGTGCAGCGCGTCGACCACTGCCGATGGCAGGCCCTGCTCGACACCGAAGCGGTCGAAGCGATAGGCGTCGTAGCGGTATAGCCCGTCGTCCGTACCGGTCCAGATGAATCCGTGCCTGTCCTGCAGTAGATGCAGGACCGCCGTGTAGTTCAGGCCTTCGGCAGCGCCATAGTTGCGGAAGACGTAGTGCCCCTGCGGCGTGGGGCGGTCGCTGGTCGATGCCGTCGCGAACAGCGCGGGCAGCATGCCGGCCGCGAGCACCAGCGAAACGAGCACAGCACCCCGCGCGCGACGCTTGCTGGGGTGATCCCGCAGGCTGTTCCGACTCATGCGATTCGCTGCGCCCCTGGCTCTTGCCACCGCAACGCGCGCTGGCACCGCCCTGGCACCCGCGCAGCTCGATTCTACGCTGTCGGAATTTGCCGGAAACTCGCGGCGTCGCAATCGAGTGAGGACGAACCGATCAAACGCGGGTCGGCAAGTGGCGAGGAAACTCGATGACGAACGAGGTCCCGTTGTCCGGATTCGTTTCCAGTCGAATTCGCCCGCCCAGCTTGTGAGTCACCAGGTTGTAGACGATCGACAGGCCGAGTCCGGAGCTGCCGCTGCCACGCCGTGTGGTGAAGAACGGCTCGAACGCCTGCTCGGCGACCTCCGATGACATGCCGGCCCCGTCGTCGCTGTAGCGCAGCTCGACTGCGCTGCCGAGGTCCTTCACCACGATGCGCATCATGCCGCCACGCTCAGGGACGAAGGCATGGATCAGGGAGTTGTTGACCAGGTTGGTCAGGATCTGGAACAGGGCGCCGGGATAGGTGTCGAGCTCGATGTTGGCCGGACAGTCGATCTCCAATCGATGCGGGCAACGCTTGAGCATGGGCCGCAGCGTGTCCTGCACTTCGCCGAGGTAGGTTCGCAAATCGAAGCGCCGGGTGCGCTCGCTGGTCTGGTCGACCGCGACCTGCTTGAAGCTGTCGATCAGCCCGCGCATACGTTCCAAGTTGCCCAGCACCAACCGGCAGGCTTCGTCCACACTGGCCTGCCAGCCCGATAGGTCGCTGTGGCTGACCGTTTGCGCTTCGGCCTTGGCCGCCAATTGGCGACTGATCTCGCGTTGGTGGGAAGCGGCGGTTACGGCGATGCCGAGCGGGGTATTGAGCTCATGCGCCACACCAGCCACCAACTGGCCCAGCGATGCCATGCGCTCGGCCTCGACCAACTGCCGTTGCGCCCCCTGCAGCACGGCCAGGGTGTCCTCGGCCAGTAACTTGGCGCGCGACAACTCGATGGTGCGTTGCTCCACCAGCAGCTCGAGCCGGCGCGCATGATTGCGGATGCGGCCGGTACGCCAGCGATGGCCGAACCCCAGGGCGAGCACGACTGCGAGTGCATAGCCCAAGTAGGCCCAGCCGCTGCGGTACCAGGGCGGCAACACGGTCAACGCGAGGCTCGCGCCGGATTCGTTCCAAACGCCGAACGGGTTCGCCGCCTTGGCGCGGAATCGATAGCTGCCGGCAGGCAGGCTCGTATACGTGGCGCGGCGGTTGCGGTGATCGGTCTCGATCCAGCCGGCGTCGAAGCCTTCCAACTGATAGGCAAAACGATTCTGCCGCGGGTCGCTGAAATGCAATGCCGCAAACTCGAACGCGATCAGGCTCTCACGATGCGTCAGCGTCAGCGCCGGCAGCGAATCGATCGGCTGCGAGAGGCTGAACCCCTCCGCTTCGCCCTGCAACGGCACCGACTTGTTGAAGAGCAGGAAATCCGTCAGCAGTACCGGCGGTGGCGTGCGATCCGTCTCGATGCGTTCCGGGTGGAAGCGGTTGAAGCCGCGGATGCCGCCGAAGAACATCTCGCCACCGGCGCTGCGGAAATAGGCGCCGGAGTTGAACTCGTCGCTCTGCAGGCCGTCGCGCGCGGTGTAGTTGGTGAAGCGCTGTTGTTGCGGGTCGAAGCGCGACAGCCCGCCGTTGGAGCTCAGCCACAACTGGCCGTCGCCGTCTTCGAGGATGCCGTAGATCGAATCGTCGGCGAGGCCGTCTTGCGTGGTGTAGGTGCGCACGCGACCGCTCTGCGGATCGAAGCGGTTCAGCCCGCCCTGCGTCGCCAGCCAGAGATTGCCGTCGCGGTCTTCGTGGATTGCGCGGACGGTGTCGTTGCTCAAGCTGTGCGGATCGTCGGGGTCGTGACGGTGACGAATGAACCGGCGCTGTTCCGGGTCGAACAAGTTCAGTCCACCACCCCAGGTGCCGAGCCACAGGCGTCCCTCGCGATCGCGCATGATCGCGGGCACATCGTCATGCGCGAGGCTGTGCGGATCGTCCGGATCGTTCGCATATCGCGTCAGCTGGCCTGACCGATGATCCAGATGGATCAGTCCGGAGCCCCAGGTGCCGAGCCACAGCGTGCCATCCGCGTCGGTGTAGATCCTGCGCACCACATCGGCGCCGGCGCGCGGCGCCGCATCGGTCCGCAAACGGATCCGCTGAAAGGTCCCGCGCTCGGGATCGAAGCGATCCAGTCCGCCCCTGCCGCCGACCCAGATCGCGCCGTCCGGGCCCGCGCCCAGCGACCACACCTCGTCGTCGCTCAAGCTGTCGGCGTTGTTCGCACGATGACGGTAGTGGACGAACCGGGCGCCGTCGGCATCCCAGCGGTTCAATCCGCCGCCGAGCGTGGCGACCCACAAGGTGCCGCGCGCATCGACCAGGAAGCTGCGCACCCAGTCGTGGCTCAGGCTGTCGGGATCGTTCTTGCGGTTCGCGAAGTGCGCGAACTGCTGGGTGCGCGCCGTGAACCGGCTCATGCCATCCAGCGTCCCGATCCACAGCTGCCCCGATCCATCCGAATGAATGGCAAGAACTTGATCGTGACCGAGACTCAGTGGATCGCCGGGCGCGTGCCGATGCCAACGCAAGTGGTTTCGCGCGGGCGTGTATTCGCCCAAGCCGTGCCCGTTGGTACCGATCCACAGCTGGCCTCGAGGGTCGACGCCCAGCACGTTGATCCGCGTCGCGTCGAGCTCGGGAGCGTCGACCCGCGAGAACTGCCCGGACTCCGGGTCGAAGCGCAGCACGCCGCCGCCGTCGGTGCCGATCCACAACTGGTCGTCGGGCATGCCGGCGATCGCCCAGACGGAATCGTGGCTCAGGCTCGAGGGATCCGCAGGATCGTGGCGATAGTGCGAGAAGCGTCCACTCTCGGCATCGAGGCGATTCAGCCCGCCGCCTTCGGTACCGATCCACAGGCGGCCACGATGATCCTGGTGCAGGGCACGAATGATATCGTTCGTCAGGCTGCGGGCGTCGTCGGGGTGATGAAGGTACCGAGTGAAACGCCCACTGTTGCGATCGAGTCGGTTCAAACCGTTGGCGGTGCCCACCCACACCACGCCGTCGCGATCGACCAGCAGCGCGCGCACCCGGTTGTCGCTGAGACCGGACGGATCGTCGGGTTGCTGCTGATAGCGAGTGAAATGGCCCGTCGCGGGGTCATAGCGATTGACGCCACCCGCCCAGGTGCCGATCCAAAGTTCGCCGTCAGGCCCCTCCTGCAACGCCGTCACGAAGTTGTCCGACAACGAATCGGCATCGTTCGAATCGCGTTGGTAGACCCGAACCGAGTAGCCGTCGTAGCGGTTCAGGCCATCCTGCGTGCCGATCCAGACCAGGCCGCGACGATCGCGCAGCACCGCCCAGGCGCTGGCTTGTGACAGGCCGTCGTCGAGCCCCACGCGCTCGAGACGCAGCTCGGGCTCGACAGCTTGTGCGGTGCCGGCCAGCGCGAACCAGCACAGCCCGAGCCAGCACGATCGAATCAAAGTAGTGGCCCCGGAGATCTGCACGACCGGATCAGTGGATTCTCTGCGCCCTGGGCCGATGATATGCCCCTGCCCGCGCGACGGACGTGAGCCCCGCCCGATGGAACCCCCGTTTCTCCCACCGAGGGACGAAAACGGGAGCAGACCATGTACGAC
>Ga0187892_10002150_pt1 | contig 41185 bp, 42 predicted proteins | sample MA1701073metaG_FD_139345 | JGI IMG/M metagenome (GOLD analysis project Ga0187892, IMG submission 139345) | Bio-ooze microbial communities from a basaltic lava cave in the Kipuka Kanohina Cave System on the Island of Hawaii, USA - MA170107-3 metaG ... | reverse complement strand
CGCATCGCCCGCCCTTGACGTTGAAGCTGAATCGGCCGTTCTTGTAGCCGCGCATCTTGGCGTCGGGGGTCATGGCGAAGAGCTCACGGATCATGTCGAAGGTGCCGGTGTAGGTGGCGGGGTTGCTGCGGGGGGTGCGGCCGATGGGGGACTGGTCGATGTCGATGACCTTGTCGATGCCCTCGAAGCCTTCGAGCGATTCGTGCGCGGCCCAGGTGGTTCGGGTGCCGTAGACCTCGTACATGAGGCGGGGGAAAAGGGTGTCCTGGACGAGGGTGGACTTGCCACTACCACTCACCCCCGTTACACAAGTGAACAGCCCGCGCGGGATGGCGACGTCGATCTTCCTCAGGTTGTTGCCCGAGGCGCCGCGGAGGACGATCCAGCCGTTTCCGTTTAAGGCGGACATGTGGACGGGAGTATAGCTGATCTGTTGATTGACAGAGGGGTTTCCAGCGGCGCTTCTAGGTACACTTCGCTTCATGCACGCCTCCAGTTTGCTTGACGAGGCCATTGCGGCGTGGCTTCGCGAATCGGCTGAAAAGCTGGAGGCCGAATTCAACGCTGACGTGCTCTCGTATGTGGGGCCCATTCACGAAGCATTTCTTCGGCCGTTCCGCGATTTCATCGAGCACATTGCCAAGGCGACCGATCGGAAGAGCCTGGCGCTCTTTCTGAACACCGGAGGCGGTTCAGTCCAAGCAGCCGAGAAGATGGTCGAGATCATGCGGCACCACTTCGCGGACGTTTCGTTCGTGGTCCCAGACATGGCCATGTCAGCGGGAACAGTGCTTGCCATGTCAGGCAATCGAATCTTCATGGACTATTCTTCGAGCCTCGGTCCCATCGATCCGCAGGTTCTCGTTCGAAGGGACGAGGGCGAAGCTTGGGTTCCCGCCCTGGGCTACCTGGACAAGGTCGAGGAACTGATCAAGAAGAGTGCCGACGGCACGCTGACCCCGGCGGAGTACGTAATGCTGAAGGAGCTGGACCTGGCGATCCTCCGAGCGCACGAGCAGGCCAAGGACCTCTCGATCGAGCTGATGAAGGACTGGCTGGTGACGTACAAGTTCAAGACCTGGACCAAGCACCGCACCGATCGGTTAAAGAAAGGAAAGCCGGTGACTAACGCCGAAAAGGAAGAGCGAGCCAGGGAGATCGCGGACATGTTTTGCAACAACAAGCTGTGGCATTCGCACGGGAGGTTGATCGGAGTCGGAAAGCTGACCGGAATCCTCAGACTGGAAATCGAGGACTACTCATCCGATGACAATCGAAGGGGCCTCATTCGCTCGTATCACGACGTGTTGACCGACTTTATGGCAAGAACCGGAACCATGTTCTGCATCCATTCGGCCCACCGGAGCACCCTATGAAAGCAAAAGCGAATCAGGAGGGACGCCTTGAACGCGCCGTCAGGCAGGTTGCGCCGCCTTCTTCCGCTGATTCCCGAAAAGTGATCGAGCAAGGCGAGGCGATCTATAGTGAAATGAGGAAGCTCGGCATCATTAAGCCGGACGTCCGAATCGTGGACCCGACCGAAGCTTGCCCGATTGAGGCGACGTTCCTCGGAAGGGGCACGTCCTACGCGCCTCCCAAGGGCTAGGTCCACTCCAACAGCGTTCTCGTGAGTAAGGCTGCCCGCAATCCGGAGACGGTGATTCACCGAACGGGGGCATTGCTTCCCCCTTGCGTCCTGGCGTGATCTGCTGTAGAATGACGCACAGAGGGTCACCGTGAACGCCATCAGAGTCCTTCGATCCATCCTGTTGGGAGCGTTGCTGGTCATTTCAGTTCTGCTTCCTCTCGCCGCCCCTGCCCAGCGTTCGGTCCGTGTCAAAGGATACGTTCGGAAGGACGGCACCTATGTTGCCCCCCATTACCGCTCGGCTCGAGACAGCAACTTCTGGAACAACTGGTCCACGTATGGCAACATCAATCCGTACACGCTTGAGTGGGGAACGCGCAGAACGCCTCCCGCCAGCGGGATAACCTATGGTGGTTACGGCTCGTCGTTGGATTCAACTGCGTATCGCTCCCCTTATCGGAGCTCGTATGACGTCGACCTGGAGCTAATTAGGCTCCAGAATGAGGTTCGGCTAGCAACGATTCGGCGAGACGAGGAAATGCGCCGCCTCCAAGATCAGCTCGATGAACTTGACCGACGGGCCCGCCGAGCAGAATTCGACCTGGAACTGGCGCGGTTAACTTCCGAACGAGATCGTCGGCAGGATGACTTGCTTCTAAGTCTTTCTCGTCCTACTGTGTCAAGTTCAACGCCAAGCGGGTATTCCGCGAGGACGGCTCCCTCCAAGGCTCCTTACGCAGCACCCGTGAAGCTGAGTCACCAGCTATACGTTGTCAATCGCTTCTATTCAGTGGATTTCGAAAAACCGGTGACATCGCAGGAGGCATCTCAGATTGCCCCGGAGTTGCTCAAATCCATGTTTCCGGACCGACACAAGCAATATGAACGCCATGTTAATGCGTCTGAGCGAGCTCTCGACGCCCGCGACTATTCGGGATTCCAAAGGTCTTTCGACCTCGCCAAGGGCATCATGCAAGGGCGCGAGTGGGCATACATCAAGCCCTCGATCACTTTCAAGCGTATTCGCGATGGAAGAACCTTGATTGTCGATTCTGAATCCTACGGTAGGTTCGGACGAATGACCACGGACGCTTACATTCGGAGCAAGCCAGAGGATGACGCGCGCCGGTACGCTCGCGCCTACGATCTGGAACCGCTGGTCGTCGTTCGTTCTCCAAAAAAGGACTGGCTCGGCGTCTTGCTGGTAAACGGTTCAATCGGATACGTCAAGACAAATGAGGTAGAAGTTTCCGCCTACGTATTCTTCAGAAAATAGCGGTCGTTTTGGACGGCGCGCAGACGGTTGTAGCGCCGGCCCTTGCAGACCTCGCACGGCACGTAGACGTCCGGCAGGAAGTGCATCTCGATCTTGATGATGCCGTCGCCCTTGCACGCCTCGCACCGCCCGCCCTTGACGTTGAAGCTGAATCGGCCGTTCTTGTAGCCGCGCATCTTGGCGTCGGGGGTCATGGCGAAGAGCTCACGGATCATGTCGAAGGTGCCGGTGGGCAGCTTCGCAGACCCTCACCCCGTTCGCTGCGCTCACGGACCTCCCCCTCTCGCTGCGCTCCAAGGGGAGGGCGGGGTTGCTGCGGGGTGTGCGCCCGATGGGGGACTGGTCGATGTCGATGACCTTGTCGATGCCCTCGAAGCCCTCGAGGGATTCGTGCGAGGCCCAGGTGGTGCGGGTGCCGTAGACCTCGTACATGAGGCGGGGGAAGAGCGTGTCCTGGACGAGGGTGGATTTGCCGGAGCCGGAGACGCCGGTGACGCAGGTGAACAGGCCGCGCGGGATGGCGACGTCGATGGCGCGGAGGTTGTTTCCCGAGGCGCCGCGCAGGATGATCCAACCGTTCGATTCCGAACCCGACATGTGGACAGAAGTATAGCTGACTCACTTCGCCAGCAGCCACGCCCCCAGCCCAATGAGCAGAACCGAGACCACCTGCATGAACCTTCGCTCCGGGATCCTCTTCAGAACCGCCACTCCCCAATAGGTTCCCGCCAGGACTCCGGCGCTCATGGCGGCGATCGCCGGCCAAAGGGCGAGAAGCTCGTCCCACTGGGAGACCAAATAGACCGGCATCCGGGCCGCGTCCACCACGATCCCCGTCGCGGTCGCCGTCGCCACGAAGGCGTCCCTCGAGACTCCAAGGCCCATCATCGCCCCGGCCCGAAGGCCGCCCTGGTTCCCGACCAGCCCGCCCAAAAAGCCGGAGACCGCCCCGGCGACCCACGCCCAAACCCCCTCGAAGCGCAGCTTCTTCGTCCTGCCCGCCAGGCCGCCGAACCCCACCAGCAGCAGGAGCGCCGCCAGCACGACCTCCAGTGCGCGCGAGCTGAGCCAAAGGGTCGCCAGCGCTCCGGCCAAGCCTCCCGCCGCGCTCATCGCGCCAAACGACTTGAGCAGTTGGAAGTCCACGTGGCTACGGATGAGCCAGAGCCGGTAGCCGGTCGCCAAGAAATGGGGAATGGAGACGGCCGCCACCGCGAGCTTGGCGGGAACGTACACCGCGAGCGCGGGAGTCAAAAGGCTCCCGATTCCGAAGCCGGCGATCGCCGCGATCAGCGCCGCGCACACCGCGACCAAGGAGAGCAGGGAGAGCACAGGGGAAGTCTACATGGGGCATAGTGAGGGCGAAGGTGAACCCATGATCAGACACACCCTGCTTATCACGCTTTTTGTCGGAGCCGCCGGGCTCGCCCTTCGCGCCCAGTCGCCCCAGGGGACGCCACGACATCCGGCCATCGTCAACGGGCGGCTCGTCGGCAACGAGATTCCCGCCGATTGGCCGGTCGAGGCGCGCTCCCGCAACCTGACCTACACGAACCCCTCCAACCAAAACCTGGCCGCGCGGTGGTGCGACGGCGAGATCGTGTACCGCGTGAGCTTCGGCGAGGTGAAGGTGGACCCGAAAACCGTCCGCGCCGCCAAAGAGTACTTGGCCGTCTATAAGGCGCCCGGCCCCGGCGAGCCCTGGGACGCGGCCGAGCGCGTGCCCGACCAGCTTCCGATCTACGACACCAAGCCGGGCGATCCGGGCTACAGCCCGATTTGGCACTACCACTGGGTCGTGGTCCCGCGCGACTACAAGCCCAATACCCTGCGCTCGGAGGACGACGTGAAGAAGGGCGGTTACCCGATCGTGCCGGTGGAGCACTACACGAACTGACCGGTTCTGTAGGCGCCTGGAGTTTCCGGGCGATTAAAGCAGTCGCGCTCCGCGAAAACGGACGGCTATCGCCGCGTCGAGAGAGCGGAGATTGTTCCCCGAAGCGCCTTTGAGGATGAGCCATCCCGAGCGGGACATGTGGACAGAAGTATAGCCGTTCGGGGAGCCACTAGAGGCGGTCGAATGGCGTAGAGTCGCGAGAAGATGGTCGTTCAACGGGGGGATTCTCTTGAGGGGGCGTCCAGGTCCCACTCCCGGGGGCCAGCCATGCAACGAAGATCCAAATTGCTCCAAGAACTGCTGCGGCGAAGCCGCCAATCATGAGAATCATCCCCTTCGTCGCATGGCCCTCCCATCCCGGATAACCCTGGAATCGGCGATACATCGCCAAGCCGACGAATCCCGCAATCAAGCCACCAATGACCATCACGAAAGGAAGCACCGCCAACGCCAACATGCCGACACAAAACAAGCCGCACGGCCCCAGGGCAACCAAGCAGAGAAATATCCATAGCCACGTGAGGTTTTGCTTTCCTTGAACGATCACAACCTGCTGTTGAGGGCCGTATTGCACGGGCACTTGCGGGTACGGCGCGGACACTGGAGCCATGCGCTCGAATTGCTGAGGCAGAACAACCTGCTGCGTGGGCTGCGATGCGACGGGCATTCCTTGAGCCATTCCTGGCTGCGGCTGAGCCGTCCAAGCTTGCGTTGGCTGAGCAGAAACTGCGGGGTCTTGGAAACGCAAGACAACAGGCCCCACTTGTATCACGTCGCCAGGGCGCAGTTGGATGGGCGACGCAGATATACGAGTGCCATTTACGAGCGTCCCATTGGCGCTGTCGAGGTCAGCGACATACCACATGCTGTCGCGATGAAAGAGCTTGGCGTGATGGCGGCTGATCGAAGGCTGCGAAAGTACGAGATTCGCGCTGCTATCTCGACCGATTGTTAGTTCGGCTGTCGAGAGGGCCACCTTGCGGCCCGGGGTCTCGCCTTGCAAGAACTCGAGTTCGGCCGACACTCAACCTCCCCTACCCCGTCACCGTCCCCTTCGCCGGATCGCTCCATTGCCCCAATTCCCCGCGAGGGGTCTCCCAAGCGCCCCGATACCAGATGTCCTTCCCGACCTCCGAGCCCGGAATGTCCCACTCATAGGGCGTCGAGCTGTCGGTCGCAAGGAAGTCCATCGCCTCGATCGCGGGAGCGGGCTGGCCGGTGGCGACGATCTTGTGCACGATCCGGCAGGCCCTGGCCCAAGAGGGCTTGGCGCGGGCGAGCGTCCCCTTCTCGGTCATCTGCCAAAAGAGCACACGGTGGTGCTGGGGCGCGCTGGTGTCGATCTCAAGCGTCGGTACCTCGGACCCGGCGACCACCGGCGACGGCGTGGTGTCGTAAACCGGAATCTGGAGCGACGTGGCGTGCTCCTCGGTGAAAGCAGGGTTCGGGCGAAGCTGGAACACCACCTTGGTCAGCTCGGCGATCAGCGCGTCCTTGGCGGCGTCCTTTGCGGTGCGGTCGGTCTGCGCTTGCGCCTGGCTCGATTGGTGAGTGGCGAGGGCCGAGTCGAAGGCCGTGTCCGCGGCGATCAGCGCGTCGTCGAAGGTCGCCGCCAGCCCGAGGTCGGTCATGACCGTCGTCAGCGCGGCCAGGAACACGGTCATGAAGGCTTGAAGCTGCTCGTCGTTGCGCGGATACCAAGGCGTCGCCATTTGTTGTTTCCCTCCGGTCAATCGTTCTCAGGTCGAGTTTAGCCCGTTTCGGGTGGAAAGTGGAAGGCTTCACGTTGGAGGTGAGGCGTTTCAGATTGAATGTGAAGCGCTTCAAGCCGAAGATGAGGCGCTTCATGTTGAAAGTGAAAGGCTTCGGGAGGAGGATGAGGGGCTTCAAGGCAATGGTGAAGCGGCTCCACTCGAATGTGAAACGCTTCAACTCCGCCAGAGCAAGACCCGAACTCCGGGAGGCAAGGTGTCTATAATCACAGCATGCGCACGATGGCACTCGTTTCGCTTCTGTGGCTAGCACCCGCCGTATTGGCGCAAACCATAGAGCGATCCAGCGGGACCCTCCCCGCCATCTCCTCCCCGGTTGCCTCTCTTGAGAATGCGGTTGGTTGGTGCAAGAACTCGTTGGATCAGTGGATCAAATTGGATGGAGCCATTCCTTACAGATCAAAGCTGGCTTGGGATCTGTCGGAATTCACAGATCGAAAGCTTGGCGCGGACAACTTTACAAAACTCGAGTTGCGAACGGCAAAGATAGACGGCAAGGACTATCCGATGCTGGTCATCCGGAGAAAGGTAGGCGCTTATCTTTATCCCGCTATTCGGCAGGATTACCGTGAGCATGAAGAGGCGCGAGCTTTCGTTTTCCGAAGCTGGCCAGTCGTTCTAGACTCTGAACGGCCGGACAACAAGGCGTACAGCGTGGAATTTCCAGTTTTTAGTTTTGCGCACGTTCAGTTTTCAGAGTTGCCCCCGGAGCTGACAGCCAAGCTCCAAGAGGAACTCGGCACGAGCCTCAAAACGGGAGCGGTGTTTGACGAAAAAGGGAGGGCGGAGCTTGACATGGCTAAAGTGGCCTCAGCCTTGAAGCTTGATCTTCCTGGTGCGGACATGAAGATGAAGATGGCTATGGGTTTTCGCCTGCTCGTCTTTCCCGTCCTCTCTGAAGGGAAGAGACTCGTTCGATTCCTCTTCAGCTACCGATTGACCATGTCCGACATGGATAAATTCAACATGTTGACCACGTCGGGAATGTCAGGCGCGTTTTTCGATGAGGAAATTGGCTCGGAAACGAGTGAATTTGAGAAGTGGTATTTTGAAGTGCCGCGAGAGTCGTTCCTCAAGTTTTGGAATGCCAAGCCTATGCCGGGGCCCGAGTTGCGGCGCTCGACGAACTCCTATCTTCACCAGCCGTCGCCCTTGCACGCCTCGCACCGCCCGCCTCCCGATGGAATCGGGACTGAATCGGCCGTTCTTGTAGCCGCGGATCTTGGCGTCGGGGCTTCACCACCTCAGTCCCAGGAGCCAGCCCGCGCGCTCGGTGTTCGCCCAATAAAAGCCGGCGACCCAGGGGCCGGCGTCGTAGACCAGATACGGATGGGTTTCGTGGCCGTCGAGCTGGATGCCGACGGCCCACGGACCGTGCGGGTGCAACTTGACGCCGGCTACTGCATGGCTGTGACTCTCATTCGACCTGAATCCGATTCCTGCGTAGAGGTTCAGCCTGCCCTCCTTGAAGTGGAAATTCTTCTCCGTCGTGGCGAAGTACCCCGGATTCCCGGTCGTGATGCTCTGGATGCCGAAGCCGACCTTCAGGTTGGGCGCGGTCGGCGTCTCTTCGATCAGGACGAAATTGCCGAGAACGCGGAACGCCTTCTGCTCCCAGAGGTAGGCGACGCCTAGCTGGAGTCGGGGCTCCGGGCGGTACCAGAGGAAGGATTCGCCTTCCGTCAAGCTGCCCGGAACCCACACCGAGTCAAGGTTCCACTTGTATTCGGGGGCCGAACCGGCCGCCGCGGCGCCAGCCGGTCAGAGCGGTCAGCCGGGGCTCGTGGTCTGGGCCGCGCAAAGCACGGGCAGCGCGGCAAGAAGCACCGCCAAGGGCTTCATCGGGTGATCCTCAGCTTAGCGATCGCCTCGTCGCGGGTTGGGAGTCCGCAGAAGACGTTCACGCCGTCCTTCCAAATGCAGGGCGCGCAGTTCGCCCCGCGCGCCTTGGCCTCCGGGCCGTCGGCGGGAAGGACCTTGACCTCGCACCCGCACGGGGCGACGGCTTCTTTGACAATGCGCACCGCCTCGTCGCAATTCTTGCAGCCGGCGGTGAATACTTCGATTATGCTCATTTTGAGTTCCTTTTTGGGGTTAGAGAGCGCGTCCGTTTGCAGGATCGCGCAGAGGCATTCGACTTTCGGGAGGGTTCCCCGTTCCCACGCCTCGAGTTGAGCCAAAAGGTGGCTTTGCAGGCGCTGGAGGTCGCGAATTTCGCGGCCGAGGGTCGAGATGCGCTGTTTGACGAGGCTTGCGACTTCGGCGCAAGGCTGAGGCTCGCTGTCGAGCGCATCGAGGACGATCCTGATGAGCTTCAGCGGGAACCGTTTGCGCTTCGCGGCGATGATGAGGCGGAGCCTTTCGAGGTCCGTTTCCTCATATTCGCGGTAGCCGGATTCGCGCGTCCGCGGCTTGGGCATGAGGCCTTGCGCCTCGTAGAAGCGCACCGTGCTGACGCTGATTCCGGCACTCTTTGCGAGTCCGCCGATCTTCACGAGATTGAGTGTGAACTATGAAGTTAGGGTGAGAGTCAAGGGGCTTTTGGGAGTTCTTTAGGTTTTTTTCGTGCGCGGCCCAGGTGGTGCGGGTGCCGTAGACCTCGTACATGAGGCGGGGGAAGAGGGTGTCCTGGACGAGGGTGGATTTGCCGGAGCCAGAGACACCGGTGACGCAGGTGAAGAGGCCCCTGGGGATGGCGACGTCGATGGCCTTCAGGTTGTTTCCCGAGGCGCCGCGGAGGACGATCCAGCCGTTTCCGTTCGAGGCGGACATGCGGACAGGAGTATAGCCGTTCTTCGCGCTATGCCGACGCGTCACTGAAGTCGGCAAGTTCTGGCGTCGGCGGCCTGCCTCTCGGGTGACAGACAGTGCAAACCAGTCGCCCATTCTCTACGAGAGTCCGGCCCCCATCCCGCCAAGCAATTGGAAAGTGGTCGTACTCTGCTTCCCCGTCCTCAACCGGCTCCTCGCACAGGGCACAAACTCCTTTCGCGCTTTCGAATATCTGTTTCTTTTGCTTAGTATCGAAATCTCGCTTCGAGTCGAGCACAATCCCAACGCCATCTGGCAAGGATGCTCGCCATGACTCGTAATAATCGCGAATCGAGCTGCCGCTCGTCGACTTGCCACCAGGCTTGGGTGCAGTTTCTACGACGTAATGCGCCAGCTTGAAAAGGGCCTTGAGATCGAACTTTATCAAAGGATTCCGCAACACGTCCTGGAAGAACATGGCCAGGGCAAAGAGAGCCTGTTTTGCGAGCTTCTTACGGCCCCAATACTTCATATCAAGTGTCTTGCACGTTTCATCGCACTTTTCGAGGATCGCCTTGAGCCTGATGGCCGTTTCCCCGTGGCGGTCGAAGTCCGTGTATTCGTGATACAATGCATCGAGGTCATTGGCACCAACGTTGGGCACTATGATCGGGTCTTTGATGCGTCCCAATAAGATACAGAGCACCTGAGCGCACGTCGTCCGCTGCTTCACGTACGGATCGCGGCTGTCACCTTCGTCATCTCTTGTCGATCGCTTGTCAACATACGCAAACACGCGCAAGGCAGGCTGTATCTTCAGCTTGCCCGCCCATTCTTCAATCAATGGACCCATATTGCCCGGCCAAGCATCGCGGATTTGCTGGCGGGTTAGCGCTGTACCTGACTGGAGCCGAATGAAAAGGTCCCGAATCTGATCTCGTTCGGTAACATCGGAGATCACATACACATTTAGGGGAGTAGCCACCAACCGCTCCCGGTCATTGTCGTCCAGATCAGCAAAGCGCCGACCAGCCCACGTTACCGATGTGGTACGCATGGTCAAGGGAAGTCGAAGGCGCTTATCCGTTGGTGGTAACAGATCAAACTTGCCGCTCAAGTAATCCGCGATTGCTATGATCCTCTGCTGTCCGTCAACAATCTCCCACTTCTTTGTCGGTGTGTCATCTAATCCAGCCTCGACCCGCTCCTCGAAAAAGAACGAAGGAATCGGGTAGCCGCGTAGAATCGAGTCGACAAGGGCCTGCTTCTGCTGAGGCGTCCACGCTTCGCCGCGCTGGTATTCCTCGTTCCGCAAGAGCAGACCCTTGTGCCACGCGTCAGCTAGCTTTTGCACCGTAAAGGGCTTTTCTTCGAAGTTCATTCCAAACTCGACCTACAACACCACCGTCACCACGTTGCTCGGCAGGGAGTCCCCCGCCGCGTTGGCGGCGACCACGCGGAAATCGTACTCCACCCCGCGTTCCAGGTTGAGCAGCGTGATCTCGGTATCCGTCGTCGTGACCTGCCAAGCGCCCTCCCCTTGGAGCATAGCGAGCCCCCACCCGGGGGACGGTCTGTGAGCGCAGCGAACAGGGTGGGGGTCTGCGAAGCTGCCCCCCGTCTGCTGGCCTCGCAGCGTCCGTCCCGACTGCATTTCCCTCACTTCGTTCGGCGGGATTTCGCGGGAGCTCAAAATCCGCCGCTGGACCTTGTCGAACGAAACCTGGCCGGGGGGCGCTTCGCCCCTTTCGCCCCCTTCGCCCGCGCCGGTTCCGCCGCCCGAACCGTCAACCATCCCGGATCTCAACGATAGGCTCACCTCGCTTCAGCAATTCGAGGGCATCCTCCATCGTTACTCCCAGGATTCTCCGGAGACTCTTGTTCGACGTGTTGCCGCACGTGATCCAAATCACCTGTGGAGGAGGTCCCTTGGTCTCCACCAGTGCAACGAAGTCGGAATCCTTCGTCAGCACAACGTCTCCTTCGTTCCGCAAGCTCGAGAAGATCGCAGCGTCTGGCTCACGGGTCCAGCCGACCTTGCGGAAGGCCTCGACCTCGATTGCAAACCGCTCCTTTAGCCACGGAATCAGGGCCGGCGGCAGATGGACATCGAGCCAGAACCTCATCCCCCCAGAACGGAATGGCCGACGCGGCGCGAAGCGTAGAGAATTGCAGCTCGAATATCGTCCGCTTCAAGGTCCGGAAGCTCCTTGAGGACTTGCTCGGGTTTCAAGCCGTTGGCCAGCAGGTCCAACACATCGCTGACTCGAATCCTCATGCCCCGGATGCACGGCTTCCCGGCGCAGAGCTTTGGGTCTACGGTAATTCGCTTCAAGAGGCGAAGGGCGGTCCGGTCAGACATGATCTCTTCATTGTATCTCAGCCCCCGAATTCAGCCAACGAATCGTGCGCGGCCCAGGTGATGAGGGTGTTTCCGAATCCGGGCTTGTCCCCGACGAGCCGGGGCAGGCGGGACCGTAGACCTCCCCGATTGTCGGGGCAGGCGTGCATCAGGCGGGGGGCCCCCTCCCCAACCCCTCCCTCAGTTTCCTCGCTTCACTCGAAAACCAAGGGAGGGGCTTCCTGGACGAGGGTGGATTTTCCGGAGCCGGAGACGCCGATGACGGCCCTCACCCCCCGACCCCCTCTCCCTCAGAAGAGAGAGGGGGAGCTCGCGTGGGATGGCGAGGTCGATCCTCTTTAGATTGTTGCTCGTGGAGCCGCGCAGGAGATAGAATCCGCGCATGCAACGCTGGGGCCTCGCTTTGGGCACGCTGCCGATGCTGCTCGGCGTTTCCATGTGCCACGTCGCGCCGCGCGAACAGACCAAGAGCGCCTCTGCTACAGCGCAACCTGTTCAAGCGGCCTGGGCGGACGTCGCCCCCATTTTTCGGGCGCACTGCGTTTCCTGCCATAGCGGAGGCGCGCCCGCCGCCGGATTGAACCTGGCATCCTACGCAGGCGTCGCGAAGGGCGGCGTGAGCGGCAGGCCGTTCAAACCCGGCGACCCGGCAGGGAGCCTCCTGATGAAGCGGATCGAAGGGACGATCCCGCCTCAAATGCCGCTAGGTGGGACGCCCCTTTCGGCCGCAGAACGTAAGATCGTCGCCGACTGGATACGGGGAGGAGCCGTCGAGAGGTCCGCCTCCGATCCTCGGCCGACTCCGGAACCGGCCCCCCCTGCCGGCGCAGCCCTTCCAAAGGCCGGCGAGCCGGTCTTCTACCGCCACGTCGCGCCGATTCTTGGCAAGAGGTGCGCGTCCTGCCACACGGCGAACGGCCGCATGGGGCCTCCCCCCGAGCGCTACCGGCTTGACTCGTACGCCAACGCGATCCGTTCGGGCGAGCGGGCGAACGTGATCCCAGGCAACCCAAGGGCAAGCCAATTGGTCCGCCTCGTCGCGGGAAAGGAGAGTCCGCGTATGCCCTATCGAGAGCCGCCACTGAGTGCCGAGGAGATTCGCGTGCTCACGGATTGGATTGCCCAGGGCGCCCGAAGCGACGACGGCAAGAAGGCGCCGATGCCGGTTGGACGCGAGGTGCGGTATGAAGGGGTTTTGGACGGCAGGTGGTCTGTGGACGGGATCGCGCTCGATGCCCGAGGCGCACGTCTGGACAAGTCGCCCCGAGTGGGCGGGCGCGTCGAGGTTCGTGGCGTGGTGCAGGCCGATGGCACGATCCGGGCAACGCGAATCCGAGGACGCTAGTGCGACGAAGCCACTCAGTGTCGGCGGATCCACACTGCTAAGGCCGTCGTCTCGATGCGCAACCCCGAATCGAACGTGCCGACGATCGACTCAATACCGCGATCTTGCCGATGCCAGCCGTCTGGACTCTTGAAGTCGTTTCTGGGCGCCCGGAATGCCGAGGCAAGATGCCCCGGCTATTCCGGGGCGCCTCCGGAGGCCGGGGCGGGACGCCCTCGGCCGCAAGCGGGCGGGACGCCCGCGCTCCTTTGCGGAGGACCATTCAGCCGTTGTTTCCCGAACCCGACATGTGGACAGGAGTATAGCGTATGGGTCCGAGGGGTCTTCTTACGCACCCTTGCGCGCAACGACCAGCAAGTACTCGTACTCGAACTCCGATCGGCCGGAGGAGCCCACGTCCGCGTTTTGAGCGAAAGCCAGGAACTCTCCGTCCAGCTGCTTCGTTCGTGCCGGATCCTCCGATAGGCTCCCGTAGATCGCGATGACGGGGCCAAAGGTCGCCTTGAAGTGATCGACGTAGGCTTCCGGACTCTCGGCCCGCTCGCGGTAAGTCTCGCGGCGCATGTCGAGCGACGCGACTCTCCCGCCAAAAAGCGACCGAACGTGCTCCTCGCTCCCCCACAGCAGCGGCGGCAGCGCGCCGGGCGGAGGCGGTGGCATGTACGGCACGAACACGCCGAAAAAGCTGGAAGCCAAGCCTTCCGGCGTGAAGTTCATCATGCCAATCGTGCCTCCGGGCCGGCAGACCCGCAGCATCTCGTCGGCTACCTTCTGGTGATTGGGAGCGAACATCGCGCCAAAGGAGGAAGTCACGACGTCGAAGTCGGCGTCCGCGAAGGGCAGGTTTTCCGCGTCGGCTTCGATCCACTCGAGCTCGACGCCCGCCTCTTGGGCGGCGGCGCGTCCGGCGGCGAAGTTCTCAGGGGTCAAGTCTGAGGCCACAACGCTTGCCCCCGCCTGGGCAGCCCGAATGGCTACGTTTCCTGTGCCCGTAGCCACATCCAACACGCGCTGGCCGCGCGCGATTCCACACGCCTGAACGAGCCTCGGTCCGAGCTCCCAAACCGTTTTCGTCGCAAACTGATGATAGTCGCCCAGCGACCACATGGCGCGGTGAGCGGACTTGACTTCGTCCAACGAACCTACTGAGACGCCACCGTTGTGATTCCCATTCCTTTCCACGAAAGCTTCCTCACATCTCTTGGGACCAAATCGGCCCGCTGGCTTAGTCTTCGACACCACCTCAACGTCGGTCCTGCTCGGGGCGCTTCGACAGGCGCTACGGAGAACGAGCAGAGCGTTTGCGCTGATCCGACCTTTCGGTTGCTGAGGCAGGATGCCTCGGAGGCGGATGCCCTTGCGCAGGGAGCCCCAGGTAACCTGAACTTGAGCGAGGGGCGACATGGAATGGACCACCGTACTCACCGGTTACGATGAGGTTTTCGACCAGAACCACCTGCCGCGCCCGCACTACCAGTCGGTCGTGCAGGCCCTCGGCGGACTCACGGATAAACAGATCCAATACCGGGGGCGCCTCCAGGAGATCTCTGCCCGAAACCAGGGCATCACGTTTAACGTCTACGGCTCGGACGAGGGTGAGGAGCGCGTCTTCCCCTTCGACTTCGTGCCCCGCATCATCCCTGCCGGAGAATGGACGCACATCGAGCGCGGGCTCACCCAGCGCACGACCGCGATCAACCTCTTTCTGCTCGACATCTACTCGGACCAGCGCTGCCTGAAGGACGGGCTGGTGCCGTGGGAGCTGGTGCTCAGCCGGTCCGATTACCGCCGCGAGCTGCTGGGGGTCCAGCCGCCTCACAAGGTGTTCACCCACGTGGTCGGCTCGGACCTCGTGCGGGACGACAAGGGCGAGTATCTGGTGCTGGAGGACAACTGCCGTTGCCCGAGCGGGGTCAGCTACGTCGTTCAGAACCGGACGACGCTTCAGCGGACGTTCCCGGAGCTGTTCCAAAGGCTGCCGGTGCGGCCGGTTCGAAACTACGCGGACCTCTTGCGCGAAACCTTGGACTTCATGGCCCCGCGCGGCGGCGGCCAAGGGCTCGTGGTGGTGCTCACGCCGGGCCGCGCCAACTCCGCGTATTTCGAGCACTCATTTCTGGCCCGGGAGATGGGCGTGCTGCTCGTGGAGGGTTCCGACCTGATCGTCGAGGACAACAACGTCTACGTGCGCACCACTGGCGGCAAGAAGCCGGTCGAAGTGATTTACCGTCGCATCGACGACGAGTATCTCGATCCTCTCACCTTCCGCCGAGAAAGCATGCTCGGCGTGCCGGGGCTCATCAACGCCTACCGTGCCGGAAACTTGGCACTAGCCAACGCCCCGGGCTCGGGCGTCGCGGACGACAAGGCCGTCTATCCGTTCCTCCCAGAGGTCATCCGCTACTACCTGGACGAAGACCCGATCCTGGCACAAGTGCCCACTTATGTCGGGTTTCGGAAGGGCGACCTTCGGTTTATCTTGGAGAACCTCGACAAGCTGGTCGTAAAGCGCACGGACGGCGCAGGCGGGTACGGCATGCTTATGGGGCCGCAAGCCACCGCCAAGGAGCGCAAACGCTACGCCGCGCGAATCAAGGCCGAGCCCGGTTCGTACATCGCGCAGCCGCTCGTGGAGATCTCCGCGCATCCGACCTACTTGAACGGCGAATACAAAGCCCGACGCGTGGACCTTCGGCCATACGTGCTTTACGGCGACCGAGTGCGGGTTTTGCCCGGCGGACTGACGCGCGTGGCGCTAGTGGAAGGCTCGTACGTGGTCAACTCGTCTCAAGGCGGCGGCAGCAAGGACACCTGGGTGCTCGAAGCAATTCCGGGAGCGAACGCCTAGATGCTGCTTTCGCGCGTCGCCAACAGCCTCTATTGGATGGGGCGATATCTGGAACGGGCGGAAAACGCGAACAGGCACCTGCTCGTTGCGGGGGAGTTTGCTGTCGAGCTGGAGGGCATCGACGAGGAGATCGCGCTGACCGAGTGGGGTTCGCTGCTCTCCTCGATGGCGCTTCCAGGTTCGGAGTCCGAGTGGAAGTCGCGCGAAGACGCGCTGGACTACATGGCTTCGTTCTTGGTCGATCTCGACAATCCGTTTTCGGTGTTCTCCTCGCTCGGCAAGGCGCGGGACAACGCGCGCAGCGTCGGAGAGACGATCACCTTCGAGATCACGACGAACCTGAACGAGGCGCACCGGCGGTTGCGCCGAGTCCGCCGCTCCTCGCTGACCGACCTGGGCGTCGCCCGCGACATCGCCGCGAAGACTCACAACTCGATACTGACCACGCTCGGCGCGATCGAGCACACTCTCACGCGCGGCGAGGGGTGGGATTACCTGAAGCTGGGCGAGGCGATCGAGCGGACCCAGCGCACCCTGTTCGTGCTCAAGATGCGGCTTCCCAGTCTGGCTGAGCGCGCCGAGGACGCCGATTCGCCGCTTTATTACGCCTCGTGGCGAAGCCTGCTGCGCTCGCTGGCCTCGCTGGAGAACTACCGCATGGAGTACGGGCCGCGCTTTCACACCGAAGCCGTCACCCGGTTTCTGCTGTTCCACCCTTCCGCGCCGCGCGCGGTGAACTGCGGGGTGCTGCGAATGGCGGGCTATCTGCGGCGGATGTCGGAGGCCGTGCCGGGGATTCGGGAGTCGCGTCGGCGGCTTGGCCAGCTTGCCGCGCGCCTTGAGTTCGATCAAGACGAAATCCTTTGCGAAGGCGCGCTCGTCGAGTTTATCGACGAATCGCTGGCGCTGCTGAAGGAAGTCAACGAGCTCCTTTACCAGCCCGTGAGGTTGGGGTGACCATGTACCTCGACATCGAGCATAACCTTTGGCTGACCTACGACGACTACATCAGCGAGTCGTGGGTGGAGCTCCGGATGGAGCCCCAGTCGAACCACAGGCAGACCGTCAATTCCTACTTTCTCGCGGTCGGGCCGCAGACCAAGGTGTCGAGGTACCAGGACTGGCTCGGAAACGCCGTGCGGCACTTCTCGGTCGCAGAGTTTCACAACCAGATCGAGGTCCGTTCCCGGTCGGTTGTGGAGACCAAGCCCAATTCCATTCCTCTCGGCAGGGTTCGGGAGCGGCAGCTTCCCAAGGCCGGCCTCGGGCCGATCCTAGACTTCTTGGAGTTCGGAGGGCCGATCCCAAAATCGGCCGCGCTTAAGGAGCTTTTCAAGTCGGCCAACCTGGATCGGGAGCTTCCCTTGGGCGAGCGCGTCGAGCGCCTGGGCCGGTTCGTTCACGAGACGTTCGAATACCGTCCGATGGTTACCTTCTACCACTCCTCCATCGACGAGGCCCTCACGCACCGCGCCGGGGTTTGCCAGGATTTGGCGCAAATCCTAATCGGGCTCCTTCGTCTGGCGCACATTCCGGCGCGCTACGTCAACGGCTACCTTCACGTGGACCGTGAGGGCAAGGCAGCTTCCGAGAGCCACGCATGGGCCGAGTTTTACTCTCGAGAGCACGGGTGGGTGGGCTTCGATCCGACGGGCAACGTTCAGCCTGACGAGCGCCACGTCGTGGTGGCGTACGGCCGACACTACGACGAGGTTCCGCCGAACCGAGGCATTTACCGCGGGGCGGCCCAGGAGACGCTCCGCGCCGAGGTACGCACCAAGCCGATCCCCGCTCCTGCCGTCAGCACCTTTCGCGAGGAGATCCGCGAAATCCGCCTGCCGGTGTAATCCGAACTGCCGATTCGTGGCAGCGTCGTGGTGCCGGAGGAGCAGGCGGATCAGGCGAGCCAACAACAGCAGTGACTAAGCCGGGCGCCAGGACGCTAGGAAATCGCTCCGGACCGTCCGCAGAAGTGCTCGATTCGGGCCTCAAGAACGCCGTTGGGTCCCGATAGTCCCTTCGCGCTGCCGGTATTATCGCGGCGATGAAAATGCGAATTGGCACCTGCGGCCGCTTTGGCGTCGCACTTTCTTCGTGCCTGATTGCAGCAATGCTCGCAGGACAGGGTACGGGGCCTGCCCGTCCCGACCTAGGCACGCCTGGCGACGAGCACAAGGTCCTGAATCCTCTCGCCGGCAAGTGGACGGTGGAAGTACAGATCCCGATCGCCCCGGAGCGGACCATCACGGGCCGGTCCTCGTGCGAGGCGAAGTGGGCGTTCGACGGGCGCTTCCTGCGAATGGAGTACACCAGCACCTTCGCTGGAAAGCCATTGACCGTTGTGCGTTACCTGGGGTTCGACCGCGCGAAAGGCCAATACGTCGAAGTGCACTTCGAAAGCACGCATACCGACGTAATGCGCAGCGAGGGCGACATCTCCAAGGATGGAAAGACGATCACGTGTTGGGGCGAGCACGTGGACGCGATGGCGGGCAAGACGGTAAAGGTGAGAACGACGACGACCTTCTTGGATGCCGACACGTTCGTGCTGGAAATGGTCTACACGGATTCGAACGGAAAGGACGACAAGACGGTAAAGCTGACGCACAAGCGGGTCGCGACGGGTTCGGGATTGCGAGAAGCGCGATAAGTTCCGTCCAGGCGAAGCCGCATACATAGAACGGGCCGGGGCTCACAAGCTCCGGCCCGTTCGGCGCGCGGCTTCCCTGCCGCTCCCTTTTTCGTTAGTTGGCGATGAAGTCTCCCATCGAAACGAGAACCCTCTCGAACCTCAGCTTCAGATCGCCCGCGATCTCGCGCCATGCGGCGTCCTCGGCAACGAACATGGTCATCGCCATGGGATCGGGCACGGTGATGCGCGCCTTGTCGTCCACCCACTCGATCGCGATGCTCCAAGGAAGCCACAGGGCCGCTTCGGGCTTCTCGGAGACGATGCGCTTAAGCAGGTCGTAATGCACCACGCCCATGGAGAGGAACGGGCGGACGTCCACGCCCGCCTTGGCCTTGATCGCTTCCTTCACGTCCAGCGTGCCCACGACCGCAAAGCCCTGGCCCTCCAGCACGCCGCGCAGCTTCGCAACCGCTTCTTCGAGCCCGATCTTCAGGGCGACGGGCTTGCCCAGCTTGGTAGTGGGCATCACGGTTCCAGCGGTTTGCATCGGTCTTGTTTCAGTTATCATAGATGTACATTATACCATATAAGTGTCTACTTTTTCAATCCGTACCAGAAATTGCTCCGACGGCGGGATAGGGGCGGGAGAGTATGAATGCGCGAAGTGCTTCTAGCTATCGCCTTTCCGTTGGTGGCCCTCAGAAGCGAATGCCCACGAGATACCCGGACTGCTCGAAGTCCGCAAGGTAGTAACCGACTACTACATTTCCTATCCGGTGTGTGAGATAAGGGTGTCCCTGGTGGCCGTCCAGCTGCAGGCCGATCGCCCACGGTCCGTGCGGTTCGTAACGGAGCCCGCCGATACCGTGACTGTGGCTTTCGTTCGAGCGAAATCCCACCCCGGCGTAGAGGCTCCACGTGCCGTCTTTGAGATGGAAGTTTTTCTCGGTCGTGGCGTAGTAGCCCGGGTTGCCCGTCGTAATGCTCTGGATGCCGGCACCTACCTTCAGGTTCGGGCGAGTCGCAGTTTCCTCAAGCAGCACGTAGTTGCCGAGGATGCGAAACGCCTCTTGCTTCCAGAGATAGGCCAGCCCGATCTGGATTCGAGGCTCGGGGCGATGCCAGAGAAAGGACTCCCCCTCCGTCAGGCTGCCCGGCACCCAGATGGAGTCCAGCGTCCACTTTCCACCGAGAGCCGCACCGGCTCCCGCCGCTCCCGCGGGTCAGAGGGGTCAGCCGGGGCTTTGGGACTGAGCTGGTGAAGAAACCGGCGACGAAAGGGACGCAAACACGAGACAAATCAGGAGAAAGCCACGCATCGAGATGAAGAATGTACATGATTCCGATTGATTCGCGCTTGCGGGGGAAAGAAACGGCTATGGGCGCCTCGCGCCGGGAAGGACCATCGCCAGAATCATGGCCTCCGCCCATTTGCGAGCTCCAATGTGAGCGCCAGCGCATATGTTGCCGACTCTCGCAGGCGCACGTAATCGATCGAATCCGCGTCGTCGTGCCGACGGTGATACCGGCTTCGGTCGCCGGGAATGCCAAGCATGATCGCCGGGATGCCCCGTCTGCCGAACGGGTAGTGGTCGAGACCGTTCGAGGATTCGAGCAGCGGCCCGGCCGAGCATCGAGTACCCGTGGAGGACGTCGCCCTTTCGAGGATCGCGTTCCAACGGGAGCTCGTATCCGTCGCGAGCGCCTCGAGGTTGACTTCCGGGCTTCGACCCAGGACCTCGAGGTTCACCATGGCGACGTGCCTGTCCAGAGGAAGCGCCGGGTGGCGCGCATAGTGTTCGGAGCCCCCACATCGGGAAAGGGAACGATCCCGGATCGCCGCCTCCCCGTCCAGGCCGTGCTCTTCGGCCCCGAAGGTCGCGAAGAGAATTGAGCGCCGCACGGCGCGCCTGTTTTTCGAAAGCACACAGGCGATCTCGAGCACGACCGCCACGCTCGATGCATTGTCGTCGGCGCTGTTCCAAATTCGATCGCTCGGGTCTCCGCCTGCGAGGTCTCTTCCAGGGTCCGCTTGGCCCTCCATGCCCTGCCCGTCGTGGTGCGCACCGACCAGCACGAACTCCGACTTCAGCTTTGGATCCGATCCCTCGAGCAGCGCAAGCACGTTCGTTGACTTCATGGACTTCGTTGGACTCGGCGGACGGCGGGGAACGAACTCGAATCCCTGAAGGAAGGACTTGCCTCCGCTCAATCGGTCTCCCATCGGTCGAAGGCCCAGCTCCCGGAATCTCCCCGCAATGTACTGCGCGGCCCGTCGCTCCCCGGGATAGCCCGCGTTCCTTCCCTCGTACCGATCGTCCGCAAGCTCGCGCACGTGCTTTTTAAGCCGGGCAGTTGCGACCCAGTTAGCAAGGCGCACCGTTGCTTCCGCAGGTTGCCTTCGACTGCTTTGGGGCTCGGTGTTCGTGCAACCAAGCACAACAGCAAGGAGGAGCAAGTTAACTAGCCGCGCGCGGCACATCGAATGATTATGTCCATCGGAAGCTCCAGCTCCCGATGTAAGCCGCCGACACCGGAAAGGGTTCCTAGCGAACCATTCTCCTTGCAACATGCCGTCGCAACTTCGGGATGTTCTGCGCCCGAATCAGGGTTCCGACAGCTGAAGCCCGGTCACAAGCTCGTCCGAGTAGTCGAGCCGGATCAGGCCGAGCCGCGGATAGTCGAGGTCGGCGATCACTAGCAGGGTGATCGTCAAGACCAGGGCGTAGATCGACCGCTGCCAAAAGGTTGTGCGAATGCGAGCCACCGTTCGCCCAGCCATATACGCGCTGAGAATCGACAATAGCACGAGCATAGCCATGATCACCCAAGGCGAATGTGCCTTCGTGGCGACGTGGCGCGCGGACGCCGCGTCGAACATCTCGTTCAGCGCAGGCAAGACGAGCATCGCGCGCGGCGAAGGCACGGCTGGATCGCAGGCCGATACGGCGGCCTGCCAGATTCGCGTCTGAATCTCGGCGCCCTCTCGGTAGGCGGCGTCCGGATCCGCCATGGTGCTCAGCGCCTTCCCGTAGGCGAGCCGATTCTGGACGTATCGCTCGAAATCCGCGCGTACGGTTCGAGCGACATCCGAAGGTAGCAGGTCCAATCGGAGCTGCGCGGTCCCGATCGCGTTCGCCTCTGCGACGACAAGGTCGCGGCGCGCCTGGAAACGCCCCGCCGCCGCCGAAAACGAAAATGCCAGAAGGAGCCCGAGCAGCGCGAACACCGATCCGTCGATCGCTCCGAGCGACGGGCTCTCTTTGTCCTCGGTCTCCCTCTTCGCCCCTCTGTAGCCGGCCTGCGTTACCGCCACCAAAACGAGAAACAGCGCGAATGCAGCGATACCCACCATCAGTTCGATCATCGCCCTTTGCCAGTATGGTACGAACCAAGGGCCAGAAAGGTCGGACGGTTCTCGTAACCGAAGCGTGTGCCCGCCCGCCTCGTTCCGGTCACCCTCCAGTGCGCAACGCGACCAGCCTCTCGCCCTCCGAAAACTTTCGCTCGGCCCTCGAGCCAAGGATTCGCAAGCGCTTTCCGTCCGTGGACTTCGACATCAGAATTACTTCCCCATCTGCGAGGCCGGCAACTTCGGCCGGTCCGATCTCGCCTACTCGAGTACCCTCCCGAAGCGCGTCTGCCAAGCTTCTGTGAGTAAGTGCCTGCGCGCCGAAGATCCTCCCGTGCGTGGCGAACTTCGAGTTCGAAGCGTGCTGTGGCTGTAGGCGAAAGACCTTGTCGCGCCCAAAGAAGGGCGTCCAATGAATGACCGCCAGGTCGTTCACTTCATCGCTCGCAGTCGCCGCAATGAACTGGCCGATTCCCCGAAGGTCCAGGTCCTCGGAGAGGTGCTCCTCCAGGATGTCGCCTTCCACGATCTCCAGGCCCTGCTCCTTGGCCTGCATCACCTTGAACGGGTCGCGGTCCACGAGCAGTGCCCGAAAGCCGATTTCTTTGATCGCGGAAGCAAGGGCGCAGCCTACGGGACCCGCTCCCAGCACGAGCACTCCTTGGGGGTTCGCGTCCCCGACGCCGAGCCTTAGCGCTAATCGTCCCGCCCCAAGCCCATAAACGATCACCGTTGCAACCACCATGAGAATTGCGTAGGTGGCGAGCTTCTCGGAGCCCTCCAATCCCATCTCCTCCAACCTAAGCGCAAAGAGCGTGGCGACCGCGACGGCTACGATGCCCCGCGGCATGATCCCGGCTAGAAAGGCACGTTCTTTCCAAGTAAGGGACGAAAAGCTCGACGACAGGAACACCGCGACGGGCCTGCCCACGAGCACCAGCGCCGCCACGAGCGCGAGAAAGTCGAGCCCGATCGTGCGAAGCAGGCTGAGCTCGATCCTGGCCGCCAGCAGCACGAACAGCGACGAGATCAGGAGTACTCGCAGGTTCTCCTTGAACTCGAGGATGTGCTCCACGGGCGCAAGGCGCTGGTTCGCCATCGCCATGCCCATCACGGTCACGGCCAGAAGCCCGGAATCCGGAAAGATGTGTCCGGAGAGGGCGTAAGCGCCTACCGCCAGCGCCAGCGTGAGGGGGACGTGCAGGTAGTCCGGAACCCAAAACCGCCGCAATCCGACCACGACGAGCGCCGCCCCTCCGAGCCCGATGGCGATGCCGGTCGCGAAGAGCCCCAAGAGCAGGTTCGCTACGGGCGTCCAGCCGGGCTGGCGCGATACGAAGAGCGCCTCGAATACGATGACCGCCAGAATCGCGCCGATCGGATCGACGATGATCGCCTCCCACTTCAATATCGCGCGCACTCTCGACGTCGGGCGCACCTGCCGAAGGAGAGGCATGATGACTGTAGGGCCCGAGACGGTCATCAGCGCCCCCCAAAGTAAGGCTAGTTGGAAGTCGAACCCTGCGAAAATCATCGCGGCAGAGGAGGCAGTGAGCCATCCGGCGAGAAGCCCGACGGTCACGAGAAGCGGGATCACCGCGCCCGTTCGACGGATCTCGACCCACTTCAGGCTCAGCCCGCCTTCGAAGAGGATCATCGCTACTCCCAGCGACGCAAACGAAAGGACCAAGTCCCGTCCGAACGCCTGATCCGGCTTCAGCCATCCCAGGATCGGGCCCGCCAAAACGCCTGCCGCCAACAACAGCAGGATTGCCGGGGCTCGAAGGCGCCACGCGAGCCACTGAGCTCCCACGCCCAGCACCAACACGAGCACCATCGCGATTAGAACGGGGCCTTCCAAGCGACAAAGAAGAATACTCGGGCCCGGCTCCGGCGACGAGCGCGCGCCGCCGCAGCCGGGCCGTCACGCGTCCGGCTCGCTTGAGCCTACATCTTGAACGTAGACGTCAACGAGAAGTGAAAGTCCTTCCCTTGGACGCCGAGCTGTAAGCGCAAGTAGTCCGTGGGAGAAAAGCGGATCGCTGCGTTCGTGTCCTTCGTATCCCACTCGCCGATCACGCTCAGCTTTTTGGTGAAGAGCACCTCGCCACCGGCGAAAACCTTCTCGTTGAACAGTCCCGAGCCCGCGCCGACGTGCGCCTTTAGGCCTATCGTTTCGAGCCCCCGTTCGGGGACGTCCCACTTTGGCGGCACCAGGTCGGCAGACGCCACGAAGTACACGGTTTGATCGATCGCGTCCGCAGGATCGATGATCCCGACCGCGATTTCGAACCAATTGAAGTTTTGCGGGATGATCGAGACCTTTGCCGACGAGATCCCCTTGTTGCTCATGCCCTCTCGGTCCACGAACCCTGCGCCGATCTCGATGTACGGAAGGATCCCGTAGTTCACGGCCGGAACGCGGATATCTTTGCCGAACGCGGCGGACACCGCGAAGGTCTGCGCGTCCACGACGTATGCCGTCGGAATCTTGATCAGCCCGGTCGGGCCGTAGACCGAGTTCGCGCGAGTGAGACCTTCGCGAGTGCCGCGAACGACCTGCGCGGAGGCCGTGCCCAACGAAAATGCGATTGCCGATGCGACGACGATCGGTACGATGGCAGTTCTTTCCATGGTTTGCCGCTCCCCCCAGCCCTCCCTGGGTCGTAGCGCCCTAACATTACCGGTTTTCGCAACGCGGCTTCTACATTTGGCGCTCGAATCCCTCGCCAGTGTGGAGAACTATCGCTCGCCGCTCGACGCACGTCTGCGCACGGGCAGATCGATTTGAAGCCGCTGGCCGCCGGTATTGGGATCGGGCTTCCAAGCAAACCCCGTGAGCCTTCTTGAGCCCGTGATGTCCAGCGTGAGCTTTTCCTTGCGGTCTTCCCAAAAGGAGATGGTGGCTTTATGCGGGGCGATGCCCCCTTCGGAGAGCTCGATATGGAAGTGCTCGCCTCTACGCGTACCCGGATAAGGCGCCGGACGGATCGTGCGGAACTCGAATCTTCCTTCCTCGTTCGTCCACAGCGTTCCATGCAACCGGGGCCTGCTCTCGTCCTGCTGCGGGTTGTAACGGCCGGTAGCGTCCGCGTGGAAGACGTACACCTTCACGTGCGGAACCGGGCGTCCCTGCCGGTCCACCACTCTGCCCGTTACGATCATCGGGATGCCCGGCTCATTCTCCGATGTGATGCGGATCTTCCACGGCCTCTTCTCTTGCAAGCCTTGTGCGGGGGCATCGGCCGCACAGAGCAGGGCGAAGGCGGACAAAAGGACTATTCCTGCGGCTTTCAATTCGTGTTCCTCCCAACGACGGGACCAGCAGGCGACGGCGGATGGAACCGAGAACTGCTAATTCAACGTCGCGACGGGCTTGACTTCGGTATGAGGCATCGCTCCCGATTTTCGCCCGGTCTTTAGGTTTCGACGCCGCGCCGCCCGGATGGTTTCGAAACCGAAGACTGCGCCTACCGAACGTGGCGGCCGTTCGCGGTTCGGCGGCGCAGGGGGCGTATCATAGGGGTTCGAACAGGGAGCGCTTGTCCGAGGACGGCCAAAGCGGAACTCCGTAGGCCGCTCTTGGGGAGACGCTCCCACGACATGGACTCGGCATGCACTACTTCGTCGGCCAAAACGTGATCGCCGTCGCACCGGAATGGATTCGCGCGAGCGGCATCCTTGGCGCCTTCGTACTTCTGGCTCTGATCGTTCGCTTCGCTTGGAAAGCGCTGATCGGCCGATGGATCAAGAGGACGGAGACCACCCTCGACGACGCCATTCTCACACCCCTGCGCGGCCTCGCGTTTTGGGCGCTCATTCTTTCGGGGGCGTACTTCGCGGCACAGGAGATTTATCGCGCACGCCAGGAGACGGTCATTTGGCCGCTTCTCGGCCAAGCCTTCACCATCGGTTGGATACTGCTGGCGGTAGGAACGGCCGTAAGGATCCTAAACGCATACGCCAAGTGGAAGATCGAACAGGCTGCCGACAAAGGCGACGAGGCCGTTCGAGACGTCGCCACTCGCGTCTCGTTCGGACGAAAAATCGTGACGGCCTTGGTCGTGTTCTTGGGGGGCCTCTACATCCTCTCCGTAATAGGCGTGGACACGAGCCCGATCGTGGCGGGCGGCGCCCTCGGCGGAGTCGTGATCGGCATCGCGCTGCAAGACACCCTCGCCAACGTGTTCGCAGGGTTTTTCCTGAACATCGACCGCCCGGTGAAGATCGGCGATCTGATCCGGCTGGAAACCTCGGAGGAAGGGTTCGTGGAGGAGGTCGGCTGGCGCTACACGAAAGTGCGACTTTGGTCCAACAATCTCCTGATTATCCCGAACAACAAGCTCAGTCAGAGCATCATCACGAACTTCAATCTCCCTGCGGAGCCGTTGTCGATCTACGTTTACTGCGGGGTCGCCTACGACAGCGATCTGGACCACGTGGAGCGTGTGGCGATTCGCGTCGCAAAGCAGGTGCAGGACAGCGAACCGGGCGGGGACACGTCGTGGGAGCCAGTTGTGCGCTTTAAGGAGTTCGGCGACTCTTCCATCACCTTCGTGACCGTGCTTCGCTCGGCGGAGGTCGGCGCGCAGCATAGGGTCCACCACCAGTTCGTGAAAGCTCTTCACAGGGCGTTCAAGGATGAAGGTATCGAGATTCCGTTCCCGATCCGCACCCTGATACACAAGAACCCGCAACCGAAGAGCTGACGGCGGCTAGTTGAGGCACAAGGAGCAAGCTAGGCGCCTTCGCCGAACGGCCACGTCGGCAGCGTCCTCTTCAGCGGCTTATCCTCCCGGTAGCCAAGCTCGTATTCCGCCTGCATCAGCGTGTGGATTTCGCGCGTGCCCTCGTAGATCATCGCTCCGCGCGAGTTGCGAAAGTATCGCTCCACGGGGAACTCGTCGCAGTAGCCGTACGCTCCCAAGACCTCAACCGCGTCGTGCGACGCCTGGAATGCCGCGTTGCAGTTCACCCACTTGGCCAGCGACACCTCGCGCGTGTGCCTCTGGCCCGTGTTCTTCATCCAGCCGACCTTGTAGTACAGCAGGCGCCCGATGTCCCGCCCCGCGGCCATGTTCGCGATCATCTGTTGGACCAGCTGCTTCCGGCCGATCGGCTCCCCGCCCACCTTGCGGTCGTTCGCGTACGGAACGCACGCGTCCAGGCACGCCTGGATGATTCCTACCGCCCCGCTCGCGACCGTGTAGCGCCCGTGGTCCAGCGCGGACATCGCTACCTTGAAGCCGTCGCCCTCATCGCCCAGCATGTCCTCCTTGGGAACGCGCACGTCGTCGAAGAAGATCTGTCCGGTGTTTCCCGCGCGCACGCCGAGCTTGCCGTGGATGGGACGCGACGTAAAGCCCTTCGCGGTCCTTGGAACGATGAACGCGGCGTGGCTCTTCCGCTCCGTATCCGTCCTATCTGTCTCAATTGTGGTATCCGTCCTATCGCCTTCCACCACCGCAACCACCAAAAACTGGTCCGCGTAGTCGCTCAGCGAAATCCACGTCTTCTCGCCGTTCAGTACGTAGTCCGAGCCGTCCCGTTTGGCCCTCGTCTGAATGTTGATCGCGTCGCTCCCCGCGTTCGGCTCCGTCAGGCCGAACGCCCCGATCGCCCTTCCCGATGCCAGTTCAGGCAGCCACCGCTTCTTCTGCTCCTCCGTACCCCATTGCAGGACGGTCAGCGCATGCAGGCCGCTATGCACGCTCATCACTACGCGCGCGCTCGTGTCCGCCCGCTCGAACTCCTCGCACACGATCCCCAGCGAAACGTAGTCGGTGTCCATCCCGCCGTACTTGGCCGGAAGCGACACTCCCGCGAACCCGGCCTTGGCCAATTCCTTGAGGAACTCCGGCGACGGGTTCGCCTCCCGATCGCGCTCGCGAATCCCGGGCAAGACGGCGCGCTCGGCGAACTTGCGAGCGGATTCGCGAATGAGTTGATGCTCGGGCGTGAAAGAAAAGTCCATGAGGGGCTTCGATTGTACTTCGGCTTGTGAGGGCCGACGAAGAGGTGCGTTGCTTGGAACCCGCGCCCGGTGTCCGCGACAAGGCAAAGGAAATCTGGCGGTCCGCAATGGGGCTTGACAAGCGGTAGACGAATGTCGTGTAATGAGGGCGCTATGACAGCAGAATCCCTCATCGCCAGGCTCGACGAGAGCCGCAACTGGTTCCTGAAGGCCCTCGACGGCCTAAAGGACGGCCAGTGGGACGCCAAGCCGTACCCGAACGTCAAGTCCATCCGTGAAACCCTCGCGCACCTCGTCATCGACGACCGCTGCTTCCCGCTCATGCTCCAGGGCAAGGAGCCGGACTACGAGGCGCTCGCGCCGGACGCCAGCCTCAGCGCGGGCGACCTCCTTGCGCTACTGGAACGCACGCACCGCGAAAAGCTCGACTGGCTTCGCGGCTACTTGAAAGTTAAGGACCTGGACCAGGAGATCGACACGGTCTACTCCGGCAGGCAGCCTCTCTGGGCGGAGGTCGTCACGATCGCGAACGAGGACTGGTACCACATCGGCCAAGTCAGCCTCATCCGTCAGGGCCTCCAGCCCGACTGGGATTACTACGCGCACTTTTATGCGGGATAGGGAGACCTGCCCGTAACGGGGAGTCAGACCCCGAATCTGGACTTCCAGTATTGTACGCACGCAGAGAGGTTTGTAGGTTGTCGGACGCCATTGACGATCGCGAACGCCAGGCGTACTGGAACCTCGTCGAACTGCCCCTGCAACGCTTCGACAACGTTCCATTGCAGGTCGCTCTCTGGTCGGTTTAGCAATGCAGCGAGCCGTCGGAGATGCGTTTGGGTAGGCGGGTAAAGATACTTGAGAAAGTAGTTTCTAATCGGCTTGTTTTGCGCGAGCTCGATCGTTTCGACCATCCAGTTTCCCGACGGACGATAGTAATCGTAGCCTCTCATATCAATTCGGTCCAGGTAACCCACCGTGTACATCGGTCCGTAACGCCCCAGCTCGCCGTACGCGCCTGTGCCAAGCAACGGTACCAGTGAGCATTCCGCCATAGACTCCCACAGGGATCGCTCACATTTTCTGACTCGCCATGCCGCAAGAAGTTGAAAGATTCGCAAGCGGACTATGGGAGGGACGCGCTGTGCGATTTCCCGAAGTCGCGAAGTCAATCCGATGTCTTCAAACGTTTTGCCAGGATCATCCGAGGTTAGCTCGGTTGGACGCATATCGTCGAGAAAACGAAGGAGCGCGGCGGCAGTGTCAGGTGTCGCCACCGTAAAGCACTCGGCTGAAGCTCGCAATATACGGGACCAAGCGTCGCCAGAATCGGGATATGCAGACTCGCCGCAGGGGAAAGCGACAAGAAGAATACTCTCCAAAGCCGAGCGCACTTCCACATACCGATGCCCGGGATCGGCAGGCGGGGCATGATGTGGCCCTCCAATTCCAAAGGATGGATCAGGCACCAGGACGGGACCGCTTGCGGATTTAGACGCAACGACAAGATAGTGAGCATCCCGCACTAGCCGGCCCGCGCGCACCTTGCCTGGCCCTAAGGCAAACTGGCCGGCTCGAATCTGCGCGCCAGGAGGCAATCCCGAACCCTTTACGACTTCCGCATCCGCGAACGCAAACTCGATTTCCGCCTCGAACGAGCCAGGTCCCCGGACAGTCCGTACTGCAAGAGTAGAATCACCAACAATTCGGATCACTCCGACGAAAGTGAGCTGTTCTAAGCCTTGGCGATTGAAGCCATCTTCAAAGGGGAACAACCCTGCCTGGAAACACGCTCCCACAAAGAATGCAAGTGGCATTTTCACTTTTCGTTCTCATAGACTACTTGTGATGGCTTACAGTTCCCGGACGGCCGGGATTGAATACAATTGTCCAAGTACCGACGAGGCTGACGCCATTGTGTATTGACTTGGTAGCCGCCAAGTACTCGTGTACGGGAGCGTTTGACGAATTGTCGCCGGCAGTCGCAGTGGTGGGACGCGCGGCGAGAGGCCGGTGGTACGCAGGCTCACCAAGTGCGGAATGCTCCTCACAGTGGCGGCGGCGGGTCCGGACCTTCCAGGCACAGCGCCCAATACCCGACGTCGTGCCAAGCCCCGAGTTTGAAGCCCACCCTCGGCAGCGTGCCTACGTGCCGGAAGCCGAACGCCTCGTGCAGTCGGATGCTGGGCTCGTTCGGCAACGAGATTCCCGCGAGGATCGTGCGAAGGTCGGTCCGGCGCAATGCGGGAACGAACTCCGCGTAGAGCGCCTTCCCGACGCCCTTGCCGTGCAGCTCCGGGCGGACGTACACCCCGACCTCCGCGGTCCAGGCGTACGCTCCCCGCGCCTTCCAGGGGCTCGCCCGCGCGAAGCCCATCACTTCGCCGGTCGCCTCGTCCGCCGCGACGTACCACGGCAGGCGGCTTCCAGATCGCTCCCAATCCGCGCGGCACTCCTCGACGCTCTGCTCGCGCGTGCCGAAGTGCGCCACGCCTTCGCGAATCTCGCGGTTCAGGATCTCGGCGATCTGCGGAAGGTCGCGCTCTTCGGCGGGCCGCACGCGCATGCTCGGTTGTACCCGTGGGTCCACCGCTGGCCGCCACCTTCATGGACCGCAGGCACTTCTGGCTGCACACCCGGCGCACACTCGGAGCGCGAACATTCCTGTTCGCCCCGGCACTGCGACGGTCCCTGTCGCTGCACGAGCGAGCCCGGAGTACCAGATGCGGAACCCGGAAGAACGCGCCCCCTCGATCCCACGCGAGGCCAGCGATGCGAAGCATCGCAGTGCAGGGGACGACACGACTGTCGGCGCTCCACACTCGGAGCGCGAACATTCCTGTTCGCCCCGGCACTGCGACGGTCCCCGTCGCTGCACGAGCGGCCTCCGGCTCGCTGCAGAGCGCCACCGAGCGCGATCGGAGGCCTTTAGTACCCAGGGAGATCCTCGTTTGAGTCAGAATAGAGCCTTCGAGGGGAGGTCCGCGCCGTCCATGAGGTTTTCCACCATTGTTTCTCTAGTTGCCGTCTGCCTGTCCGTCGGCATCGCATCGGCGCAACAGACGCCGCCCGCAGCCAAGCCCGCGGAACCCGCAAAGGCGTTGCCCCCGCCCGAGAGCCTGCTTTCCAACCTGACGGCCCGCCAACTGGGGCCGACCACCATGGGCGGCCGCGTCTCGGACCTCGCGGTCTACGAAAGGGAGCCGCGCATCTTCTACATCGCGACCGCGTCCGGAGGGCTCTGGAAGACCACGAACGGCGGAATCACCATCAGCTGCGTCTGGACGGGTGGCGGATCGGGTTGGCTCGGCGCCGTGGACATGAGCCAGAAAAACCCGGACCTGGTCTGGATCGGAACCGGGGAGCAGAACGGCCGCAACTCCGCGGGATGGGGCGACGGGGTCTACAAATCCACCGACGGCGGGAAGACCTGGACGCACATGGGGCTGAAGGAGACTCGCCATATCGCCCAGGTCCTCATCGACCCCAAGGACGACGACACGGTGTACGTCGCCGCCTGCGGCAGGCTGTGGGGCCGAAACCCCGAAAGGGGCGTGTACAAGACGACCGACGGCGGAAAGACGTGGGAGCACATCCTCAAGATCGACGACAAAACGGGCGTGAACGACCTCGTCATGGACCCTTCCAACCATCGCGTGCTGCTGGCAGGGGCCTATGAGAGGATCCGCTACCCCTGGAATTACGTCAGCGGAGGCCCTGAAAGCGGGCTCTACAAGACCACCGACGCAGGCAAGACGTGGCGAAAGATCACCAAGGGAATCCCCGAGGGCACCATCGGCCGAATCGGGCTGGACTACTTCCGAAAGGATCCCCGAAAGGTGCTCATGCAGATCGAGGCCGGCAAGATGCCCGAGAACCCCGACGCGCCGGACGCGAGGCCGACCGGAACCGGAGGCGTGTTTGTCAGCGAGGACAGGGGCGAGTCTTGGACTAAGGTGCACAACCGGAATTCGAGGCCCTTTTACTTCAGCATCCCGCGCTGGGACCCGCTCGACGAGAACCGCATCTACATCCCGGACGTGGGAATCGGGATCAGCGACGATCGAGGAAAGACCATCCGCAATATGCGCTCCAGCGTGCACGTGGACCATCACGCCTTCTGGATCAACCCAAGCGACAACAACCACATGATCATTGGGCAAGACGGGGGAGTCGGCCAGACGCGCGATCGCGGCGCCACCTGGGAACACCTGAACTTCATGCCGCTAGGCCAGTACTACGCCATCGGATACGACATGCGGAAGCCCTACTACGTCTATGGCGGGCTGCAGGACAACGGAACCTGGGGCGGGCCGACCCAGTCGCCGCGAGGCGGGGTCTCGTTCTGGGATTGGTACATGGTGAACGGCGGCGACGGCTTCTACGTACAAGTGGACCCGGAGGACTGGGCGACCGTGTACGCCGAAAGCCAGGGCGGCGGAGTCAACAGAATCGAACTGCGAACCGGCCAGCGGGCGAGCATCCGCCCCAGGGGCCAGGGTCTTCGCTTCAATTGGAGCACTCCGATCCACCTGTCGCCCCACAATCCAAAGATCGTGTATGTCGGCGGCAATCGGCTCTTTCGCAGCCTGAGCCGCGGGGACAACATGGAGCCGATCAGCCCGGACCTGACCACCAACGACCCCGAAAAGCAGCGGGCCGGCAGGGGAAGCGTTACGCCCGAGCGAACGGGGGCGGAGAACCACTGCACGATCACCACGATCGGGGAGTCGCCGAGAAAGGCGGGCGTAATCTGGTGTGGAACGGACGATGGCAACGTGCAGGTCACGAGGGACCACGGAGTCACCTGGACGAACGTCGCGCCCAAGATCCCCGATGCGCCCAAGTTCGGATGGTGCACGCGCGTGATGCCGTCGCGTTTTGCGGACGGCAGGTGTTACGTCACCTTCGACAACCACAGGCTGGACGACTTTGCGACTTACGTCTACGTGACGGAAGACTTCGGAGAGACCTGGCAGAAGCTGAACGGCAATCTGCCCGCCGAGGAGCCCTGCCACGTGATCGTGGAAGGGACCAAGAACCCGGACCTGCTCTTCCTCGGAACGGAATACGGCCTGTGGGCTTCCGTGGACCGAGGCAAGAGTTGGGCAAGGTACTCGAAGGACTTTCCGGTCGTGCCGGTACACGATCTGGCGATCCATCCGCGCGAACTGGATCTGATCCTGGGAACACACGGCCGCAGCATCTGGACGCTGAACGTGTCCGCGCTCGAAGAGCTCACATCTGCAAACCTCGAGAAGCCGCTCCACCTGGCCAGACCGCAGGACGTGTACTTGATGGAGCGCCGGACGGGCATGGGGTTCGACGGAGACCGAGTTTGGACCGCTGGCAACACGCAGCCTGGCACGGAGATCTTCTACTACTTGAAGGAGGATGCCTCCGGGGAGGTCAAGGTGTCGATTGCGGACGCCGCGGGAGCGGGGGTCATCGAGCTTACGGGGACCGGAAAGGCCGGTCTGAACGTCGTCCGATGGAACGCCCGCGGGCGAATAGCCGTCGTGCCCGGAGACTATCGAATCACTTTGAGAACGGGCGACAAGGAGCAGTCCACGAGCGTGCGTGTGGAGAGAGTGGCGTTCGACTCACCGTAAGGGTCTCGGATGCGCTGCTCGGCGCCGGCGAGCCGGTATGGGGCGCTCGAAGCGCTGTCTGAGGTTCCGATAGAGGCGATGGGCTGCGAACACGTTGCGAGATGGCTGAGTGAGCAGGGATTGGAGTCTTCGCCGGAGCGCTTGGACCTGCTCCGTGCTTTCGAGGAAGCCCTATACGAAGCAAACCGCTCGACGAACCTCACACGGGTCCCGCGCGACGAGTTCTGGCTCCGGCACGTCGTGGACAGCCTGCTCTTTCAGGATTTGATCTCCGCCGGAGCGGCCGTGCTCGACATCGGTGCGGGCGCGGGATTCCCATCCTGGCCGCTCGCTTGGGCGCGCCCCGATCTGAGTGTGACCGCACTCGACTCCTCGGGGAAGGCGGTCCGGTTCCTGGAGTCCGTACCGCTGCCGAATCTGCGCGTCGAGCACGCGCGCGCGGAGGAGTGGGGAGTTCGGGAGGAGTTCGATGTCGTCACCGGGCGCGCGCTCGCGCCACTTTCCGCGCAAGTCGAGCTGAGCGCTGCGCCGTGCAGGATTGGCGGCGCGATCCTGCCCATGCGAACTCTCGCGGACCGGGAAGCGTGCGGATCGATCCCCGCGCAAAGGCTGGGCTTGAGGCTGGAATCCGTTCACGAGCGAGAACTCCCCGAAACAGGTGCGAAGCGCGTGTTTCCGCTGTTCCGCAAGGTCCGTCCTACGTCAAAGCGCTTCCCCCGGCAATGGGCGCAGATTCGCCGCGAGCCCCTATGAGTGGGGCTCCTCGCCTTGCGAGTGAAGCAGCCGGTCGAGCTGAAGGGCCCTGGCGTGCCTGGGGTCGCGGGCGAGCGCCTCGCGCACGGCGCGATGAGCTTCCTCTGGCTTACCCATTTGAATGAGCGCGGAAGCCTTCGCGGCAAGGTAATTGGGGTTGTCCGGATACAGCTTAAGCGCCTCCTCCGCAGCCGCGAGCGCCTCCTCGACGACTCCGGTCCGCTCCAGGGACAGCGCCAGCAAGGCGAGCGCCTCTGCCTCCATATGCCGGATGTTTTCGTCCTGGGAGCCGGGCGCAAGCGTGGATAGGCACTCCTTCAGCTTGATCTTCGCGCGTTCGTGGTCGCCGAGCGCCTGGTAGACCTTGCCCGCGAGGAAGTGGGTCGCGAAGTTCGTTGGCTTGAAGTTGGCAAGACCTTCGATGAGCCTGGCGGCCTCTTGAAGGTCGGACTTCTCTTGGGAATCCAGAGGCTCCCTCGCGTCGTGCTTCCGGATCGGTCCTTCGGAGAGCTGCCGCGCTCGGTCCAGAGTGTCCTGGTATTCGGATTCCGTGACGATTTGTGGCGGCCTGCTCGACGGCCCGCCGCAGCCGCCACCCGCAAGCGAGAACAAGATGTACAGGAGCGCGATCCATGCGAAAGCAAGGGCCCGCAGGGTCATCCGACCACCACGTTCACGAGCTTGCCCGGGACGACGATCACCTTCTTGACTCCCTTCCCGTCCATGTGGCTCAGCACCTTGGGCGAGGCGAGCGCGGCCCGCTCCAGCTCTTCGTTCGACGCCCCCGCGGGCATCTCCAGCGTGTCCCGCAGCTTGCCGTTCACCTGAACCGCGATGGTCACCACGTCTTCCTTCGCTAACTCCGGGTCCCATTCGGGCCAGTCGGCAAGGTAGGTGAACGGCGCCTTGCCTTCCCAATCCCCCAGCGACTCCCAAAGCTCGTCGGCGGAAAACGGCGCGGCGGGCGCGATTAACAGCACGAGCGTCTCCAATGATTCCGATAAGGCGAACCGCCTGCCACCCTCGATACCGGACGCACTCTCGGAGCTGCCACGTTTCGCGCAGAAATCGTTGATCGCGTTCAAATAGCTCATAAGCGCGGCAACGTACGTATTGAACGCGAAGCGGCCAATGTCTTCCGTCGACTTCTTGATCGCTTGATGCGTCGCTCGCCGAAGGCTCGCAGCCCCGTCATCCAGGTTCGCGTTCGCGATGCCGCCGCGCCACGAAGGGTCGAAAAGCGGCGAAAGCTCGTGCACGGTCCGAAACACGCGGTCCAGGAACCGCGCGCCGACCTTCTCCACCCCGGAACTGTCCCAGTGCACATCCGCATCGAAGGGCGCGACGAACAGCTCGAAAACCCTAAGCGCGTCCGCGCCGTACTGCTCCACCATCTCGTCCGGCGTGACCACGTTGCCTTTGGATTTGCTCATGCGGGCCCAGCGCCACATGAGCTCGTCTTCAGGAAGCTCGCCGGAATCGATGCGAGCCTGCATCTCCTTCGCCTCTTCGAAGGTGATCAAAATGCCTTCTTCGCCGACTTCCAGCCTCTCACCCGGCCTCGGCTTGCGGTACGGCGTCCGAGCGAGAACCTGGCCCTGGTTCATCAGGCGCGCGAACGGCTCCTTCACGGGCACAAGGCCCTCGTCGTAAAGCACCTTGGTCCAAAAACGCGCGTAAAGAAGGTGCATGACCGCGTGCTCCGCGCCGCCAACGTAGCAGTCGACGGGCATCCAGTAGCTCACCCGGCTCGCATCCCACGCTCCGTCGGAATTGCGCGGGTCGCAGTAGCGCAGGAAGTACCACGAGGAGCAGGCGAACCCGCCCATCGTGTCCGTCTCGCGCGTGTAGGCCCTGCCGTCCTCGCCTTGGAAGCCGGCGAATTCCGGGATGTCCGCAAGCGGGGACCTTCCCTCCTCCCCTTGATCGTAACGAGCAACCTCGGGAAGCAGCACAGGCAGCTCCGATTCGGGCACCACATGCTCCGCGCCCTCCGAATCGTAGTAGATCGGAATCGGGCAACCCCAGAAGCGCTGGCGAGAGATCAGCCAGTCCCGCAGGCGATAGGTGTCCTTTCGCACGCCCTGGCCCTTCGCTTCGAACCACTCGCCCAGCTTCCTTTGAGCCTCTTGGACCGGAAGACCGTCGAATTCGCCCGAGTTCACGAGGACGGCGGCTTCCTTGTCGGTCCAGGGAAGCTCGGGCCAATCCGACTCCCCGCCGCTGGAGGGAGCGATCACCCTGCGCACTTCCAAGCCGAACTTTTGGGCGAACTCGAAGTCCCGCTCGTCGTGTCCAGGGACCGCCATGATCGCTCCCGTTCCGTAGCTCGCCAGAACGTAGTCCGCCACCCAGATCGGAACCCGCTCGCCGTTCACCGGGTTCAGCGCGAAGAAGCCCGTGAACTCCCCGGTCTTTTCCCTCTTTGCCGTGAGCCGGTCGGCCTCCGTCAGACGCGCAGCCTCCTTCACGTAGCGATCGACCCGCTCCGCGGACGTCCGTACCGCCTCGTCCGTGGAGCCTCGGGCAAGCCGAGTGAGCGTCTCCACGAGCTCGTGCTCAGGAGCCAGCACGCAAAAGGTCATGCCGAACACCGTGTCGATGCGCGTGGTGAAGACTTGAAACGCCGGCCTGCGCTCACCGCCAGGTAGTTCCACCGATAGTGAAAACTCCACCCCCTCGCTCTTGCCGATCCAGTTCCGCTGCATCTCCTTGATGCCTTCCGGCCAGTCGATCTCTTCCAGGTCCGCGAGCAGTCGGTCCGCGTACGCGGTGATGCGGAAAAACCACTGGGGGATCCACTTCTTTTCGACGGGCGTGCCGCAGCGCCAGCAGAGGCCTCCCTCCACCTCTTCGTCGGCGAGCACGGTGCGGTCCTTGGGGCACCAGTTGACCGAAGCCAGCTTGCGATACGCCAGGCCCTTCTCGTATAGGACCCGGAATATCCACTGCGTCCACCGATAGAATTCGGGGTCCGAGGAGTAGAAGGATCGCGACCAGTCGAAGCTCACGCCGATCAGGTCCATTTGGCGGTGGTAGTTCTCGCCGTAGCTCTTGACCATCGGCGCGGGATGGGTCTTCTTGTCGATTGCCTCGTTCTCCGCGGGCAGGCCGAACGCGTCGAAGCCCATCGGGTGCAAAACGTTGAAGCCCTGCATGTACTTCATTCGGCAGAGCACGTCCGTGGGCACGTAGTTGCGGCAGTGGCCTACCGAAAGCCCGGCGCCGCTCGGATATGGGAAGAAGTCGAGGCCGTAGAACTTCGGCCGCGAGGGATCCTCTCGGGTCGCAAAGATGCCGGCGTCGAGCCAGCGCTTGCGCCACTTCTCCTCGAACGACTTCGGCTCGTACCGGCCCGGCATGCGGGAATTGTATCTGAGCGAACCGTTCGAGCGTCGCCTTTCGACGCCGGTTCGCAACTTCCAAAAACGGTTGCGCGGATGCGGCTATCCCTTGGTCTTGGTGACCGCGATGATCACCTTCGTCTTTCCGCTGTCCTTGTCGCGCATCGCGGTAACGCTGACGTGGTCGCCCGCGGAGGACTTGCCGGTAACGACGACCGTATCCTCGTGCGCGAAGGATGTATTGTCCTTTAGCTGTCCCTTGAAGAACTCCCCGACCTTGGCGGGAGGGTCCACCGTTTCGCGCGTGTCTCCCAGGATCTTCCCGTTCGGCCCGTCCACCTTCGTCTGGGCGGGCCCATCCGCGATCAGCGTCGAGCCGGGATAGATGGGAACGCCCAGCTCCGAAACGTCGAACGCGGACCCTGCAGTGATCGTGGAGGTCTTGCCCTCCTTGTCGGTCGTGGTCATGGAGAACTCGCCTTCCTTGCCCTCCATGCGCATCGAGCCCTCCGGCGTCTCCACGTTGACGGTCCCTCCACCCGAACTCGCCTGAGTGGAGATCGTCGCCTTGCCTTCCGGCGTATCGATCGTCACCGTATCCTTCGGCTTGGAGCACCCCGCGGCGATCGATGCGGATAGCGCGATGCCAAGCAACACTTTCGGATTCATTCTGCCGTCGCCTCCCATACTCTGGACGCTCGAACCCGCCCGTATGTGGTCACCTGTTCAAGCGCTCCAAGGAAATCGCGATCCTCGTCCTCTTCGACTCCTTCTCCTTAGTCGCCGTGACGGACGCGCTATCGCCGTCCTTTGTCTTGCCCCGGATCGTCGCGATGTTCTCGAACGTGTAGGGCTCCGCGTCCTTCAGGTGCTTCGCGAAGAACTCCACGACCCGTTCCGGCGAATCGTCGGTGAATCTCGTCACCAGGTACGTCGTCGTAGAAGCCGTCTCCAAGCTGAGGTCGTCCGGACTCGCGGCGGTCTTCACGCTTCCCGGATAAAGGGGAATCCCCAAATCCTTGACGTCGAATCTAGTCGAAACCTTGGACGGCTCGCCCTTCTCGTTCCGCGTGACCACCGAAATCTCATCCGGCTTGGACTCTATAACCGCGGTGCTGGTCGGGTTTTCGATCGTTGCGGATGACTTCTCCTTGCCTCCGGCGCCCTCGGTCTTGGCTCCGATTGGGATCTCCCGCGTCTTGGACGCCTCGGAGCCGCAGCCCATCAGAGCGAAGAAAAGCAAAGCAAAAAGAGAAGTTCGCATGATCGAAAAAGGTTAACGCTGCTCGGTCCAAAGTGTATCCCGCAGGGCACACGCGACGCGAGCTATCCCTCGTCCAATGGATCCCAGAAGCAGGACTCCTCGGCGACTTTCTGTTCCCGAATCAAGACGCCTTCCGCTTCTAGAAGCCGCCTCTGCTCGTCCGCCCACCTCGGGTCCCTCTTGTGGATCGGAAGCCTGCCGTCCCTCGCGACCACGCGCCACCATGGCAGGCCGTCCGGACAATTCGCCATCCAGCGGCCGACTTGAAACCCGGACGCGGGATTCCGCAGCGCGCGGCCGAGCGCGCCGTACGCCGCGCATCGGCCTCTGGGGATCCGGGCGACCAGCGACCACAGCTCGGACAGGTGCGGCGCTTCGCTCATCGAATCGGCGCCACATGAGAAGGATCGCAGCGAAGAATCATGTCCTCCACCGACCGCGCAGCCGGAATCTCGATCCGAATGAGCGGCGTTTCACGTCCCGCCTCGATCCGCCAGCCGTCCACGCCAAGCGACGAAGCTCCCCGGTCGGTCGCCAACCTCCATACCTCTTCCGCGCTCAAGGGCTTTTCCCTTCGCTTACCTGCAGAGAGCGCCGCCCGCATCTCAGCGAACATGTCGATCGGGCCGGAGCTCGCGGGCGAATCCATGCCGAGACCGACGCGAACGCCTGCGTCCAGCAGCTCGCGTACGGGTGCGTCCGGGCACCCGAGCGCGAGGTTCGATCTCGGGCAGTGGGCGACGGAAACGCCCGAGCGCGCAAGGCACTCGACATCGTCCTCGTCCGCGTCGCAAACGTGGACCGCTTGGGAGCCGGGACGCAGCAGTCCGAACTCAGCGGCCGTGCGGACGACGCTCTCCCCGGAAGGTTCGAACGGAACGCCCTGTTCGCGATAGAAGTCCGCGATTGGGCCCTTGCCACGTCGCGTCCACTCGGACTCGGCGGGCGACTCGGCGAGATGGATGCTGATCGGCGAGGGGTCCGACCCGAAGGATCGGAGGGTGCGCGAATCGACCGTGTAGACCGCGTGCGGACTGGGCGAGACGGGCCCTTCGAAGCACTCGGCGTTCTCCGCCGCGCGGCGCTCGACCTCGCGCAGCTTCTCATCCGGCGCTTCCTTTGCGAAGAAGGTGATCGTCTCCTGGAAGATCCGTCCGGCCAGTCCAGCGGCGGCCATCGCCCTTCCCGAGACCGGGCGGTCCGAATGTTCCCAAATCAGCGCAACGCCTGCGGCAGCGTTCTCCTCGACAGCCAGGTTCGCGTCGCGCATCACCTCCTCCGGCGTTTGGAGCTTCTTGAGCTCGGTGATGGCGCGTATCCAAGGCCAAAACTCCCGCTCTCGAATCGCCCCCTGGAGGCCTCGATACTCCAGATGCGAGTGCGCGTTCACGAACCCGGGCGAAAGTACAAATGGCTCGGGCGGGCCCGTGTGGGGCCTTACCTGGACTATCTTCGAGCCGTCTAGTTCGACCTCCAGCCCCGGCTCGAGGCGGCCGTCGAGCACAAGCCCATACGGACGCAGCGTCAAAGGGGGGCCCGCCAATACCGCTGCAATGCGTCGTAGGTGACGAACTTGACGTGCATGTCGCAGTAAAGCACGTTGTAGCGGAATCGGCGCAACAGGTTCCACGCTTCCTGATACGTGTTGGTGGACATCAAGCGGCGTTCTCCGGAGTGCCAGTGGCCCGCGGCGTCGAACAACACGTTCGTGAAGGACGGCCACTGCATCGAGGAGTGCGAGACTTGCCGAAAGGCGAGCTCCGTTCGGTAGAAGTAGCTCGTGCCGTAGGTCTCATACAGGCTGGGCGAGCTGGGCAGATCGAGGGGCCAATGGTTGTCCACGACCTCGGTTCCCATGTCGGAAGGGCACATGAAGACTTGTCGGCTCTTGATGTACGGTTGCAACACCTCGTGCATGTACTGCATGTACGGAATCTGCGCCTGCCAGCCCGGATAGGCGCTCCATATCTGCGGCCGGTTCTTGTCGACGGGATCAACACCGTAGGGAAACCGGTCGTCGTTGTCCGTCATGTAAAGCAGCATCGCCTTGCCTGCCTGAGCGAGGTTGCTAAGGCAGCCGGTCTTCTTGGCGGCCTCCTTCGAGCGCGCGAACACCGGAAACAGGATGGCGGCGACGATCGCGATGATCGCCAAGACCACCAGCACCTCGATCAGTGTAAATGCGCGACGCATCGACTTATGATACACCTGTCGAAGCGACGGTCCAATGGGAAATGTTTCCAAAGAGCCGCTCGTCCTTGCCCCGCTGCAAGAATCTCGCCAGTTCGATGGGTGGTGCCTCACGGAAAAAGCTGACCGAAGCTAGACCGTTGCGTCCTCTAAAAAGCTGACCAAGGACCCGAGTTCGTGGAGCTCCATTTTGATGCGCAGGAGCTCCTCTCTGAGCTTGACGGG
>Ga0187892_10002149_pt1 | contig 41186 bp, 39 predicted proteins | sample MA1701073metaG_FD_139345 | JGI IMG/M metagenome (GOLD analysis project Ga0187892, IMG submission 139345) | Bio-ooze microbial communities from a basaltic lava cave in the Kipuka Kanohina Cave System on the Island of Hawaii, USA - MA170107-3 metaG ... | reverse complement strand
GCGGCCAGGCCGGGCCACTACTTGTTCTCGGCCACGATCGGCTTGCTGAAGGGCGCCTCGCCGAGCACGACCTCCGCCCAGGAGCAGTACATCTGCACCTTGGCGATGTCCGGGACGAAGGCGGGGACGACGATGCGGGTGTTGATCTTGTCGTCCTTGAGCTTCAACCGATCCAGCAGGTAGACGGTGCCCTTCGAGTCCACGACCTGCCAGTGCGGGTCCGGCGAGCCGGGCACCTGGAAGTCGCTCGACAGGCTGAGCGTCGTCTTGCCGTTCTGCTTGGAGAGGCTGACCGTGCCCCCGTTGACCGCCTTGCCGGTGAACGGCTTGGTCATCTCGTCGGCGACCGCGAGGGAGCCGGCGCCGAGCAGGGCCACCGCGAGGGCGACCATGGATACCACCTCGAGCATACGACCGATACGACCACGCTGCGTCATGAAGACCTCCTTGAAGTTCGAGTTGCGCACCGTGTGGTGCTGGGCATTGGACGCCGGTGCCGGCCGCGGCGGTTCGCGCGGGCCGGCCGAACCGGTGAGCGGGCCCGGCCGTGTCCAAACCGGAAGGTGTCGAATCGCATGGAGGAGCATGAGGACATGGGCGCACTGAGGAGGGCGATGGCAAGCGCAGCGCTGGTCATCATGGTGGCGGGGCCGGCGTCGTCACAGACTCTGGAGAAGAAGGTCCTTTCGCTGGAGGCCGCCATGAAGATCGCGGTCGCGGCCGAGGCCGCGGCACGCGAGAAGGGCGTCGGGGTGGTGATCGCCATCGTCGACGACGGCGGGCACTTGATCCTGCTCCACCGGCTCGACGACACGCAGGTCGCCAGCGTGAACGTGGGCATCGGGAAGGCGCGGACCGCCGCCATCTATCGCCGGCCGAGCAAGGACTTCGAGGACCAGATCCGGGCGGGCCGCGTGGCCGCGCTGGCCCTCGCCGACAGCACGCCGCTGCAGGGCGGGGTGCCGATCCGGCTCGACGGGAAGGTGATCGGTGCCGTTGGCGTCAGTGGCGACACGCCTCAGGTGGACGAGGCCATCGCGATCGCGGGGGCGAACGCGTTCAAGTGACGACACCACTCGACCTCGGCCAAGAGATAAATGAGCTGAATTCCACACCGCGTTGTGGTCCTCGAAGTGCCGCATGTCCGGCAGCCACCCGAGCGGTCAGGAGCTTCGCCTTGCTCGTCCCCACGAGTCGCAGCTGCTCATCGATCTGCGCGAGGACCTGCCTGGTTTGGACCTCGATGTCCCCTCCGGGCTCGGCCAGGATCCCGCATAGGGAGACGGTATCCCCCGCACGACGGCCCGGCCGATTATCGGACGCCCGTTGGCATCGCTCGTGATCCCGAGCCGTTCGATCGCCATGACGCATCCTCCTCGTTGTCGGTTCGCCGCCCGTGCCGAGTGATCTCCTGGAGCAGGAACAGTACCAGCGCGGTGCCGAAGAGGCAGGGGCCGATCACCGTGAGCCCCGCCTGACTCGCGAGCAGGCCGGTGAGGCCGGGGATCGCCGCCGTGCCGAGATAGGCCGCGGCCACCTGGAAGCCGATGGCGGAGGTGGCGTGGGAGGGGCCGAGACGCTTCGGCGTCTCGGCGATCAGCGTCGGGTAGATGGGCGCCAGCGCGAACCCGAGCGCGGCCAGCCCGAGGAATCCCGCGCCCATGCCGGGGTCCCACCAGATCAGTAGGGCGCCGATCAGCGCACCGATCGAGCCGAGCCGCACCAGCGCGTCGCCGGGGAGCCGGCTCGCGACCGCCCCGGAGGCGATGCGTCCGGCGGTGAGTCCGGCCCAGTAGACGCCGATCCAGATTCCTGCGACGCCGGGCGCGACGCCCCGGGCTTCCGTGAAGAGGCTGTAGCTCCACTGGCCGGCTGATACCTCGAGGCCCGTGTAGACGAAGAAGAGCGCGATGTTCAGCCAGACCCGTCGGCGAGCCAGGGTGTCGAAGAGTCCGGCCGCCGGCTCTCTCGCGTCGCTCGGCGAGCCGCGCTCCGATGGATCCATCCTCCAGAGCCGGACCGTCAAGAGGAAGCTCACCGCCAGCGCCGCCAGCACGAGGCCGATGACCGCGTAGCCCCATCGCCATCCGAGTCCCGAGGTGAGGACGGCAGTCATCAGGAGCGGTCCGAGCGTGGCGCCCACGCCGTACGAAGCGTGGAGCCAGCTCACCAGCCGGGGCGAGAAGCGCGCCGCCGCGAAGGCGTTGATGCCCGCGTCGATGGCGCCCGCGCCGAGGCCCGCGAGGACGCCCGCGCCGACCATCAGCCACCAGCTGGGCGCTAGGGCGTAGGCAAGCGAGTTTACCACCATCAGGGCACTGCTCCACAGCAGTAGCCGGCCGATCCCGAGCCGCGTGACCACCGCTCCGCTGCTGAAGCTCGAGGTCAGGTAGCCGATCGTGGCCGAGGCGAGTAGCGTCCCGAGCTGGTCCGGGGGCAGGTCGAAGCTTCGGCGGATCGACGGCCAGGCCACCCCGAGGACCCCATCGGGCAGGCCCAGGCTCACGAAGGCGACGAGGGCGACGGCGAGCAACATGCTACTGTCGGATGCGACCGGGGAGCCGAGTGATTCTCTCGCGCTGGCATCGGCGACGGAGGCCTCAGTGAGCGCGAGCCCGGCGCATCGGCGCTCCGGCTGCGAAGGACGCGGCCCGGTCGTCGCGGAGACCAGTCACGGGGCAGGCGAACCTCGCCTTCGGGCCCGCGTGTCTAACCGGCAACGGTCGTGGGGAGGGCGACGCGGGAAATGGTCCGAAGCTGAGGCGGCTTGACAGCTACTGGCTCGCCGTTGCTAGAGTGACGGCGGCCTCGGAGGGAAGCCTGATGGGTGAGGAAGGCGAAGGGCGGTCCGGCTGGTTCTTCGCCGGCGCAGCGCTGTGGCCGATCGGTCTCGCGCGGATCGTGTACGGAGTGCTCTGGTGGCAGCAGTCGAAATGGAAGGTGCCATCCGACGATTTTGGTCGGAAGTCCGGCGGCGGGCTCTGGTACTGGGTGCAGCAGGAGATCCAGTACCCGACGGTGCAGGCGTACAAGGATTTCCTCGTGAACGTGATGATCCCTAACTGGAGCTTCTTCGGTTACATGACGCTGGTTACCGAGACGTTCATCGGCGTCACGCTGATCCTGGGACTGTTCACGCGCCTGGGGGCGCTGGTGGCCCTCGGCATGGCGGCCAACATCACGATCGGCATCCTGAGCGTGCCCCACGAGTGGGGCTGGACCTACACGATGCTCATCATGCTCGCCGCGATCTTCCTGCTCACGGGGGCCGGCCGGAGCTTCGGCGTGGATGCCGTCCTGGGGCCCCGTCTCGAGCAGGCCGGGGCGCGTGGCAACCGTCCAGCGGCGCTCCTGAGCTGGCTGACCTAGACGGGCGGTGGCCCTCCTCCGCGTCTGGGCGTCGGGCTCACTCGCCGGGAGGTTGCGCGCCGGGCACGGGTTTCTCCGGGCGGCCGTCCGCGCTGCTGTAGAGATCTGTTGATACGGGTCGCGGCCGCGGGGGCGGGTCTCGTGGCCGCATGCGCGGCGATCGCGAGCATCCCGAGCCTACCCGACGCCATCCCGTTCTTCTTTCTTCTGTTCGGCGCCGCGTTTGTCTGCTACGCGGCCGGGTCGTGGTGGACTCCCTCGGTGGGCGGTCCGCGGATACTCGTGCTGGTGCTGGGAGTCGCGTTGATGGCGAGGCTCGCGCTCGTGTGGGCATCGCCCACCCTTTCCACGGACGCCTACCGCTACGTGTGGGATGCGCGGGTGGCTCGCGCGGGCCTCGACCCGTACGCCCACGCTCCGTGGGCGAAGGAGCTCGAGCCGCTCCGGGACCGGGAGGTGTTCCCGAACCTGAACCATCCGACCTGGCGGACGGTCTATCCTCCCGGGGCCCAGGCGTTCTTCCAGGCGGTGTACCGACTGCGGCCCGACAGCGTCCTCGGCATGAAGCTGGCGATCGGGCTGGCCGAGCTCGTCGGCGTGGCCACGGTGCTCGGATGCCTGGCCGCCGGTGGCCGGCCATTGTCCCGGGTCGTCGTCTACGCGTGGAATCCACTCGTACTGGTCGAGGTATGGGGAACGGGCCATCTCGATGGGCTCCTCGTCCCGGCGGTGGCCGGCGCCGCATGGGCGGCGATGCGGCGTCGGTATGCGCTGGCGGGCGGGTTGCTCGGCGCGGGGGCCCTCGTCAAGCTCTATCCGGCGGCCATGCTCTCGCTGTTGCCGATCGCCGGGTGGCCGGCGGCCCTGGTCGCGTTCGCCGTCGTGATGCTGGCAGGGTACGGGCCATTCCTGCTCGCGGGCGCGACGGTGCTGGGCTCGCTGCCGCGCTACCTGGCCGAGGAGTACTTCAATCCGGGGCTGGTGCGCTCCGTCGTGGAGTCGCCGTCGGCGATGTTCGCCGCCGCCGGGCTCTGGATTCTTGCCGTCAGCATCGGACGGCGCGAGGAGCCGCTGCCGGCGCGCGCGGTACCGCTCATCGGTGGACTGCTGCTGCTCAGCCCCAATATCTTTCCGTGGTACGCGGTGTGGCTGACGCCGTTCCTCGCGTTCGCGCCGTCGATGCCCTGGACCGCGTTCACGGGCACCGTCGTCCTGGCCTACGCCTTCTTCTTGCACCAGCCGTGGAGCGTTCCGGCCTGGGCCCGCGTCCTGGAATTCGTCCCACTGGCGCTCGGGGCGTCGTGGTGGCTCGCGACGAGTATTTCGGCTAGGACGGGCGGTCGACGGATCGGGCGACGAGAGCGACCATTCCTCCCGGCGCCTGATGACGGGTGAGGGTGAAGCCCGCCGATTCGAGGCGGGTCGCCACCGCGTCGGCGGTCAGGCGAAGCTTGCGATACACGCCCTTGCGGAACACCCAGCCGTCTCGCTCTCGGACCCAGATGAGGTCGTGCACCTTCACGGTCGTGGTCTCGTATTCCAGGAAGCACGTCATGACGGCGTCGTCGGAGGAGCTCAACGGGATGACGCGATCGAGCCCGTGGAGCTCCCCGCCGAGGTCACGGAAGGACAGCACGAGGCGGCCCCCGCCGGCGAGCCGCGTCGCCACGCCGGCGAACAGGCGGTCCAGGTCCGCTTCTCGCTCGAGGTGGGAGAGGGTATCGCCCATGCAGACCACCACCTCGACTCCGGTGGGGACGAGCGCTTCGACCTCGCGGATGTCGCCGAGGAGCGCCTCGACCGGAAGACCGCGGGTGCGGTCCTTCAATTCGGCGAGAAGGCGCTGGCTGAAGTCGACGGCCAGGACCCGGTAACCGAGGCGTGCCAGCGCGATGGACTGAACGCCAGGGCCGCAACCGAGATCGACGGCGAGCCCCGCGGTCGACGAGGCCTCGACGCCCAGACGTTCGAGCAGCGACCGCTGCTCGGAGACCTTCGCCTCGAAGTCGCCGAGCATGCGGGAGTAGTGTCCCGACAACACGTTCTCGTAGTGCTCGTGAACCGAGCTCATGGGTCGCGCGTCACCTGCTCGAACCGGTACCCTTCCGCGTACCACTCCTTGTCTCCGCCGTGCATCACCATGATCCGACGGAACCCCAGGTGATGCGCCGCGACCGCGGCGTCGAGGCTCTGGGCTCAGGTCGTGCCGCCGCAGTAGAAGACGAGCGGCCGGTCGTGGTCGGCGGGCAGCCGCTCCGGATGGAGCAGCCGCTTGGGCCGGCGGATATCGACCTCCCGCAGCGGCTTGTCCTCGGCCGGGATGGAGATGGCGCCCCGAATATGACCGCGGTCGTAGTGTGGGGCGTCCCGCGCGTCCACCAGGACGAAGTCGTCTCCCCGGTCCATCATCGCCTTGAGCTCCCTGGCCGAGATGAAGCGGATCCCGGCACGCTCGAGATCGGCCCGCCAACCGGGCGCTCTCGAGCAGGTCGGCGCGAGCGTCAACACCGCGCCCGCAAGAACGACCCTGGCCAGCGCGTGTCCCCAGCTCCTCCGCCGCGGCATCGACGACAAGGCTTTCCCGACCCGTTCACCCGGCCTGGTCCTCACGGTAGCGGGTCGCGGCGCGGCGGGTCAAGATCAAGCGGCCGTCGGCTCCACCCCGCTCTGGAAGTGAACGATCTCCTCGCCGACCCGGACCCGGGCCTCCCAGGTCACATCGATGGCGCTCTGGACGCTCTGGTGGGCCGGGCAGCCCTGCGGATGGAGCGTCAGCGCCCGCTCGGTGGCCTCGCGGCTCTCGACCGGGACGGCCAGCTCGTAGTGCATGCGGATGGACTTGATCCGGATGGTCTTGCCGACCCCGATGATTCGGCCTTCCACGATGGCGACGAAGCCCTCGCGATCGAACGCGACCTTGCGCCCTGCCAGGGCGCCGCGCAGCGTGCCGTACATTCAGCCGGCGACGGCGGCGACGATGTGGTCGAGCGTCGAGGCAACCGGCGGGCCCTCCTTCACCCCGTAGTACTCGCGGAGCCGGCCCTGGACGCCATAGACGACCGGCGCCGGCACGTCGCCCAGGTAGGCGTGGCGGTAGCCGTGCCGGTACTCCAGTCGGGCCTGCGAGACGTACTCGAAATCGTCGGGCATGGAGACCTCCTCAGGGTTGACATTTCGGTTGGACACGCCCCGTCCGGTCCAGGGTTCGGCCCGGATCGTCGCCGGGCGCGTATCAGAACATGATGGAAGGTACCAGACACCCGATCCGCGGGCCGGACGAACTGGTTCCGGCGGGGGGACCCCGGAGCGCGGGCGCCCATCTCGGACCCGAGCGGCAGACCGTGGACCGGCGTGGCATGATGGCACCATGCCGAGCGACGAGCGTCGCGTCGGGCTGGCGATCATGGCCAAGGCGCCGCGGGTCGGGGCGGTGAAGACGCGGCTGTGCCCGCCGCTGCGGACACCGGAGGCGGCGGAGCTGGCGCGGTGCTTCCTGCTGGACGCGGTGGAGCAAGTACGGGCGGTGGCCGGCGCGGAGCCGATCCTGGCTTACACTCCCACGGAGGCGCGGGGCGAATTCGAGGAGCTAACGCCGGGCTTCGCGCTGATCCCTCAGCGTGGCGAGGACCTCGGGGAGCGCCAAGAGCGTCTCGTCGAGGATGTGCTGGGCCTCGGCCACGAAGCCGCGCTGGTGATCGGCACCGATACGCCGACGCTACCGCGCGAATGTCTCGACGAGGCGGTCGGTCTCGTCATGGCGCCCGAGGTCGACCTGGTCCTCGGCCCCACCGAGGACGGCGGCTACTATCTGCTCGGGCTCCGGGCGTCGTGTCCCGGGCTGTTCGAGGACGTGCCGTGGAGTACCCCAGCGGTACTGTCCCGGACCCTCGAGCGAGCCCAGCGCCTGGGGCTCCGGGTGGCCTGTCTGCCCACGTGGTTCGACGTGGACACCGGCGCCGACCTGGAGCGGCTCCGGGCCGGGCTCGAAGCCGCCCCCGGCCCATTTCCGCGGCACACCCGGGAGTTTCTCGCCCGCCGAATCTGTTCCGTCTGAGGCGTCGTCAAACCTGACGACCATGAAAACCACACAGAGGACGGCGGAGGAGCAGCGGCTTCGCGCGGCAGGTGATCGCTCGGCCTACTGGAAGCGCTGGGGGCCCTACGTCAGCGAGCGCCAGTGGGGGACGGTCCGCGAGGACTACAGCCCCCACGGCACCGCGTGGGACTCCTTCCCTCACGACCACGCGCGCTCGCGGGCGTACCGGTGGGGCGAGGATGGGCTGGGGGGGATCTCGGACAATCACCAGCGCCTCTGCTTCGCCATCGCGCTCTGGAACGGCCGCGACCCCATCCTGAAGGAGCGGTTGTTTGGCCTCACCGGCAACGAGGGCAATCACGGCGAGGACGTCAAGGAGTACTACTTCTACCTCGACTCCACGCCGACGCACTCCTACATGAAGTACCTCTACAAGTACCCGCAGGCCGCGTTCCCCTACCGGCGCCTCGTGGAGGAGAACCGGGGGCGGGGCCGGAGCGCTCCCGAGTTCGAGCTGGTCGACAGCGGCGTCTTCGACGAGAACCGCTATTTCGACGTGCTCGTCGAGTACGCGAAGGCCGAGATCGACGACATCCTGATCCGGGTCAGCGTCACCAACCGCGGGCCGGAGGCGGCCGAGTGCCACCTGCTGCCCACGCTCTGGTTCCGCAATACCTGGTCCTGGGAGCCGGGAAGCCCCAAGCCCCGGCTGGCCGCGTCGGGCTCGACGGTGATCGAGGCCGAGCACGACTCCCTCGGACTCCGGTGGCTCTCGTACCAGGGCGCGCCCGAGCTGCTGTTCACCGAGAACGAGACGAACTTCCGGCGCCTCTTCGGGGTGGACAATCGGACGCCCTATGCGAAGGACGGGATCAACGACTTCCTCGTCGAGGGCCGGCGGGAGGCCGTGAATCCCGAGCGGGTGGGCACCAAGGCCGCCGCCCACTACCGGCTGCGGCTCGAGCCCGGCGAGACGGCCTCGGTCCGGCTGCGGCTCAGCAACACGCCGCCCCACGGCGACTGCCTGGGCGGGGAGTTCGACGCCCTCTTCGCGCAGCGCCTCCGCGAGGCCGACGACTTCTACGCCACCGTCATCCCCGCGTCGCTCGACGCCGACGGCCGGACCGTGATGCGGCAGGCCTTCGCGGGTCTCTTGTGGAGCAAGCAGTTCTATCACTACTACGTCCGCCGCTGGCTCGAGGGCGACCCCGCCTATCCGGCACCGCCCCCCGAGCGCCTCGAAGGCCGCAATCACGAGTGGACGCACCTCTACAACGAGGACGTCATCTCGATGCCGGACAAGTGGGAGTATCCGTGGTATGCGGCCTGGGACCTCGCCTTCCACTGCGTGCCCCTGGCCCTCGTCGACCCGGACTTCGCCAAGGAGCAGCTCGTCCTGTTCCTGCGCGAGTGGTACATGCACCCGAACGGGCAGATCCCGGCCTACGAGTGGGCGCTCGGGGACGTCAACCCGCCGGTGCACGCGTGGGCGGCCTGGCGGGTCTACAAGATCGAGAAGCGGTTGCGCGGCACCGGCGACCGGCGGTTCCTGGAGCGCGTCTTCCACAAGCTGCTCCTCAACTTCACCTGGTGGGTGAATCGCAAGGACGCCGACGGCATGAACGTCTTCCAGGGCGGCTTCCTCGGCCTCGATAACATCGGGGTGTTCGACCGGTCGGCGCCCCTGCCCACCGGAGGCCACGTCGACCAGTCGGACGGCACGAGCTGGATGGGGATGTACTGCCTGAACATGCTCGCGATCGCGCTCGAGCTGGCCCGCGAGAATCCCGCCTACGAGGACGTGGCGAGCAAGTTCTTCGAGCACTTCGTCTACATCGCGCACGCCATGGACCATCGCGGGGGCGAGGAGGACACTTCGTTCTGGGACGAACAGGACGGCTTCTTCTACGACGTGCTGCACCTCCCGGGCGGGGCGACCCGCCGGATGCGGATCCGCTCCATTGTCGGGCTGATCCCGCTCTACGCGACCGAGACGCTCGAGCCGGAGATCGTGGACCGCCTGCCCGGCTTCAAGCGCCGCATGCAGTGGTTCATCGACCACCACCCGGACTTCCGGGATCACGTGCAGGAGCTGGAGGAGCCGGGGCGCGGCGTGCGCCGCCTGCTGTCGATCGTGACCCGCGAGCAGCTGCCCAAGGTGCTGCACGTGATGCTGGACGAGGGGGAGTTCCTCTCCCCCTACGGCGTGCGCGCCCTCTCGCGCCGCCACCTGGAGCACCCCTTCGTGGAGCAGGTGATGGGGGCCGAGTACCGGGTGGCCTACGAGCCGGGGGAGTCGAGCACGGGGCTCTTCGGCGGGAACTCCAACTGGCGGGGGCCGATCTGGTTCCCGGTCAACATCCTCCTGATCGAGGCGCTGCAGAAGCTCCACCACTTCCACGGCGACGATCTCAAGGTGGCGTGCCCGAGCGGCTCCGACCGCCTCATGTCCCTCTGGGACGTGAGCACCGAGTTGGAGCGGCGGCTCGCCCGCATCTTCCGGCGGGGCGACGACGGGCGCCGGCCGGTGTTCGGGGCCACCGAGAAGTTCCAGGCCGATCCGCACTGGCGCGACCTGATCCCGTTCCACGAGTACTTCAACGGTGACACCGGCGCCGGCGTCGGGGCCAGCCATCAGACCGGCTGGACCGCCCTCGTGGCCAAGCTGCTCCAGCAGCTCGAGCAGGGCGAGGTGCAGCCGAAGGCGAGCCGAGCGAATACAAGGAGGGGCGACCGGTGACCCGCAACGCCTGGGCGGTGATCCTGGCCGGGGGCGACGGCGTGCGCCTGCGCTCGATGACCCGCGGTCTCACGGGCGACGATCGGCCCAAGCAGTTCTGCGCGCTGGTGGGGGAGGACGCGCTGCTGACCGAGACGCGGCGGCGCACGGCGCTCGCGGTGCCCGCGCATCGCACCCTGGTCGTGGTCAACCGCGCCCACGAGCGCTTCTACACGCCGCTGCTCGCGGATCTGCGCGCGCCCGCGCTGGCCGCTCAGCCCGAGAATCGCGGGACGGCTCCCGCCATCCTGTACGCGCTGCTGCGCCTGGCCGGCCGCCGGGCGGGCGCGGACACGGTGGCGTTTTTCCCCTCCGACCACTATCTCTCCGACGACGTCGGCTTCATGGGGCAGGTCGAGCAGGCGTTCGAGGGCTGCGCCCGGCGTCCCGACCTCGTGACGTTGCTCGGCATCACGCCCGACCGGCCCGAGCCCGGCTACGGCTGGATCGAGCCGGGCGAGCCGGTCGCCGGCGCCGGCTCGGGGCTCCGCGAGGTGCGACGGTTCTCGGAGAAGCCGACCGCGGCCGAGGCCGAGCGCTTGCGCGCGCAGGGCTGGCTGTGGAACAGCTTCGTGATGGTCGGGCGCGTGTCCACCATGCTCGCGCTGGTCCGCCTCACCGCGCCGGATCTCTACCGCTCGTTCGCCCAGATCAGCCCGGCGCTCGGCACGGTCGGCGAGTCGCTCGTCCTCGAGCGGCTCTACTGCGGGCTGCCGTCCGTCGACTTCTCTCGACAGGTCCTGACCGCTCGGCCCGATCGCCTCGCGGTCCTGCCGGTGCGGGGCGTACACTGGAACGACCTGGGCGATCCGGAGCGTGTGCTCGCGACGCGCCGGCGGGCCCAGGCGCTGCGAACGGAGGAGCTGCTCCCGGTCCCGATCTCGGCCTGACGCTCGAGTGACGACGTCCATCCACGCCGGCGACGATCGGGCGCTGCTCGATCGGCTGATCTCGCGGGCGCTGTCGCATGTCCGGGACGGAGCCCTGGTCGGGCTCGGCTCCGGGCGGACCGCATCGGCCTTCGTGCGAGCCCTGGGCGCGCGGGTCGGCCAGGGATTGCGCGCGAGGGGAGTGCCCACGTCGGAGGCGACCGCGCGCCTGGCCCGTGAGGTCGGGGTGCCGCTGGCCGGCCTCGACGAGGGCATTCTCGACCTCACGGTGGACGGGGCCGACGAGGTGGACCCGCGCCTGGATCTCATCAAGGGCTACGGTGGCGCGCTGGTGCGGGAGCGGATCGTGGCGGCGGCATCGCGCCGGCTGATCATCGTCGCGGGGCGCGAGAAGCTGGTACCGATGCTCGGCAGCCGTGGACGTCTGCCGGTCGAGGTGATTCCCTTCGCGTGTCCGCTTGCGATGCGGGAGCTCGCCGGCCTCGGCTGCCGGCCCGCCCTGCGCACGGTGGATGGGAGGCCGTTCGTGAGCGACAACGGCAACTGGATCATCGACTGCGGGGTGCGACCGATCGAGGCGCCCGCGGACTTCGCCCGCGATCTTCGCGCGATCGCCGGGGTGGTGGAGACCGGCCTGTTCCTGGGGATGGCGGATCTGGTGCTGGTGGCCGAGGCGGGGGCGATCCGGGAGATGAGGCGAGCAGCGTGAGGCGAAGCCGTGGCGGTAGGCGGCGCAGCCGAGGGCGAGCCGAGCGGATACGAGGAGCGTCGGAGTGGTGAGAGCGATCCGGCGGTTTCCCGATCCCGAGGGGGTGAGCCGGGCCGCGGCACAGGATCTGGTCCGGCTGGCCCGCGCGGCCATCGCCGAGCGCGGACGGTTCTGCGTGGCGCTCTCGGGCGGCTCGACGCCGCGCCGCATGTACGAGATCCTCGGCGAGGCGCCCCGCTGGGCGCAGCTCGACTGGCGGCGCGTCGAAGTCTTCTGGGGAGACGAGCGCGCCGTGCCGCCGGAGCATCCGGACTCCAACTACGGGGCCGCGGTCGCGGTGCTGCTGGGCAAGCTCGGCGTCCCGCCGGATCGCGTCCACCGCATCCAGGGCGAGCTCCCGAATGCGGAGGAGGCGGCGGCCCGCTACGAGGACGAGCTCGCACGGGTGTTCGCCACGCCCGCGGACGGCTTGCCGCCGATCTTCGACCTCATCTTCCTGGGGATGGGTCCCGACGGGCACACCGCATCGCTCTTCCCGTACAGCCAGGCCCTGACCGAGCGGCGGCGTTGGGTGGTCGGCCACCAGATCGCGCGCCTGGGCAAGGCGCGGATCACGATGACGCCGCCCATTCTCAACCGCGCCGCCGAGGTGCGGCTGCTGGTCACGGGGGCCGACAAGGCGGGGACACTGCGCGAGGCGCTGACCGGGCCCCGCGAGCCCGAGCGGCTGCCCGTCCAGCTCGTGGCGCCCGAAGCGGGCCGCCTGGTGTGGCTGATCGACCGTGCGGCCGCTTCCGAGCTACCGGCCGACCGGGCCCCCTGACCCGGCCGAACCCAGGCCACGGCCCGGCGTATCTAAGCTGCATGGGCGGAGATATGCGGGCGGCACTGCGCGGACACTGGCCGGAATACCTGATGGAGGCGGGGGGGCTCGGGCTCTTCATGCTCTCGGCCTGCGCGTTCACTACGCTGCTGTACTACCCAGGTTCTCCAGTTGGACGGGCAGTTGAGAGCGAGATGCTGAGACGTGTCTTGATGGGCCTCGCCATGGCCCTCACCGCCGTGGCGATCATCTACTCGCCGTGGGGCCGCCGGTCGGGTGCACATCTCAACCCGGCGGTCACCCTGACCTTCTGGCGCCTGGGCAAGGTCGCCGGCTGGGACGCCGCCTTCTACATCATCGCCCAGTTCGCCGGGGGCCTCGCCGGGGTCCTGGCCGCGCGGGCCTGGCTGGGGGGGCCGGTCGCCGACCCGGCCGTCCACTACGCGGTGACCACGCCGGGGCCGGCCGGGCCGCTGGTGGCCTTCGGGGCCGAGATCGCCATCTCATTCGTCCTGATGCTGGTCGTGCTGAGCGTGTCCAACAGCCGGGCGGCGGCGCTCACCGGGCTCTGCGCCGGGGCCCTCGTTGCCCTGTACATCACGCTCGAGGCGCCGCTCTCCGGCATGAGCATGAACCCGGCGCGGACCGTGGCCTCGGCGGTGCCCGCGCGCACCGGGACGGCCCTCTGGGTGTACTTGACCGCGCCGCTGATCGGCATGCTCCTGGCTGCCGACCTCTACCTCTGGCTGTCCCGCGGCCGCGAGGCAGTGTGCGCGAAGCTCTATCATCACCCGGGCACGCGCTGCATCTTCCGCTGCGGCTACGCCGAGCACGCCCGCGTGGACGCGACCGCGGCCTCGCGGCGAGTGACCCCCAGGAGCCTGGTCGCGGGACTCGGACTGCTGGCCCTGTTCGTCGTCGCTGCGCCCGCGGTGCTGGCCCAGCAGCCGGTCGGTCCCGCCGCCTCGCCCGCGGCACGCATCGGGGCGGTGGGCGCGATCGGGTTGACGGTGTCGCACATGGACCGGTCGGTGGCCTTCTACCGCGACGTGCTGGACTTCGAGAAGGTCTCGGACGTGGAGGTCTCCGGCCCGGCCTACGAGCAGCTCACCGGCGTGTTCGGGCTGCGGGCCCGCGTGGTGGGGATGCGTCTCGGTCAGGAGCGCATCGAGCTGACCGAGTATCTCGCTCCGCGCGGGCGGGCGGCCCCGGCCGACTCCCGGAGCAACGACGTCTGGTTCCAGCACATCGCGATCATCACCAGCGACGTGGAGCAGGCCTACCTCTGGCTTCGGCGCCACCAGGTCCACCACGTCTCCCCCGGGCCCCAGCGGCTGCCGGACTGGAATCCCAAGGCGGGCGGGATCAAGGCCTTCTACTTCCGCGATCCCGACGGCCACCCGCTCGAGATCCTCGAGTTCCCGCCCGACAAGGGCGACGCGCGCTGGCGCCGGGCCGGCGATCGGATCTTCCTGGGCATCGATCACACCGCGATCGTGGTCACCGACACCGAGCGCAGCCTCCGCTTCTACCGCGACCTGCTGGGGCTGCGCGTGGCCGGAGAGAGCGAGAACTGGGGGCCGGAGCAGGAGCGGCTCAACAACGTGTTCGGCGCGCGACTCCGCATCACCACGCTGCGCGCCGCGAGCGGGCCCGGGGTCGAGCTGCTCGAGTATCTGACGCCGCGCACCGGCCGGCCCGCTCCGATGGACACCGCGGCCAACGATCTGGTTCACTGGCATACGACGGTGGTCGCGCCCGATCCGGCCGCGTCGGCGGCGAGGCTGCGGGGCGGGCGCGCGGACTTCGTGTCGCCGGAGGTGGCCCGGCTACCCGATCAGGCGCTGGGCTTCGGAGCTGGTTTCCTCGCGCGTGATCCCGACGGGCACGCGCTGCGTGTCACCGGGCCGGAGGCCACCCGGTGAGCCCGGAAAGGATAGCTGCCGCATGACCTGCCAGGAGGCCATCGACGTCCTCGGCGAGTTCCTCGAAGAGAGCCTCACGCCCGAGCTGGCCGCGGAGCTCGAGCGGCACCTGCTCGACTGCGCACCCTGCCGCGCCTACCTGAGCACGTATCGCAAGACGCGCGAGCTGACCGGCAAGGCCGGGCGGGTAGCCATGCCCGAGGAGATGAAGCAGCGGCTGCGCCGCTTCCTGCTCGACCGCCTACCCGCGTCCGAGGAGAGCTAGCCAACCTCGCGACCGGAGGAGTGTTAGCCAAGACCGTGGAGCAGATGGGCGGTCGTGAGCACCCCCTGGAAGAGGTGATCCAGGCGAAGGTGCTCGTTGGGGCTGTGCTGGCGGTTGTTGGCGTTCGCGTACGGCACCACGATGGTCGGGAGCCCCAGGATATCGGTGAAGGCCCACAGAGAGGGACGCTGCCGCCCATGGTCGGCAGCACCACCGCCGGCTCACCGCCGTGGGCGCGCTCCACCGCTTCGATCACGAGGCGTGAGATCGGCAGGTCCACGGAGGTCTTCGCGGGATCGTGGCCGCGGCGCTCCACCACGCGGACCGCGCGGCCCCGCAGCTCGTCCGGGATGGGCGCGCGGCGGACTCGATCACCACGAAGCCCTGAGCCCGGACGTGCTCGAGGATGCGCCGGTACACGGTTTCGGCCCGTTGGTTCTTCACCAGCCGAGCGTCGAAGGCCACCGTGGCCTGATGAGGGATGCTGGTCTGCGCCTCCCGCCCGGTGAAACCGCTCTTGAGGCCGCGGATGGTGAGCGTCGAGCGGAACATGAGCCGCTCGAGGTATTCGGCGGGCAGAGGTACCCCCAGCTCTCGCTCGATGCTGGGCCGATCCAGCGGGACGCGCGCCATCACGTCGCGCTCGGCGGAGGTCGGGGGCACCACGCCATCCTCGAGGCCTTCGACGAGGGACGTGCCGTCGGGCGCCGCCATCGAGGCGAGGAGGCCGACGAGCCGCCAGGCCGGATTCGGGACACTGAAGTTGCCCGAGTGCACGTCGCGCCGGGCGGCCTCGAGGGTCAGCTCGAGCGAGAGGACGCCGCGGGCGCCGAAGGCCACCGTGGGGCGGCCGCTCGCGTCCTTCGGCCCGTCCATAACCAGGACGAGGTCGGCAGCCAGGAGATCGCAATGCTTCTCGGTGAAGGCGCCGAAGTGCTGGCTCCCCATCTCCTCCTCGCCGTCGAAGATGAACTTCACGTTGACGCGGGCGGCGATGCCCTGGGCCCGCATCAGCTCGACCTCAGGTGGGCCCAGATGGGACCCTTGTCGTCCGCCGCGCCGCGCCCGTAGAGGCAATGCCGGGGGAGCTCTGCGTCCGTGGCGTCACGGAGGCCCAGCACCGGCGCGCCTTCCTCGGCGGTCCCGCAGCGGAGCACCGGCTCGAACGGGGAGGGCTGAAGCCACCCGGCGGGTGGGGCGGGCTTGACGTCGTAGTGGCAGTAGATCAGGACGGTGCGGCGGGCGCCCGGCACGGGCAGGGCCCCGTACACCGCGGGGTTGCCGCCGGTCTCCGTGATCTCCGCAGTGAGGCCCCGCGCCTGCATGGCCCGGGTCAGCCACGCCGCGCCGGCCCACACCCTTTCGGGGTTCTGGGTAACCGTGTCCTGGCGCAGAAATTCGGCCAGACCCTCGACGATCGGACGGCGGTGCGCCGTGATGGCCAAGGCGAGCCCGTTCCAGTCTGGCTGAGCCGTGCGCACGGGCTCACGTTACCTGGGCGTGACGCTCTGCGCTAGCGCTTTCGCCAGGTCCGCAATATTGGACTATTCGGGGCTCTTTTATGTAGAGTAACGGCTCACGTCACGCCGGGCCTCGAGTCCGGCCGATGCGTGCTGGACGAGCATGGTGACCGACCGACATCGAGCCTCGGGGACGCGCCGCGCGCTGCTGACGCTGGCGCTGGTTCTGGACCTCTTCGTCTGCCATGGCGGGCTTCTTCCCGGGGGGGTTACCCCGGCGGTGGCGCAGCAATCGGAGGCCGACGTGTTCGTGGCCCAGGCGATCCTCGCCTACGACGCCCGGCGGTACGACGAGGCGCTCGCCCTCCTCAAGGAGGCTCTGGCCCAGGACCCCAAGAACGTCGAGGCGCTCTACTACAGCGGCCTGGTCCTCATGGCCCAGCAGAAGACCGAGCAGGCGGTGGAGGCGCTGGAGAAAGCCCGGGCGCTCGCGCCGCGCGACCCGTCGATCCTGTTCCTCCTGGGCGTGGCCCACTTCGCGCTCGAGCGCTACGATCAGGCCGAGGGGCCGCTCACCCAGGTGCTGAACGAGCGTCCTCAGACGGAAGGCATCGGCTACTACGTCGGCCTGATCCGCTACCGCAAGAAGGACTACCAGGGAGCGCTCAAGGCCTTCCGCGCCGAGACCTCGAAGAACCCCAATATCCAGCAGCTCGTGAAGTTCTACTCCGGCCTCACCCTGGCCATCCTGGGGCTGCCGGAGCAAGCGGTGGCGGAGGTGGACGCGGCCCTCCGCCTGCAGACCGGCTCGGCCCTCACGGGCCCGGCCGAGCGCATCCGCGACTCGCTGGCATCGGCACGCGAGGCCGAACGGCGGTTTCACGCCGAAGTGCGGGTGGGCTTGCTCTATGACAGCAACGTCCCGGTGGAGCCGCAGCCGAGCCACGATCCCACCGCGGAGTCCTTGCGCCACCGCAAGAGGTCCTCACCCGGCGAGCTAGCAGCGGTCCGCGTCGAGTACGCTTGGCTCCGCACCGGCCCGTGGGAGTCGACGGTCACGTACTCGTTCTTCCAGACTTATAACAACCGGCTCACGGCCTTCAACGTCCAGAATCATCTGGTGGCGGGCGCCCTGTCCTACCGCGCCGCGATCGGCGCGATGCCCTTCCAGGTCGGCGCCCAGTACTCCTGGGACTACCTGTCCCTCGGCGGGGACGACTTCCTGCAGCGGCACACCGCGACCCTCTTCGGCACGATCGTGGAGAACCAGAGCAACCTCACCACGCTGCTAGCGCGCTTCCAGAACAAGGACTTCTACGCCACGCGCGGCCAGCTCGTAGACGAGGACCGGGATGCGCGGAACTGGATGGTGGGGCTCAGCCACGTCTTCCGCTTCGCCCAGGACAAGCACTACGTCCGGGTCGGCTACCAGTTCGACTACGAGAACGCCGACGGCCGGAACTACGCCTACACGGGGAACCGCTTCCTCGCGGGGGGACAGTACACGCTGCCCTGGGGCTCGACCAGGCTGAAGTACGACTTCGACCTGCACCAGCGCCACTACCTGCACGCCAACACGCTGCTGCCTGTGGTCAACCCGGGCACCCGGGAACGGGAAGACCTGGAGCAGAACCACGTTTTCCGCATCGAGCAGGTTCTCGCCAAGAACCTCGGACCGACGTCGATCGGCTGCGCGCCCACCGCCCCCTGTCCGCTCACGCTGGCCGCGGAGTACCAGCGCACCGTGGCGGACTCCAACCTGCCCGTCTTCAGCTTCAACCGGAACGTCTGGTCGCTGACCCTGTCCTGGCAATACTAAATCGAAGGGGGCCTCGACGGCCCCCTCCGAGCCTCCCCCAGAACCGATTGCGCCGGCGGAGCCGGCGCTCGAACAGGGCCCCCTCCGATGATCTACTGGCCCTGCCTGACCTGCGAGCTGCCGCTGACCGTGATCACGGCGGAGCCGGGCGCGATGGTCAGCGTATTGTTCCCGGTCAGGTTCAGGATGGGATTGCTGAGGCTGATCGAGCCGCCCCCGGTAACCAGGACGGGCAGGACGCCGATCATCGTGCAGCCCCCGTTGCCGCAGAGGGTGTTCGAGATCGACAGCGTGTTGCCGGCGCCGACGAAGTTGATCAGGGCTCCGCTGACGTTCAACGCCGATGCGCCGCTCAGGCTCAGGAGCGCGCCGTTCGTCACGGTCAGGGTACTGCCGCCCGCGATTCGGAAGAGGTCGCCGGTCACCGTGAGGCTCGCGCTGCCGCTCAGGCTCACCCCGTGCCCCCTGATCGACAGGCTGCTGGCGGTCAGCGCCGTCACCTGAGCGAGCCGGACCGTCGCCGCGCCCGAGAGGTCCACGAGGCTGCGCTGTGTGGTGAGCGCGGCGCCCTGGGTGAGGCTCAGGAGCGGCGCGCTGGCGCTGAGCAGATCGAGGACCGCGCTGCCGCCCATCGCGAGCAGGCTGCCCGCGGTGGTAACGCTCGAACCGCCCAGGTCCACGAGGGCGCCGGCCCCGCTGCCGGCGAGACTCGCGGCGCCCGAGAGGCTCAGGATGTCCGACGTGAGATCGAGGCGCCCGCTCCGATCCTGGAGCAGCGAGCTCACGAGGCTGAACCGCGCCGCGCCACCGAGGCTCAGCACGCCGTTCGCGCTCAGGGTGGAGGGATCGAGGTAGAGCAGCGGGGTGCTCCCGGTGCTCGCGAAGGTGGCGTTTCCCGTGACGTCCATCAGACTCTGGCCAACGCGGAGAGAGCTGTTGGTGGCCTCGAGAATCGGGACAGCCGGCGCATCGGTCTGGCTGCCCGTCAGCGAGTAGAGGCTGCCCGGCACCGTGACCGTCTGGCCGTTGTAGCCGAAGTGGGCCTGACCGGTCGGCGGTCCCGATGAGCCGCTCGGCCCGCCCGCGGCGGCGCTCGAGACGTCCGGGCTGACCGGGGCGGTCGCGACGATGGACGTTCCGGTACCGGACGCGCTGGAGGGAGCCACCGCGCCTCCGCTGTCGCCGCCGCCGCCGGCGCCGGTCACGTCGGGGGCCAGGAACTCCGCGACCGCCACCGCCTTCGCCTGCTCGCGCGTCGTGACGATGGCCATGAACTCGCTCGGTCCCTCGGCGATCTGGGGCGGCGAGCGGAGGTCGGCGAAGACCTGCCCGGCGGCCACCGGGGCGAGGGGAGCCAGCGACGAGGGGTCGCTGCCGGTGCGGCTCCAGCTCTCCGCCGCCCCGACCTGGGCGGGGGGCGCTCCCGGGTTGTTCGGGTCGGAGACCTCCACCAGTCCGCGGAGGACGTGCACCTTGGTCGTGTAGCGCGGGGCGCCGCCTGATCCGCCACCGGCTTCGGGAATCAGCTCCACGACCAGCACGGTCCCGCGGATCGCCGCGATGGCGTTCGGGGTGCGGATCTCGATCACCTCGCCGGGCCGCATGCGCTGCCGCACGACGCCCAGGGCGATCTTGCCGGAGCGGAGATCGAGGGTGGAGCGCCCCGCCTCCTCAGTGATGATCAGCGCCGACAGCTCGCGCACCGTGACGAGGGCCTTGCCTCCGAGCAGCACGCGCACGATCGATTTCTCGGCGGTGGCGATGTGATCGCGGACGAAGACGTCATCCTTGAACCGGAGCGGCTGCGGCTCCGCCAGGGCGGCGCGCGCCACGGTCGCGCGGCCGGCCAGCGTGGTCACCACGCCCACCCCTCGGGCGGTCTCCTGCGCGGTCTGGGCCCACCCGAGCGCGGGCCAGAGCATCATCAAAAAGAACGGGGCGAATCGGCTCAGGCGGCTCATCGGGCTCGATATCTCTCCATGCACGGGTTGCACAGTGGCGCGCTGCCGCATCGGTACGGAGATGGAGATAGCAAGCCGGCTGCCACCGGCGGGGAGAGGCGGAACCTAGCGAAAGATCGGGAGAGGCGCGAGCCGGGGGGCCGCGCCGTGACGGGCGTCCGACGCGTGTGTCGGACGCCCGGACTTCGCTACATGCCGTTGATCGTCACCTTCGTGCCGGCGCCGTCGACGCGAATGGCCGCCGCGTTGGGCGCGAGATTGAGGGAGCCGAGATGGCCGTTCTTGATGGCGCCCGCGATGCTGACGTTGCTCGCCAGCGCGCCGCCGGTCAGGCTGACCGGAATCCCGCCAATGGTGGTGCACGGGCACAGGTTGTTGGCCACCGAGACGAGGTTTCCCCCACTGCCGCCGAAGCCGACGAGCGCGCCGTTCACACTCAGGATCGATCCGCCGCCGAGGCTCACGAGCGGGCCGCTCAGCACCGAGAGCGTGCTCCCGTTCGTCAGGCTGAAGAGATCGCCCGTCACGCGGAGCAGGCTGCCCCCCGCGATGTTGAGGGCGGCGCCGCTGGCCACGACCATGGTGCTGCGGTCGAGCTTCACCAGCGAGCCGAGGCTCGTGACCTTGGCGTGATACGAGAGCTGGACCGCGTCGGTCGCGGTCGTGAGCTTGCTGCGGTTCAGGAGCGACACGAGGGGGGCGCTCGCCTCGAGCAGGGCGTTGTCGACGCGGACGACCTGACGGGCGCTCACGCTGGCATTGGAGGTCTCCAGCATCGAGCCCGCGTGCTGCAACGGCCGGTGCGTGCCGAGGGTGAGCCCGGTCTCCGGGTCCGCGCTGGCACTCGTGCCGTACAGATCGAACATGGGCACGCCGGCGCCGCCGAAGCTGTAGGAGCCTCCGTCCAGCCGGGCCAGCGGCTCGCCCGAGGACGTCGTCAGGAGGCCACCCTGCAGCACGGCGAGCAGGCTCCACGGCACGGTCAGATTGCTGTCGGAAGCGTGGAGCAAGGGCCCGCCCAGCGTCGCTCGGGCGTCGCAGCAGACCACCATGATCGAGTCGGACTGCTGCGTCACGCCGGTGAGGCGCAGCAGGGGATCGGTGCCGTTCCGCACGAGGCTGTCCCCTCGACGCAGGAAATAGAGCGGCGGATCCTGGGCCACGGACGTGGCGTCGATGAGCACGGCGGACGGTACCAATGTGTCGCCGACGTTGTAGATGTCGAAGCCCAGCGTGCTCGTGCCGGAGCCTTCGGGCACCCACTGCTGGGTAACGGTATTGAACCCGGTCACGCCGTTGTTCTGGAAGATCGTGAAGCCCGCCGCGGTCGCCGTTTCGGGAGACACACCGGAGGGGAACGATCCATTCAGGCTTGCCTGGACGATCTGAACCGCCTGCCCTGACGGATCGGTGATCCGCGCGCGGAAGGTATCGTTGACGCCCGACTGACCTCCCGCGAAGAAGGTGGGGAACTCATTGGTCAAGAAATTGTACGTGACCTTGACCGTGAACAGCGTCCCGCTGTCGACGGAGAACGATTGCGTCAGCACGCTCCCGTTTTGCGCATTGGGTGGCCGATTGGCGGCCAGGTTCAGCGGGCTGGGGAGCTGAGCCACCGGCACGGCGCCGGTGCTCGTGTGAATGATGGCCATTCGCTGGCCCTCGGGCGGCGTGATGGAGCCGAGGTTGGTGATGATGCCCCCGCCCCCGGTGAGGCTCCAGTTGGGAGGCAGCGAGTTGCTCTCGAAGCCACCATTCACGATCTTCTCGCCCTTGGGCGCTGGCCCGGGGCCCCCTCCAAGGGGCGGGCTCGGGGCGCCACCCGTTGGCTGACCCGGTGCGATCGGGCCGTCGGTGAGGGAATTCACCGGTGCGGTCGTCGGGCTCGGGGTATTCGGTGCCGGCCCCGTGAAGGCGGAGGGCGCCACTCCTGTGTTCACGAACTGAGCGACCTGCGTGGCCTGGGACGCCTGGGTCTCGATGAGGCTGGCCTGAAGGGCCTCGGGGGGAGAGTCGATCGCTCGAGTGTTCGTCTGGACGGTGAAGGCCGCGCTCATCTCGGCCGGGGAGGCCGGGACGATCTGGGCGTTCTTGCCGGCCTGCCCCGGCGGGAGCACGCTCGGGACCGCGCCCGCGAACCCGTAGGTACAGTCGCCGGAACCGCAGATGGCGGTCGTGAGGGCGAGGGCCGCCACGTGGGAAACGGCCAGGACGCTACCGCGCACTGCGGCCACCGCGTTCGGGGTGCGGATCTCGATGGATTCGCCCGGCCGCAGGCGCTGCTTGGCGACCGCCAGCACCACCTTGCCGTCGGGGAGCGTGACGACCGCGCGTCCCGGCTCCTCGCTGATGGTGACCTGCGACAGCTCCCGCACGGTGAGGATGGCCCTCCCGCCCAGCAGCACACGCACGAGCGAGTTCTCCTGCGTGCTGATGCGATCGCGTCCGAAGATGTCGTCCTTGAACTTGAGCGCGAGCGGCACCGTCAGCGCGGGCCGCGCGACGTTTGCGCGGCCGTCCATCGTGGTGACCACGCCCACCGCTTCCGAGGTCTGTGCCGTGACCGGCGTCGGAAGAGCCATCGTCGACATCGCTGCGACAACCAGCAACCACGTCCACCTTCTCATCGTGTTCCGCCTCCGTACCGACGCCAATTTGGTGTTCCTCCCGCGAGGGGTGCCTGATTATGCGTGCGCGGGTGGCCCGGTGCAAGCGGAAGCGCGTGCTAGAATCCGCTCGGAGATTGAACCCGCCGCGTCGGGAAGGCCGGTCGCGGGCCGCGCGAGACAGTGACGCACAAGTTGCGCCCCGCGGGCGGCCTTACTCGGGGTGATATGATCGGAGCCTGAGCGCGCCCATCCATGTTCGACATCGGCCTGCAGGAACTGGCTCTCATCTTCGTCATCGCCCTCCTGGTGTTCGGGCCGAAGAACCTCCCCCAACTCGGCCGCTCCCTCGGCCGGGCCATGCGTGAGTTCCGGCGGGCCAGCGACGAGTTCCGGACCACCATCGAGACCAATCTCAAGATCAACGAGCCGGATCCGCTGCCCGAGCCCGCGCCGGTGACGGCGTCCTCCGAGGCTACTCCGGAGCACGTCACCACCGCCGAGGCGCTGCCCGAGTCGGTACTGAACCCCTATGAGACCCAGGCCGTCCCCGTCCCGGAAGGGGAGGCCTACCTGGCCCAGCGGAGCGCCAAGCTCTTCCACGGCCGTGATTGCGGCTGGGCGCGGCGGATCGCGGAGCCGGAGCGGTTGTACTTCAAGCGGGTGGCCGAAGCGCGCGAGGCGGGCTTCGCTCCCTGCCCGGTCTGCGAGCCCTGGGAGCCCGCGGGATAGCCCTTCTTTTTTGCTTGTAGAACTCAACGGGTGTTGACTATCATCTGTTGAGTCAGGGAAGGGAGGATTCCACGGTGAGAGAGCTGACGGTCCGGCAGCGGGAGGTGCTCGATTTCATCCGCGCCTTCGGTGAGCGTCAGGGTGTGCCGCCCACGGTGCGCGAGATCGGCGAGAAGTTCCGCTTCACGGCCCGCGCGGCGTTCGATCACCTGCGCGCGCTGGAGCGGAAGGGTATGCTCGAGCGCCGGGTCACCGGCAAGCGGGCCTCCCGCACGCTGGTACTCCCCGCTCAAAAGGGGGCCAGGCGGGCGGAGGCGGCCGGCATTCTCCCCGGGATCCCAGTGCTCGGGAGGATCGCAGCGGGCGCGCCGATCACCGCGCTCGAAAATCACGAGGACACCATCCCGCTGCGGCCGGATTGGCTCGGCACCGGTGGCCAGGACGTCTTCGCCCTGCGCGTGCGGGGCGACAGCATGATCGACGCCCACATCGTCGACGGCGACCTGGTGCTGGTGCGGAAGCAGGAGACCGCGGGGAGTGGCGACATCGTGGCGGCCATGCTCGACGGCGAGGCGACCGTGAAACGACTCGCCCGCGAGGGCGCCGCGGTGGTGCTGCGCCCGGAGCATCCGACCATGAAGCCCATCGTGGTGGAGGCTGGGCGCGGCGACTTTCGCATCCTGGGCAAGGTGGTCGGCATCGTGCGCCAGCTATGAACCAGGAGCGCGCGGGAAAGGAGCAGGGCATGCGGCTCATCGGAGTGACGAAGAGGGGCAGGAAGCGGCGGCCGATCACGCGCCGCGATTGGAAGAGCGATCGGCGTAGCGGAGGGCAGCGCCGGGTATGGATCGGCTCGCGTGCGTGGCGGAGCGCCCCGCGCCCCCTTTTTTTCGGCCTGAGCGCTCAACACATGAGGAGCTCGTGGTCGGCCGACTGGCTGGGCGGCGTCGCCATGGTGCTGGGGATGCTTTCGTGGGGCGTCCTGGCCGTGCTGCTGGGAGCGTGACCGCGGCCGTGGATCAGCGCGCGGCGGGCCGCTCCCAGGGGCGAACCGCGATGAAGAGCCGAAGCAGCGCACCGTCGATGGCGCCGGCCTGCCGCTCCTGGGCGAGGATGTCGAGCGCCCGCTCCACCGGCACCGCCGGCTTGTAGGGCCGATCCCGCGACGTCAGCGCGTCGAAGATGTCAGAGATCGTCATCATTCGCGTCTGGACCGGGATGTCCGGGGCGCGCCAGCCGTCCGGGTAGCCGGCGCCGTTCAGCTTCTCGTGATGCGACCGCGCGATCTCGGGCACCCGCCGCAGCTCCTTCGTCCACGGGATCTGCTTCAGGAACTGATAGGTGTGGACGACGTGCGACTGGATCTGCCGGTATTCCTCCGGCGTCAGGCTGCCCCTCGGGATGGCCAGGATACGGGCCTCCTCCGGAGTGATCAGGGTGAGCGCCTCGCCCAGGTCGTCGGCGTACCGGTGCCCGGCCAGATCGCGGATGCCCGCGGACATGTCGTCGGGCATCACGGTTGGCTCGTTGGCGGCCGCGACCGCCTTGAGGTGCTGGTCCAGATCGGCCAGCCCCGCGGCCAGCTCCGCGTCCCACCGGGCCCGGCGCTCGGCGAAGCCGTCGCGGCCGTGCTGCAGCAGCCAGGCGGTCTTTCGCTGCGCGTGGCGCAGCTCGAGGTCGCGGCGGATGATCTCTCCCCGCTGCCGGATCAACTCGAGCTGGCCAGGCGGCAGCTTCTTGGCCTTGACCAGTACCTCCTCGCGGACGCCGACCTTGCCGAAGTCGTGGAGGAGCGAAGCGTAGCGGATCTCCTTCATCTCGTCGGGCGAGAACCGGGTCTCCCGGAAGACGCCGTGATCGGCGCGGTCCACCGCGGTGGCGAGGGCTACCGTGAAGTCGGCCACCCGGAAGGAATGGCCGGAGGTGGTGGGATCGCGCGACTCGATGGCGATGACGGAGGCCTGCACGAAGCCCTCGAAGAGCGTCTGGATGGACTGGTAGAGCCGGCTGTTCTCGAGGGCGACCGCGGCCTGCGAGGCCAGCGAGGCGGCGAGGCCCTGGAAGCGCTCCGGGTAGGAGATCACCTCGGCCTCGACCGCGGCCTCCGTCGGGAGCGCGACCGAGGGATCGCGCTTGCAGTTGATGAGCTGCAGCGCGCCGATCACGGTGCCTTGCGGCGTGGTCATGGGCACGACCAGCATCGATTTGGAGCGGTAGCCCGCCCGTTCGTCGAACTCGCGGTTGAACCGCAAGCGGGAGCCCGGCGGCAGCACATAGGCGTCGTCGAGCTGGAGCACGGTGGCGGTCAGGGCCACGTACCCCGCCACGCTCGCGTCGTCGATCGGCAGGGTGAACTCGGTGAAGGGAACCCGGGCCGAGTCGTTCTGGGCGAGCTTGAATCGGAGCCGGCGCTCGCCGCCGGCCGCCTCCTCCACGAGGTAGATGGAGCCCGCGTCGCTCTGCGTGATCTCGCGGGAGGTGGTGAGGATGAGATCGAGCAGCGTGTCGGTGTCCCGCTCCGCGGAGAGGCTCACCCCGATCTCGTTCACGCGCGCCAGCTCCTGACGGGTGGCGTCGGCCTCGCGGCGGGCGCGCGCGTGGTCGCAGGCATTGCGCAGGGCCGAGGCCAGCACCTCGGGCGCGGCCGGCTTCACCACGTACGCGTAGCACACCACCGGCGGCGTCGCGCCCGGTGCGAGCAGGCCGACCACCGGCAGCTCGGGGGCGCGCGTGGCCAGATCGGCCGCCGCCGCGGCCTCGCCCGTGGTGAAGTCCACCAGCCCCACCGCGGATTCGTCGGGCCCGGGTCGCGGCGCGCCGCGCGCGGGCAGCGGCCGCGCCTCGAGATCGTCGGGGAGCGTGGAGAGCAGGGTGGCCGTCGGGGAACCCGCCGGGTACCAGACCACTCGGCGTGGCATATCACGAGCGTAGGACTGCCCTCGGCGACCTGTCAAGAAGCCTGCGGCGCCTTGACCGTCTGGTAAAATCACCCGACTATGACCAGGCGCGTGTCGACGGGCAGTCCGGGGCTCGACGAGATGCTGGGCGGCGGGCTCCTCCCGGGCACCCTGACGGTGGTCTACGGGGCCACCGGCATCGGCAAGACCCACCTGGGCCTGAGCTTCTGCCACCACGGCCTTCGGGCTGAGGGCGCGCCGGGCCTGGTCTTCGACATGAACGTGCGCGGGGACTCCCAGCAGCACCACGCCTACGCGGCGCGCCTGCACCAGTGGCAGCTGGGCCGCTGGACGCACTCGGTCCTGCCCATGGCCGACCCCGATCCGTCCGCGGAGCAGATGCGGGCCTTCTACTGCGACGCGCTTCCTTGGGTGGGCAAGCTACGCGACTACCAAGTGCCGACCTCGGACGGAGTCGAGTTCGACTGGAACTGGAAGGCCCAGTACAACCAGGCGCTCTACACGGTCCGGCCCTTCGTCTACTTCCGCTTGAGCGCGGGGAGCCGGCGCGTCATGGTGGACGGGATCGAGCCGATGGACGTCCCCGGCGACTACATCCAGCCGTACATCTTCGACGACCTGTACCGAAAGCTGATCCACCGCGACAGCGAGACGCTCGGCATGGAGATCTGCCTGCCGGTGTGGCGGCACCGCGCCTTCATCGATGCCCATCGCTACGACCACGCGGCGGTGGCGACGCTGCTGCTGGTGACTACCGAAGAGACTCAGCTCGAGCACCTCGTCGCGCGCAAGGTGGCGGCGGGCGACATCGGCGCGGTGGCCAACACCATCGTGGTGATGGGAAGCGAGCGGGTCGGCAATCGCCTGGGCCGCTTCCTCTACGTGGTCAAGCACCGGGGCAGCGCCAAGAGCGACGAGATCGCCGAGTATCGCGTGACCGAGCGGGGCTTCGAGCTGGGCTAGCCGTGATGGACGAGGCCGCGCTCCTGCGGCGCCGGCGCCACAACTTCCGCCATCTGCCCTCCCGGCGCGTGCGGTCCGAGCGGAGCGCGCTCGGCTTCGTGAACGCGGTCGGCCTCTGCTCGACCTTCCATCGCTTCCCCGAGGGGCTCGGCTGCCTCTGGGAGGCGGTGGTGGGAAGGGCCTCCCCGCGATGGCCGCGCCGCTCGCACCATGACGATGGCATCGGGCGCACCTGGGATCTCAAGAACGTCCTGCCCGCCGGGCGCCACGTCTACTACGGCAAGCTCGTGAAGGGGCGGCCGGTGCTGGTGGCCCTCGACCTCTTCCCCGCCTTCTACGCCCTGGTGCGGGGCGAACAACGAGCGCGCGCTTACCGCAAAGAATACGAGGCGGGCCGGCTCTCGCTCAACGCGAAGCGGATCATGGACTGCCTGGTGCGTGAGTCGCCCCAGTACACCCGCGGGCTGCGCGCGGAGTGCTTCATGCTGGAGTCCGGCAAGACGCGCGAGTTCGAGCGGGCGATGGCCGAGCTGCAGCAGGGGCTCTGGATCGTGAAGACCGAGGAGCGCTACGAGCCCACCTTCTCGTATCGCTGGGACCTGCTCGAGCGCTGGCTGCCCGACGCGGTCGCGGAGGGACGCCGGCTCCGGCGGGCGGCCGCGCTGGAGCGGCTGCTCGCCCGCTACCTGGCCGGCGCGGTGTACTCGAGCCCCGCGCTGCTGGCGCGGCTCTTCGGCCTCCCGCGCCGCGAGGTGGAGACCGCCCTCAGCGCCCTCGCGCGGGCGGAGCGAGTGACGCCGCCGGTGGAAGTCCCGGGCTGGCCCGGGCGCTGGGTGGTGACCACCTGATGGGGACGCCGCCGCCCGGGTTTCGCTACATCGACATCCACACCCACCTGCATCCGCCCTGGCTCTGGGCGGCGATCCGCCGGTGGTTCGAGGGCCGGCCGGGCTGGGATTTCCTGTATGGGACCGATCCCGAGTGGGTCGCGAGCTTTCTCGCCGAGCAAGGCGTGGAGCGCTTCGTCTTCTTCTCATACGCGCACAAGCCGGGGCTCGCCCGCGAGCTGAACGCGTGGCTCCACGAGACCGGCCGGCGGCTCCCGACTGGGCTGCCGCTCGGCACGGTGCACCCGGGTGATCCGGACGTGGTGGACGTGGCCGAGGAGGCCCTCGACCGGTACGGCTTCAAGGGCTTCAAGTTCCACATCAACGTGCAGCGCTTCCATCCGGACGATCCGCGGATCCTGCCGGTGTACGAGCGCCTGGTGGCCCGCGGGGCGGTGCTCCTGATCCACGTCGGCAGCGCGCCGTGGCCCAACGAGTACGACGGCTTTCCCCGCTTCGAGCGCGTGATGGCCATGTTCCCGGAGCTGCGCGTGATCGTCGCGCACATGGGGCAGTGGGAGACGCGGCGACATCTGGAGCTGATGCCTCGCTGCCCGAACATGTACCTGGATACCACGGGGGCCATGACGGCTTGGAGCCCGCTCTACCTCGGGGGCGCGGGAGCCAGTCCCGCCGACATCACGGACGCCGACCTCGTGCGCTGGCAGGATCGTGTCCTGTTCGGCAGCGACTTTCCCAACACGCCCTATCCCTACGACGACGAGCGACGGCCGATCTGGGAGCGGGGGCTTCCGGAGCCGGTCTGCCGCAAGATCTTCCACGACAACGCGGCGAACCTGCTCCAGATCTAGCGGTGTGGCTCTCGGCTGAGCGCATCTCCCCGCCCGGCCGGCGCGCGCTCGGGCGGCTCGCCGAGCTGAGCGCGCCGGGCCAGGCCACCTGGCTCGTGGGCGGAGCCCTCCGGGAGCTGCTGGGCGGCGGAAGCGCGGCCGACCTCGACGTGGCGGTCGCGGGAGGCGCCCTCGATCTGGGCCGGCGGCTGGCCGCCCGCCTCGGCGCGCGCTTCGTCGTCCTCGACGCCGGCCGGGGGGCCGGCCGCGTCGTCGGCCGCCCCGGCGAGGTGACGCTCGATCTCGTCGACCTCCGGGCGGCGACGCTCGAGGGCGACCTGCGGGCCCGCGACTTCACGGTCAACGGGCTCGCCGCCGCGGTGAGCGATCTGCTGCGCGATGGCCGGGCCCTGATCGTGGATCCCACCGGCGGCCTCGATGACCTGCGCGACCGGGTCGTGCGCCCCTGTGGTCCCGCCGCCATCACCGACGACCCGCTGCGCGCCCTGCGCGGCGTGCGGCTCTCGATGCGCGCGGGCTGGCGGCTCCACCCGGGCGCGGAGATGGCGATCGCGGCGGCCGCGCGCTTCGTCGCCGGCGTGGCGCCCGAGCGTGTGCGCGGCGAGCTGGTTGGCATCCTGGCCGAGCCCGGCGCGGGGGGCGGGCTGCGGACGCTGGATCGGCTCGGCGTCCTCCCGGCGCTCCTGCCCGAGAGCCTCCGGATGCGAGCCACCAGCCAGCCCCCGCCCCATCGCTTCGACGTCTGGGAGCACTCGCTGCGGGCGGTCGAGGCCGTGGACACGCTGCTCGGCTCGCTCGACGCGCTCGCGCCGTGGGGCTCGGCGCTGCGGGAGCATCTGGCCGAGGAGCTGGGCGACGGCCTGACCCGCCGCGAGACCCTCAAGGTGGCCGCCCTGCTCCACGACGTGGCCAAGCCGGAGACGCGCACCGAGGAGGCCGGCCGCATCCGCTTCATCGGCCACGACGCGGCGGGCGCCGTCCGCACGGCGGGCATCGCCGAGCGGCTCCGCCTCTCCCGGCGCGCGAGCCAGGTGCTCGAGCGCCTCGTCGCCGAGCACCTGCGACCCATGCATCTGGCGCAGGCCGGGGAGATCACGCGCCGCGCCCGTTTCCGCTTCTTCCGGGCGCTGGGCGACGAGGCGCGCGATCTGCTGCTGCTGGCCCTGGCCGACGCGGCCGCGCTGACCGGGGATTCGCCGCTCGCGGTGTGGGCGGGCGCGGGCGGCGACCTGGTGCGCACGCTGCTGGCGGGCGTCGACGCGGAGGCCGCCGCCGCGGCGGCGCCCGCCCTGCTGCGGGGCGAGGACGTGATGGACGTCTTCGGCCTGCCTCCGGGACCCGCGGTCGGCCGCCTGCTCGCGCGGGCCCGGGAGGCCCAGGCGCTCGGGCTGGTGGCCACGCGCGAGGAGGCGCTCGCCTACCTTTGGCGCGAGGCCGGCCCGGCCGCTTGACATGGTGAAGGCTCGTTCCTACAGTACCGTCACCACCATGCCACCGCGGAACTTGACACTCGGGCCGGCGGTTGCCTAGAGTGTGGGCACTTTCCCCGAGAAATCCCCGGCTTCCAAGGAGGCTTGAAATGGTCCTAACCTGCCTGTGCTCGCTCATCATCGCCCTGCTCGTGATGCCGGGTCTGCTGTGGGCGGCGCCCCAGGGCAAGGTTGTGATCGCGCAGGGCGTGGACCCCACCACGCTCGACATGATGAACCAGCAGGAGCAGCCGGCGTCCAACGTCGGCGCGCAGATGTTCGAGTCACTGCTCGAGCGCGGCCCAGACCTCAAGCTGGTGCCGGCCCTCGCGGCCGAGATGCCCAAGCTGGTGGCGCCCACCACCTGGGAGTTCAAGCTCCGGCGGGCCGTCAAGTTCCACAACGGCGAGGACTTCAACGCTGACTCGGTCAAGTTCAGTCTAGAGCGCCTGATCAACCCGGCGAACAAGCTGCGGGGCGCCACCTCGTTTGCCCCGATCGACCGGGTGGAGATCGTGGACGCCTACACCGTGCGGATCCACACCAAGAAGCCGTGGCCGGTCTTCCTGAGCCACATCGCCCTGCGGCTGGCCCCGATGTACCCGCCCAAGGAGTACGCGGGCAAGGACCCCGCCGCGATCTCCCGGGCCCCGATCGGCACCGGGCCGTACAAGTTCGTCCGCTGGTCGAAGGACGAGGAGATCGTGATGGAGGCCTTCCCGGGCTACTGGGCGGGCGCGGCGAAGATCAAGACGGTCGTGTTCAAGCCGATTCCCGACGACGCGGTGCGGGTGGCCGCGCTCCAGAACGGCGAGATCGACGTGGCGGTGAACATCCCGCCCCACCTGGCCGGCATCATCGAGAAGCATCCGAAGATCTTCCTCAGCACCGCGCCATCCATCCGGACGATCCAGCTCATGATCTACACCCACCAGATGGACGCCAGCCACAAGCCCACCGGGGCCTACAATGGGCCCACTGCCGACAAGCGCGTGCGCCAGGCCCTGGCCTACGCGCTCGACGCCGACGAGATCATCAAGGGCGTGATGGACGGCAAGGCGGTGCGGGTGGCGACCATGCTGACCAGCCTGCACTTCGGCTTCGACTCGTCGCTCAAGCCCCTCAAGCAGGACCTGGCCCGCAGCAAGAAGCTCCTGGCCGACGCCGGCTTCCCCAACGGCCTCGAGATCGTGCTGAACGGTCCGCAGGGACGCTACGTCCGGGACAAGGAGGTCGCGGAGGCGGTCGCTGGCCAGCTCACCAAGGCCGGGATCAAGACCACGCTGCGAACCCACGAGTTCGTGAGCTACCTAAACAACATGGTCTACGTGCACAAGGCCGGCCCGGTGTGGCTCATCGGCTGGGGGCACCCGACGATGGACGCCGAGGCCATCTACGTGCCGCTCTTCAAGTCGCCCAACATCTTCGTCAACTGGCACAACGAGGACTTCAACGGAATGGTGGAGGAGGCGCAGTCGCAGATGGACGAGAGGAAGCGCCTCGCCCAGTACCACCGGATCAACAAGCTCTGGATCGAGGAGGTCCCGTCCATCCCCCTCTACCAGCAGATCGACCTCTACGGCGCCAACCGGCGGGTCAACTGGAAGGCGCGCAGCGACGAGCTGATCCGCGCCTACGACATGTCGCTCAAGTAGTGGCTTGGCGAGGTGCAGCCGAAGGCGAGCCGAGCGGATACAACAGAGAAGCTTCCGGTTGCGTTGGCGGGCGTGCGGCCTAGAATAGGAGGCCACAGGCGGCCGTAATTCAGTGGCAGAATGCCAGCTTCCCAAGCTGGACGTCGCCGGTTCGAATCCGGTCGGCCGCTCCAGAAACTCAGGGGGCTACGGGGACACCCGTGGCCCCCTCGCCTGTCTTCCGTAGGTCGAAGAGTACACGTCCGGCTACTCCTTCCGCGGGGCCTCACCCTTGCCGAGCCGGACCAGGAACTTGGCGAGGTCGCGTGCCATGTCGTCGAAGGATTCCTTCAGGTGGTCCTTGCTGTCCCCGCCGAAGAAGCCCATCTGGGCGACGCGCCGGTCCGCGGTCACCATCACCGGCTGTCCCGTCTGCGCGTCCCGGAACGTCATGTCGGCCTGGGCCCTCGCCTTGCCGGCCCCGTAGAGGCCGAAGAACGCGCGGGCGGCCTGGGAGCCCTCGCCGAGCCGGGTGATCGCGCCCTCGAGCCGCAGAGCCTTCTCGGATCCCGGCTGCCACGGCGTCTCGGTCAGGTTCACGACGCGCGCGAAGATGCCGCTCTCGCGCAGGCGCCGCACCAGCTCGGACTGCAAGAACGTCGACATCGAGGACGCCAGCCGCCGGTCGCCGGCGTCCTTGACGCCCGGATCGGTCACGGGAAAGAGATCGACCGCGATGACCGGGTAGGCCTTGAGGTCGAAGCCCCTGGAGAGGCCGACCAGCCCGGCATCCTTGTCCTCCACGGTCGGCACCAGGGAGCCGGCCCCGGTGGGCCGGTCGGCGGTCACCTGGTAGGCGCCGATGCATCCGGTCAGCAGGAGCGAGAGGGCGAAGCCCAGGAGACTCTTCGATGGGCGCGCCATGTGTGGGTCCTCCTTCTTCGCGACGACACCTCGCGCGCAGGTGAGGATGAGCGGCCGCGGGGAGGGTGTCAAGGGCCTGGACGGGGCGTGAGGTCCGCGCCCGAGGGCGATCAGGCCGGCCCGAAGCCGATGAGCGTCTGGCCCTCGGCCTCGAGGGGCCGGAATCGGACGGGCAGGCCGGCCTTCAGCGCCTCGAACGGGATGTCCACCACGCGGCCCAGCAGCGACACGCCCTCGTCGAGCTTCACCACCGCGACCGCGTAGGGCACTTCGCCGCCGCGACCCCGCGGCGCCACCCGGATGACCGTGTAGGACGTGACGGTCCCGCCACCGCCGAGCGGTACCGGCTGCCAGTCGCGGTGCTGGCAGCTCTCGCAGAACTCCTTCGGGGGGATGGCCAGCGCGCCGCAGCGGCCGCATCGGATGCCGGTCAATCGACCGGCCCGGGCTTCCTCGAAGAAGCTCTTGAGGTTGATCACTCGCTCAGTCACGGCCGAACAGGCTCACCACGACCGTCGCGGTGTTTCCGCCGAGCGTGTGGGTCAAGCCGGTCGAGGCGCCATCGACCTGGCGGCGGCCCGCCTCGCCGCGAAGCTGGGTGACGATCTCGGCGATCTGGGCCGCGCCGGTAGCGCCGATCGGATGGCCCTTGGCCTTGAGTCCGCCCGACGGGTTCACGGGCAGCCGGCCGCCGAGGCTCGTCCAGCCCTTCTCGGCGGCGAGGCCGCCGGTCCCGGGCTCGAAGAAGCCGAGTCCCTCGGTGGCCACGATCTCGGCGATGGTGAAGCAGTCGTGCAGCTCCACCACGTCCACGTCCGCGGGCGTCTTGCCGGCCTGGCGATAGGCGCCCTGCGCCGCGCGCTCGGTGGCGGTCACGCGCGCGAGATCGCGCTTCTCGTGCACGAACATGGCGTCGGTGGCGGCGTGCGTGCCCAGGACCCAGATCGGGCGACGGTGACGACGAGCCACTTCCCCGGCGGCCAGCACGATCGCGGCGCCTCCGTCGGTGAAGGGGCAGCAGTCGAAGAGCTTCAGCGGATCGGCCACGTAGGCGCTCTTGAGGACGGTCTCGAGCGTGATCTCCTTCTGGAACTGCGCCTTCGGGTTCAGGGTCCCGTGACGATGGTTCTTGACCGCCACCTGGGCCATCTGCTCCTCGGTCGTGCCGTGCTTATCCATGTGGGCCCGCGCGATGAGCGCGAAGACCCCCGGGAAGGTGAGGCCGGCCGGCTGTTCCAGAGAGGCGTCGGAGCAATAGGCGAAGAACTCGGTGGCGGACTCGGTCGGCACGTGGAGGACGCGCTCGGCGCCGCCCACCAGCACGACGTCCGAGGCGCCGCTCGCGATCTCCATGACCGCGTGACGGAAGGCCACGTGGCTGGTGGCGCACGCGTTCTCGAAGCGGGTGGTGGGAATCGTGGGCAGCCCGAGCAGGGTCGCGGCCAGCGGCGCCATGTGGAGCTGCCGCTCGGTCTCGCCGCCGGTGACGTTGCCGAAGTAGAGCGCCTGGATCGCGCTCGGGGTAATGCCGGCGTCGGTGATGGCGTCGGCGGCGGCCTGAGCGAACAGCTCGGCGCTGGTCCGGTCGTGCTTGCCAAACTTGGTGACGCCCACTCCGATGACCGCGACGCGACGCATTCGTCCTCCTCGGGCTGCGACGGGAAACCCGGATCTGCTGGTACTCGGCATCATACCTTGCCGACACGCGCGAACTCAAAGGGGCGCCCTGACCGGCAAATGGTCGTGGAAAGACCGGACAGCATGATACGGTGTGCCGCATGACCGTCGAGGAGGCCCTGCTCGCGGTGGTCGGCGCGATCGCGCTGGTGCTGCTCTTCCTCGGGCTCTCGGAGGTGCTCGAGGGCGATCCGCTGGCCCAGCTTCGCGCGCGCCGCCGGCTCATGCGCCGGCGGCGTCTGCGGTCAGGCGGCGAGGTCGGCCTGCCATGCCCCCCTCTCGCTCGCCGGCCCGGGGCCCCCGCCGGCGCTCCGGCGGGGGAGCCCCCGCCGCCGCGAGCCGAGCCCTCTCGCAGTGAGCCGTCCACGGTCTGGGCGGGCGTGCCGGCGCCCGACACGGCGGCCGCAGACTGGCGCGACGGCGTCGCGACGCTGATTCGCCGGCGCGAGCTCGGCGAAGCGCGCCGCCTGATCGATCCGGCGCTCGCGAGCGGAGCCGTCGGCGAGGGGGCGGTGGGGTTCCTCTTGGAGGTCTGCTCCACCGCGATCGCCCGGGATCTCTGGCGGCTGAGGCGGGGACTGCCCCGTGGCGGGGGCGACGACGCGCCGCTCGCCGGCTCGATGGAGACGGCCCGCGTGCTCCTCGACTCGCGGCCCGCGGCGGGGCTGCCGGCCCGGCTGCGGCTCGGCGTGGGACGCCGGCTCTGGCGGGGGCACACCCGTCTCGGGCTCCGGCGATGGCGGGCGGGGGAGTTCGACGCGGCGGCGGAGGCACTGTTCCAGGCGCTCTCCGTCCCGGGCATCGACGACCGCCGGCGCCGGCTCGCCTGTGACTTGCTGGTGCGCACACTCGAGGACATGGCCGGCCAGAGCCTGGAGCTGATCCCGCAGCTCCTGGGAGATGGGGACCGGGCGGCCGCGCTGGCGCGCGCGCAGCGGCTCCTGACCCAGATCCGCCGGGCGCGGGACGAAGCGGTCTCCGCGGAGGACCTCGCGGTGGCCGCGTCGAGGGCCCGGGAGTTGCTGGAGCACATCGAGCAAGCCCCCGTCCGATGATGGATCGCGGGCCCGCCCTCACCCTCGGCCAGATGGTGGACCGGGCCGCGGCGCGGTTTCCGGATCGAGAGGCGGTCGTCTTCAAGCGCGATCGCGTCACCTACGCGCAACTCAAGCGCCGCGCCGACGACTTCGCCCGTGGCCTCCTCGCGCTGGGGTTGGGACCGGGCGACCACGTCGTGCTGTGGATGCCCAACTGCGTCGAGTGGAACGTGGCGAATCTGGGCCTCGCCAAGATCGGCGCGGTCACCGTGACGTGCAACAGCCGCTACAAGGCGCTCGAGGTGGACTACGTGCTCCGCCAGTCCGACGCCCGGGCTCTGATCATGGTGGACCGCTTCGCGGCGGTCGGCATCGACTACCTCGAGATCCTCCGGGAGCTGTGCCCAGAGGTGGATCGGGCGGGTGCTCGCCCCGGGGGCGACCGCTTTCCCGCGCTGGGCCATCTGATCGTCCTCGGGTCCACGAGGCCGCCGGGCGCCCGCGTCTTCGACGACGTCGAGCGCTCGGGGCGCGCGGGCTCGGCGGGCCTCGACGCCATCGCCATCCGGCCCGAGGATCCAGTGGAGATGCTCTACACCTCGGGGACCACCGGCCTACCCAAGGGCTGCCTGCTCTCGCACGGCAACATGTACTTCAAGTGCTGCGTCTACACCGACCTCCATGGCTGGACCCACGAGGACCGCTGCCTGGTGCCGGTGCCCTACTTCCACATCTTCGGCTCGATGGGTGGCATCGCCGCCAACTGCCTCGTGGGCTCGACCCAGATCCTGATGGAAACCTTCGATCCGCTCGAGGCCATGCGGCTCATCGAGGCGGAGCGCGTGACCATCTTCTCGGGCGTGCCGACAATGTTCATCACCGTGCTCGGCCACCCGGCTTTCGCCAAGCACGATCTGCGCTCGCTCAGGACCGGCTCCATCGGCGCCGCCCCGGTGCCGGTGGAGATCATGCGGAAGATCCTCGATCGCGAGCGCGGGCTCGGCATGGACGCCCTCGTGGTCTACGGGCTGACCGAGGCCACCGGCGGCACCCACTGGACGCGGCCCGGCGACCCGATCGAGAAGCGCGTCTCGACCGTGGGGGTACGCACCGCGGAGATCGAGGACCGGATCACGGACCCGGCGACCGGACAGGAGCTTCCGCCCGGCGAAGAGGGCGAGCTCTGTCTCAAGGGGCCGACGCTGATGATCGGGTACTACAACAAGCCCGACGCCACCGCGGAGAAGATCCGCGACGGGTGGCTTCACACCGGCGACATGGCGGTCAAGGACCCGGAAGGCTACGTGCGGATCACCGGACGCCTGACCGACATGATCATCGTCGGCGGCTTCAACACCTACCCGGCCGAGATCGAGGACTTCTACCTGCGCCACCCGAAGGTGCTCGACGTCTCCATCGTGGGCGTCCCCGATCCGATCATGGGCGAGGTGGTCATGGCCTTCGTCATCCCGAAGGACGGCGAGCGGCGCCAGCCGGAGGACGTCGTGGCGTTCGCCCGGGGCCGGATCGCGAACTTCAAGGTGCCGAAGTACGTGGAGATCGTGGACCGATTCCCGCTGACCGCCTCCGGCAAGGTGCAGAAGTTCAAGCAGAAGGCCTACGCGGTCGAGAAGTACCACCTGGCCGGCCCGGCGTGAACGGGCTCACGGCTCGCTCCCGGGCTCACGCGGGGGGGCGGTTCAGCGAGCCGGCGCGCGCCTCTTCGAACACCTCGAGCGGCAGCGCGAGGAACGTGGCGACCACGTCCGGATCGAAGTGCGTGCCCGCCGCCTCCCGGATCCGCTCGCGCGCGGCCTGCATGGTGATGGCCGTCGAGTAGGGGCGGTCGAATGTCATGGCGTCGAAGGCGTCGGCCACCGCGAAGATCCGGGCGCCCATCGGGATGGCCGGCCCCGCGAGCCCGAGGGGGTAGCCGGTGCCGTCCCAGCGCTCGTGGTGGTGATAGACGACCGGGATCGCATCGCGCAGGAACGGGATGCGCTCGAGGAGCTGCCGACCGACCGAGGGGTGGCTGCGCATGATCGTCCACTCTTCCGGGGTGAGCGGGCCGGGCTTGAGGAGGATGGCGTCGGAGATGCCGATCTTGCCGATGTCGTGCAGGAGGACGCCGCGCCCGAGGGCGTCCAGCTCCGCCTCGGGTAGCCCGTGGGCGCGCGCGAGGGCGATCGAATAGGCGTGCACGCGGCGGGAGTGCAGCTCGGTCCCGACCTCGCGCGTGGCCAGCGCCGAGCCGAGCGCCTCCAGCGTCGCCTGGTAGGTCCGGCGCAGCTCACCGAGGGCGGCCGCCAGGTCGCGGGTGGCCTCGGCCACCCGGTACTCGAGCAGGGCCTGGTGCTCACGCCGCTCCATCCGAAGCTGGCGGCGCTCGAGTGCCCGCTCGGCCGCGAGCAGGACCTGATCCAGGTTCACCGGCTTGAGGATGAAGTCGCTCGCGCCCTGCTTGAGGCTCTCCACCGCGGTGCGCACGTCCGCGGCCCCGGTGAGCATGATGACGGCGGCGTCCGCGTCGCGGGCCTTGACGTGCTGGAGGAGCTGGAGCCCGTCCATGATCGGCATCTTGAGGTCGGTGATGGTGAGGGGCGCGCGCTCCACCTCGAAGAGCCGGGCCGCCTCGCGCCCGTCCCCGGCCATGCGGCATTCGTAGCCCGCCGACCCGAAGACCGCGTGCAGGGTGGTGCGGATGTCGCGCTCGTCGTCGACGATCAGCACGCGCCGAGCCGAGGGCAGGGCGGTCACGGCGATCCGGCGCCCGGTCCGACCCCGGGCGTGGCCCCGATGTCCTCGTGCACGGAGACCCGGTTCTTGCCCGCCCGCTTGGCCGCGTAGAGCGCCTCGTCGGCGGCCCGGATCAGCTCGTCGGCAGCCGGGGCCACGTCCTCCGGCAGCGAGGCGATGCCGAAGCTCGCGGTCACCCGACGGCCGTGCGCGAAGGTCCAGGTGGACAGCACGGAACGGATGCGGTCGGCGTAGAGACGGGCCCCGCCCTTGGAGGTCTCGACCAGCAGCACCGCGAACTCGTCGCCGCCGTAACGGCAGATCACGTTGATCCCGCGCGACTGCTTGAGCAGGATCTCGGCCATCGCGCGGAGGGTCTCGTCGCCGGCGGCGTGGCCCAGGTCGTCGTTGACCGCCTTGAAGCCGTCGAGGTCGAGGAGCACGATCGAGACCGGATGGTTGAAGCGGCGGTAGCGCGAGACCTCTTCCTCCAGCCGGATGGAGAAGAAGCGCCGGTTGTAGAGCCCGGTCACCTCGTCCTTGAAGGAGAACTCCTTGAGCTGGGCGCTGGTGGACTCGAGCTCCTTGTAGGCGGTGTCGAGCCGCCGCGCGTGCTCGTTGACGTCCGTGGCCTGCTGCTCGATCGTGAGCAGCATGCGCGAGAACGACTGCATGAGCGAGTCCACCTCGTCGCCCTGCTGGACGTACTGCTGAACCGCTGCGGTCTCCGGACTCGCGGCGGGTGCCGGGGTTCCCGCCGCCGGCGCGGGCCGGCGCGGACCCGCCGCGCTATCGACGTGGCGGACGACCGAGGTGGCCAGGTCCCACAGCATGAAGGTCCCCGCGGTCATGAGCAGACCGGTGCCGACGATCATCACGAGCATCCAGGGCAGGTCTCGCGCCTGAGTCTGCGGGTCCATCAGAGGGAAGGCGTAGGCGTAGAGCAGATAGGCGACCACCAGCATGGGCAGGAAAGCGGACAGAGTGATGCCGATCAGGATCTTCCGCTTGATGCGACGGGCTGCCGGGGTTTCCCGGGGCGTCACGGGCTTGGCCATGGGTCGGTGCACCCAGAATATGGGCGTCGGGGTGTCGGCTGCGCGAGAATTTCCGACGTTCGCGGGACGCCGGCTGGCGTGCCCCTTCCTTGACGGGGCCCGGAGGCCTGGGGTAGGGTAACCTCTCATGGCCCCAGGGTCCAAAGTCTTCAATCTTGACAAGCAGATTGACTGCACAGGGCTCTTTTGCCCCATGCCCATCGTCAAGACCCGGGAGGCCATCCGGGAGATGGTGACCGGCCAGGTGCTCGAGATGCTCTCCGACGACCCCGCCTCCGATCCCGACATGCGCAGCTGGGCGCGGAACACCGGCCACGAGCTGCTCGAGGTCACCCGGACCGGGGCGGTCTACCGCTTCGTCGTCCGGAAGACGCGGTAGGAGAGGTGGAGCGCGGCGCCGTCGAGCCCGACCGCGTTTATCTCGACTACGCCGGGTTCGCGCCCGTCGATCCGCGGGTGCTGGCGGTCATGCGCCCGTTCCTCGAGGCGGGGATCGGCAACCCGTCGGCCCGCCACTCGCTGGGCGCCGAGGCGCGCGAGTCCCTCGACGCGGCGCGGGTCAAGGTGGCGCGGCTCTGCGGTGGGGCCTCCGGCGGGATCATCTTCACCTCCGGCGCCACCGAGGCCAACAACCTGGCCATCCGGGGCGTGGTGGCGCGCGCGCGCGCCGGCGCGGCGCGTATCATCCTGTCCGCCATCGAGCACATCTCGGTGATCAACGCCTGTCGCGACCTGGAGAAGACGGGCTTCACCCTCTGCTTCCTGCCCGTCGACCGAGACGGGCACGTCGATCCGGCCTCGCTCCGTGAAGCGCTCACCCCCGACACCGTGCTCGTCTCCATCGCCGCCGCGAACCCCGAGATCGGTACCGTGCAGCCGCTCAAGGAGATCGGGCGGATCACGCGCGCGGCCGCCGTGCCCCTGCACGTCGATGGAGTAGGCGCGCTCGGACGGGTGCCGCTCAACGTCGAGGCGATGGGCATCGATCTCCTGACCGTCTCCGGGAACGACATGTACGGCCCGCCGGGCACCGGGGCGCTGTGGGTGCGGCCGGGCGTTCGCATCCACCCCCAGATGCTAGGCGGCGGCCAGGAAGGCGGCTACCGCTCGGGGACGGAGGATGTCCCCGGCGTGGTCGGCTTCGGCGTCGCGGCCGAGCTGATCCGGGTGGAGGGGGCTCACCAGGAGGCGGGCCGGCTCGCGGTCCTGCGCGACCGGCTCATGAACGGCCTGCTCGGCACGATTCCCGGCTGCCGGCTGACCGGTGCCCGGGACGGGCGCCTGCCGCATCACCTGAGCCTCGCACTCCGGGGCGTGAAGGCGGACAGCGTGCTGCTCGATCTGGATCTGGCCGGGGTGGCGGCCTCGTCCGGATCGGCGTGCGCCTCGCTCACCCAGACGACCTCGCACGTGCTGCGGGCCATCGGCTGCCCGCCCGAGGAAGCGGAGGGCTCGCTCTGCTTCACCCTCGGGCGCTGGAGCATCGCCGGCGACGTGGAGGCCGTGCTGGAGCGGCTGCCGCCCATCGTCGCGCGGCTGCGGGCCCTCGCCGCGCCGCTGCACACGTAGCGTGCGCCGCCGGATGAAGCTCGTCCTGTTCGACGTCGACGGCACCTTGATCAGCGCGCGGGGGGCGGGCCGCCGCGCGATGCGGGTGGCCTTCGAGCGGGTCTTCGGTACCGCGGGCGGCATCGATC